>VOFD01002234.1_pt1 | contig 43513 bp, 53 predicted proteins | sample 5384101 | NCBI WGS metagenome assembly VOFD01 (sample SAMN12384723, study PRJNA508395) | human gut metagenome | isolation source: healthy gut C | host: Homo sapiens
TTATAGAATAGATTTTGCAATACCCATTTCCAATCCACGAAGTTCTGCCAATCCGCGAAGACGGCCCAGACAAGAATATCCCGGATTGGTTTTCTTCTTCAAGTCATCAATCATCTGATGACCGTGGTCAGGACGCATAGCGATAGAGCATTTGCGACGTTGTTGCAAAAGAATAAGAGCTTTCATTACACTGTACATATCTACATTCCCTTCCAGATGATTGGCTTCGTAAAAGTTTCCTTCTTCGTCACGCTGCGTACTACGCAAATGTACGAAGTTGACACGGTCGCCGAAACGTTCCATCATACCGGCAAGGTCATTGTCAGCACGTACACCGAAAGAGCCTGTACACAAGCAAAGGCCGTTAGATTCATTAGGTACGGCTTCAATCAATTTTCTGAAATCTTCTTCCGTACTCAAAATGCGTGGCAAGCCCAAGATAGTATAAGGAGGATCGTCCGGATGAATCACTAGTTTTACTCCTACTTCATCGGCAACAGGAGCTATTTCTTTCAAGAAGAAAATCAAGTTGGAACGAAGCTTCTCGGCATCGATATCATTATAACGGTCCAATGCCTCCTGGAATTGTTCTACAGTAAAGCTTTCTTCCGATCCCGGAAGTCCGGCAATCATGTTACGAACCAACAATTTCTTGTCGTCTTCGCTCATTTGCTCGAAACGGGCTTTCGCTTTGGCAATTTCTTCCGGAGTGTAGTCTTTTTTCAGCATTCGGACGTTTCAAGATGAAAAGGTCGAAAGCTACAAAAGCTGCCTTTTCAAAACGGAGTGCTTTAGAGCCATCCGGCATTGTATAGGCAAGGTCTGTACGGGTCCAGTCCAATACAGGCATGAAGTTATAAGTAACTACCATTACGCCACACTTCGCCAGATTACGGATGCTTTCCTTATAGTTTTCAATATATTTCATGAAGTCACCCGTCTGCGTCTTGATATGTTCGTGTACAGGTACACTTTCTACCACAGACCATGTCAGACCCACTTCCTCAATCATTTGCTTACGCTTCATGATCTCTTCTACTGTCCACACTTCACCATTTGGAATGTGATGAAGAGCATTTACTATACCTGTAGCGCCTGCCTGCTTAATATCCCACAAGCTAACCGGGTCGTTAGGACCATACCAGCGCCAAGTTTGTTCACATAAATACATAATGATAAGTATTAAGTATAAAGTATTAATTATTAAATTGAGAATGCATCAAATCCACCGTCGATAACAGCTACTGTACCTGTTACGAAGTTAGAAGCATCGCTAATCAAATAATGGATTGTTCCATAAAGGTCTTCCGGTTCACCGAAACGGTTGAATGGAGTATGAGCAAGAATGGTCTTTGAACGGTCAGTCAGAGAACCATCCGGATTAGTCAATAGCGTACGGTTCTGATCGGTCAGGAAGAATCCCGGAGCGATGGCATTTACACGCAGACCGTTACCGAATTTCAAAGCCAGTTCACCGGCCATATATTTAGTAAAGTTGGCAATGGCTGCTTTTGCCGCACCATAACCTACCACACGGGTCAATGGACGAAGAGCCGATTCTGAACAGAAGTTTACAATAGAACCTTTCTTCTGTTCCACCATAATTTCTGCAAATACCATTGTAGGCAATACTGTACCGAAAAAGGTTCAGATCCACCACTTTCTTGAATGCATCAATCTGCAAATCGAAGAAAGTCTTATCCGGAGCGATAGTTGCACCTGCCATGTTACCTCCGGCAGCGTTCAATAATACATCAATACGGCCATAAGCCTTCATGATTTCTATCTTGTTACCTTCCAGCACTTCCTTATCCATCACATCCGTGTAAAGGAACATGGCTTCATTTCCTTCGGCTTTGATACTGTCTACCAATGCTTTTCCTGCCTCTTCACTCCTGTCGAGCACAACCACTTTTGCACCTTCCTTTGCGAGATACGCAGCAATACCCTTACCTAAAATACCAGCTCCACCGGTGATAACAACTACTTTGCCTTTTACGTTAAATAATTCATTCATGGTTCTTACAAATTTATATGTTTATAATTTATTGTTCAGATAATATTTCAGATTCTCTTTAAGGAGAATATCGATAGGCATCAAATTCACCTTTTCACTGTTCTGTTTGAATAACAGATGATTGCACAATGATTTAACACCCTCATATCCCTGACGCTCCGGACGCTGTGCAATCAATGCGGTTATCACACCTTCGGAAAGTAACTGTGTATTTCTCCCGATAAGGTCATAACCAACCAGTTTGACAGACTGCATTCCTCTCGCTTTCAGATAATTCCCTAAGATATAGCAAGTTGAATTAAAAATAACAGCCCCATTTATGTTTGGATTAGCTTCAAAGATTTCATCCAGCTTCATGAAGTTATACACTGAATCATTTATTTTCAGTTCCACTTCGTGCAGATTTCCATTGAATCCTGTTTGCGTGAGATAATGGCAAAAACCTTCCCGCCTGTTCTTTCCCTGATTAGAGTCATTCTTCCCACTATGAATAATTCGTGCCATCAGAATATCCGAAGTCGAAGAAATCTTGTCTGTCAATAATCGCGCAGCAATCACTCCGGCATCATAAGACTCCGTTCCGAAATATGCCAACTGATGTTGCCCTTCAATATTGGAGTCAACATAAACATAGGGAATTTCATTCCTGTCAAGTTCCTGCGAAAGCCGGATAACAGAATCCGTAAACAGAGTCGCAATCAGTACCCCATCCACTTTCTCATGCAGCAGATTGCGGATGATATCATCAAAAGTCTTGTTATTATATTGATCGAAAAAGAGTTTGGTAATGGTGATGTTATACGATTCCATTTCCGACGCCGCTTTATCTATACCTTCGGAAATAGCTTCCCAATACTCTCCCTGAACAAAAGAAGGAGTAATTGCAAGGAGATGATATTGCTTTTTGGAGGCTGCCAATGAACGTGCCATTAGATTGGGCTGGTAATGTACCATTTCCAGAATCGCCTGTACCTTTTTCCTATTTTCTTCAGATACCCTTCCACGATTATGGATGACACGATCTACCGTGCCAACAGAGACACCTGCCATCTTGGCAATGTCTACAATCCGAATATTTGAAAACTCTTTATCCATCTATTGATAAGTATCTTGTTTTTCATTGGCAAAAGTAAAATGAATTATTGAATTAAGCAATAGTGTGTGCGCACACACATAATACACAACAAAGAATATATTATTAATAATCAACAATTTAACTACAACATTCAGGAAGTATACATGTTGTTAAACATAAGAAAAAGTAAAGATAGTATAGAGAAAAAAGCACTTATCAGATGAGAAATCAGAAAAAAGTAGCTTTTTATTCTTGAAGGAAGTGAAAATAATGGGGAATATACACCAATATGTGTTCGAGCACACATTATTCAGATAATGACTGATGAGGCTAGAAATAAAAAGATTATACATATATAAAACAAAACAGGTAACCGATTCTATTTAAAACGATTACCCGTTTTGGAGGGCTTATTTCCCCACTTATCTTTTTGCTTTTCCGGCCACTTTATCGGCTTCTTCCGCTACTTTATCAGCAATTTCCGCACCGGTTTCTACTGCTTTAAGTCCAAGATCCACTGCTTTTCTTTCAGCATGAGCAGCAGCTATTTCAGCATCACGACCTATGCGATGGATAGCATTATAAATTTCACTTTCTAATTGTTTTGCTTTTGCTGTACGTGAAAGACGATAAGCTACTGCACCAAGGATTGAACCAATTCCGAGTCCAATCCAGAAATTTCCATGTCTACATTCCATAATCAAGTTCTGTTTTTAGGATTAAAAATAAATTATATATCTATTTAGATTTCGAGAATAAAGAAGCAATCCATAATACCAGAATAGCTCCTACGGTAGAAGTTATCAAACTTCCAATCAATCCCGAAGCCGCAAGTCCGAAAAGGGCAAACACCCAACCGCCTAACACACCTCCAAGAATACCAAGCAATAGATTTATGATAAGCCCAAAACCTCCGCCACGCATTATTTTACCAGCAAGAAATCCAGCCACAATACCAATAATGATATACCAAATAAAGCCCATATAATCCTCCTTTTTTATTTAACAACAGTGGGTATGAAGAATAGTTCAATAACACAAAACCGAATTAACCACAATTTACAATCCTTAGTCTTAGAGAAACGGGAAGTTTACGTACCTTTGCAGCCAATTTTTCAGGAACACTTCAAAAGTAAATAGGTATTATGGTACAGAATCAGGAACAACCCGTAGGAAAAATTACATTTTCCATTTTAATCGCATTGAGTCTTTCGCATTGCCTCAACGATCTCTTACAGTCGGTGCTATCAGCATCTTATCCTTTATTTAAAGATGATTTAGGACTTAGTTTCGCGCAAATCGGACTTATCACACTAGTTTATCAACTTTCCGCTTCAGTTTTTCAACCGATTACCGGAATTTTCTTTGATAAGCATCCCGTCGCATGGTCATTGCCTATCGGAATGAGCTTTACACTGATTGGTTTGATAAACTTAGCATTCTCTGATAATCTATACTGGATATTAGCCTCCGTATTCTTAATCGGAATTGGCTCTTCCGTACTGCATCCGGAAGCCTCCCGTATCACGTTCCTTGCTTCCGGCGGAAAACGTGGACTGGCACAATCACTCTTTCAGGTAGGTGGTAACTTCGGAGGTTCATTAGGCCCTTTACTGGTTGCTTTGTTGGTGGCTCCTTATGGCAGACAACATCTCATCGTATTTGCATTCGTGGCTTTAGCTGCTATCGGAGTGATGTACCCAATTTGCAAATGGTATAAATCATATCTAAACCGGATGAAAGCACAGACCGTCAGTGTCAGAAAACCTGTTCATCTTCCTTTGCCTATGGATAAGACGGCCCTTTCAATCGCGATATTGCTGATCCTGATTTTCTCCAAATATATCTATATGGCGAGTCTCACGAGTTATTATACTTTCTACTTGATTCATAAATTTAATGTAAGCGTACAAGATTCGCAACTATATTTATTTATCTTCTGGTAGCTACTGCTATCGGAACATTAATTGGTGAACCTGTCGGTGACCGAATTGGACGGAAGTACGTGATTTGGGCTTCTATTTTAGGAGCTGCCCCATTTAGCTTACTAATGCCCCATGCCAATCTGCTGTGGACTATTATCCTTAGCTTCTGTGTGGGATTGATGCTTTCTTCCGCTTTTCCTGCCATATTGCTTTATGCACAGGAGTTGCTTCCTACCAAACTTGGATTGATATCCGGCTTGTTCTTTGGATTTGCTTTCGGGGTGGCTGGTGTAGCATCTGCCGTACTCGGTAATTTAGCGGATAAAACGAGTATTGAATATGTATATAATATCTGTGCTTATATGCCGCTACTGGGATTAGTCACGTTCTTTTGCCTAATTTGAAGAAGAAAAAGATTGGATAGAAATCTATATAAATAAAATCGCCCTGCTATAATGATTATAGTGGGGCGATTTATATTATTTATAATCTGAACTCGTCTTCACATTTTTAGCTTCAATATCTACTTGATTGCCCTTCATAGATACGTTTCACAGAAGTGACATTGGGATATGTTTTATTATATATTTTCGTTACATCTTCTACTAACCAACAATACAGTGGGCCAAGAACGCGAGTAGCATCATCTTCTGATGGAGTTTTTTCCGGAGAGGTGAAATAAAGCACATGGTCTATATCATTATAATTCACATAAATAAAAAGAAGTAAATGTCTTTTCATCCGTTTGCCTTAACTCGCTGGTAAAAGAAGCAGTAATAATGTTAGATATATCATCCTTTGAAGGAATTACAGTAAGCGTACCACTATCTTTTGTATCATAAATAAATTTAATTCCGCCAGTTACATGCATATCCGAGCTTGCAATAACTTGATTTTCTAAATCTACTTTCTCATCACCCTCAAGTCCTTCGACTTTTACACTTACTTTCTTTGTAGTAAACGATTTCGTACCTTTGATTATCTTTACATCAATTTTAGCAGTCAGTCCATTCGCATCTTTCACTACAAGAAATGTTGTTCCCAATTGAACGGGAGCTATCATCACATAACCATATTCTTCCTGAATCTTAGCTTTTGCTATCTCTTCATCACCAGTTTCTACAGTATAAGGAGCTACCCCACCTGTCATTCCTACAGCAGCACCATCAGTTATCTCCATTACTATATCACTAATAGGTTGATCTGGGAAATAAATATCATCTATTTCATAAAAAGAAAGAAACGTTCATCATCGTTATCACAGGATACTAATCCTAAGCCAATGAACAACAATAAAAATAAAAGTCTAGTTTTCATACTTTAATTTGTTAATTTGTGAGTGTGAGTAATAATTATCCTACAAAAATACTAATATTCACCATACGGTATTCCAATAAGTCACTATATTATTTATTCTAATTATTAACGAAGTCTTCCTTTAGCCTCATGTTCTAAAGTTTTGGGATTACGACGAGTATCCCAAAGGGCGATAATAAAAACACGATCACTCATAACTGCATACACAAGTTTGCATAGTCTATCAACAGGAATAGAGCGTAATTCCATCTCTTCAAAATCCTCCAGCAAAGGCTCTACTTTTCCAAGAAATGGAAACTCACATAAATTCCGAATAACATGTACAACTTGTTGTCTGAAAAGGCGAGCCTCTTTCATCGAAAACTGGGTTTCAATATAACAAAGGATGACCTCTAAGTCATCCAATGCCTCGTAATCCCATACTATTTCCATCGTTCCGTACGCTTCAACATCTCATCCTGCGAAGCATATTCTCCTTGTTTATAGCGTACTAAAGCACTTTCTGCACGTTTCTTTATACATTCTATTTCATCTTTGCAGGGAGATTCCGCTTCCTGCTCTTTACGCGCAACACGCGATTTGCGACGCAAAGCTTTTAAGGCTTTTAAAGCTTCAGCCGTTAGATCATCATCAGCAATAATAGCAGCCACCTCTTTAAGAAGTGAAGCCCTAAGTTCCATTGTAGACATATTAATTATCTCCTTTCTTTATTATACAAAGTTACAATAAAACAGTTACATAACCTACGAAACTCTATTCTATTAACATACTTAACAGAAGAAAGAAAACGACCGGTATGCATCGTCACGACGTATACCGGTCTACAAGTTAAGGTCAAAGTCAAAAAATTAAGAGAGCTATTTTATATGTTAGGGTTAGCGTTTATTTCTTTCTGGGAATAGCATATAAATAATAGGTGCTATTTACTGTAAACGGTTTACCGTTCGGGAAGTTGAGGAACCAATGTCCCAGAGGATTTCGTTTTTCAAAGCTACCACCCTCCTGCCAGCAATCGACTTCTGTTTTTTGCATCTCTTCCGATAAAGCAGTACGTACTACGGAACCCTGTGTACGGAGTACATCTGTAATACCAAATCCTTCTCCCCAAAGTTCACGGCGACGTTCCATCAGAATCTCATTGATTACATCTTCCTGTGATTTTCCTGTCACGTCATAATCTCCCACTCCACGGGCATTGCGCAACGTATTCAAAGGAATCACAGCCTGATTCAAAGCCACTCCATCACGAACTTTCGCCTCCGCTTCTATCAAATACATTTCAGAAGCACGCATCAAAGACCAGATCAGCTGTGTCGTCTGCACGCATGTGGAATTTCTTATATCCCAGATACCCTTCACGCATCCACTGAAACAAAGGCAGACGAATGTCACCTTCGGTAAAGGTATCTTTTAGATGAGGATCGGCCATAAAACTACTATAAGCTCCGACGTATGTCGCATCCAAATAGTAAAAATTATAACTCGCATCCGATTGAGAAGGGATTTGAGGAAATCCCCATATCCATTCTTTATTGGAAATATTATTAAAGCCTTCATACTCGGCCGTAGTTGTCATCAACGCATATCCTGTACGTGCAGCTTCAGCTGCTTTCGCTGCTTCTTCCCACTGCCCTGTCAACAGATAAGCACGAGCCAAGAGGCCATCCACTACGGCAACATTCGGTTTGAATTTCTGATTATCACCACTCCGGACATAGTTCTTCAAATAATCCTGTGCCAGATTCAGATCATCAAAAATACGCTGATAGACCTGTGCCACCGTTGATTTTCCTTTCGGAACTGTCGAACTATTACTCGGTTCGGTATATATAGGAACGCACGGAGCATCTTTATCTTTCAAGTAAGTAAATTGATAATGCTGTACCAAGTGTAAATAACAGAAAGCACGTAATGCCAATGCCTGTCCCTGCGCTTGCCGTAGTTCCTCCGAATCTCCCTGGATGGAAATGGCAGTATTACAGTTATCGATCGTTTTATATATCAGATACCAAGCAAACTCTGTTCTATTGTTTGAAGGCAACGCTATATCGTTAAACTGATACGAAGAGTTGAAACCGTATTTCGGACGGGAAACAACATCACTTGCCATCATGTCATCCAGACACTGAAGCGCACGATAACCGATATTGGCATAAGTACTCGAATAGTCAAACAGATTATACCAGGCACCGTTCACAAGCGCCTCCGCATTTTCGGGCACAGGTACTTTTTCTGAACTTACCGCATCCGTTGGGTCCGTATCCAAAAAACTGCTGCTACAACTCGTTGCCAGGAAAAGTCCGGCAACTGCGGCAAGAATGGATTTAATTTTTATTTTTCTCATAATTTAGTCTGAATTTAGAAAGCAATGTTAATACCTCCGGAAATAGTCCGCATAGCCGGATAACGATAATAGGTAATTCCGGTAATTCCCTGTTCGGGGTCCAATCCTTGATTCCGGTGAATGGTAAATAAATTATCTCCTTGCACATACACCTGCACACTGCTCAATGCCAGCTTACTAATCCATTGTTTGGGTAAGTTATAGGAAAGAGTCAGGTTTTTCAGTCTCATATATGAATTGTTCTGCAAGAAACGGGTGGAAGCTGAGTTCCAGTTATTAGTCGTGGTACTCAAAGCGGGAACATCTGTATTACGATTGTCGGGAGTCCACCTTTTTAGAATCTCCGTTGACCAGTCGCGTCCTTCCAGACTTCCGTTATGCAGAATCATAGTAATATCACGATTGTAGATATACCCTCCGATGCTATAAGCAAAAATGGCAGACAAGTCGAACCCTTTCCAGGAAAGCGACGTATTGAACCCACCATAAACTTTCGGGAGGGAAGATTTATTGACGTAATAATAATTTGCCGAAGCATAGTCGCTTGTTGTGACACGTTTTCCGGTCGGATTGTGATTTTCATCTTCTTCATCCATATACCACAACGGCTTTCCATTGTCCGGATCTACGCCCGCCCACTCTTTCATATAGAAATCATAAACAGAACGGCCTACCTGCAACTTGTTCACACCACTTTGCGGCATATCTTTCAAAGGAAGATCCGTCACCTTATTCTTATAATGTGTCAGATTCACACCCAGCTTCCAAACCCAGCCGTTCTGATTGATAACCGTTCCGTTAAGCACCAATTCGATACCCGTATTCTTCAATGCGCCCACATTCTCATCAATAAAGCCATATCCTAAGGAAGGAGCGATCGGACGGGAGTAAAGTAAGTCTTTGGAACGACGCGTAAAGAAGTCGAACGAACCGGAGAAACGGTTATCGAACAATGAAAAGTCGATACCTACATTGAGGTTCAGGTTAGTCTCCCATTTCAGGTTCGGAGTAGCCATACGGTCGGAAACCAAGGCATTCTCTCCGAGATTGGAAACGATGGTATAAAGTCCCTTGCTCGCATAATAAGTACCCAGGTTATCGTTTCCTTGTGCACCATAGCTCATTTTCAAAGTCAGTGCGGAAAGCCAGTCGGAAGTACTTGCCATAAACTCTTCCCGGTCTACACGCCAGGAAGTACCCAACGACCAGAAATTACCCCAACGGGTTTCCGGTGCAAAGCGTGAAGAACCGTCGCGACGATAAGATGCCGAGAAGAAATATTTATTCTGATAATCATTAACGCTTGAGTCAGATAACCCACCAATGCATAGTCGATACGATATCCCGAACCTCCGGTCAAGCTGTGAACCGACTACCAATTCCGGCATATCAGGCTGTGCCATCTTAGAACGTGATGCTGTCAGTTCATCGTAACGGTAAGAATAGGCTTCCACACCGGCAAGGACATTAAAATGATGTTCACCGATTGTCTTGTCATACGTAGCGATATTATTCCACGTCCAGGAGAAAGTACGGGTATTCATCCGGCTGACGCCGCCTCCGTTTTCTTTAGCCGGACCTATCTTGGGATTCGTATAATCCAAAGTATTATAGTTTATCAAATCGAAATTGAAACTTGTCTTAAACTTCAACCCCTCGATAATCGTAGCTTCCAGATAGGTACGGTACCGGAAATTTCATCTTTCATACGTTCCGACTTATCCAAAGGCAAGGTAGCCGGCAAGTTCCAGTTTGCCATCGAACCGGAAGGACGGTAGGAACCGAAATCATAGATAGTCTCCGTTCTCATCCAATTTATAACTGCCGTCGGTATTCATCTCATAAATCGGATAAAAACCCGGCATGGTACGTCCGGCAGTTATCACGTTACTGACTTTAGAGTCGGAAGAAACCGGATAATTCTGCATGGAATGTGCGAAACTCAAGTTGACACCTCCCTTCAACCAGGAAGTCATCTCGCTGGTGATATTGGAACGAAGGTTGAAACGTTGGTAGCCGGATTCGAGTGCAATACCTTTATCGTTCAGGTAGCCGGCAGAAAAGAAGTACTGATTAGCCTTTCCACCACCGGAAACACTCAGATTCAGCTCTGTACGAAGCGCCTGCTGCTCCATGGCGTCACTCCAGTCAGAATTCCATAACGGACGGGCGCCTGCCACCAGCTTTCCATCTGTACCGACCGGTTGCGCATATTGAGGGCCATAGGGGTTCGGACCACCTCCCATCAATTTCGTTACCAAGTCTTTGGATGCTTGCGTCGCGGCAGTTGCCGGTATAATCCGCACTCTTGGCGTACTGATTGCGAAGTGCTTCCCAATATAATTCGAAGTATTGGTCGGTACTGACACGATCATAATCGCGTACGGCACGGTTGGAACCTCCTAACGAAGCTTTTACCTTTACTGTTGCTTTGGTATTCTGATCTCCCTGTTTGGTGGTGATAATAATCACACCGTTTGCACCACGGGAACCATACAAAGCAGCAGAGGCCGCATCTTTCAGTACCGTCAGCGAAGCTATATCTTCCGGATTAATGGAGTTGATACTACCGTCGAAAGGGACGCCGTCCACCACATAAAGCGGGGCGCTTGACGCATTGATAGAGCCGATACCGCGAATACGTATTTCGGCATCCGTACCCGGCTGGCCGCTTGCCGCACTTGCCTGCACACCGGACACCGTACCTTCCAATACACGGGATACACTGGAAGTCTGCAACTTCTCAATCTCACCTGCTTTCATGGTCGAAGCAGCTCCGGTAAAGCTATACTTTTTAGCGGTAGCATAAGCGACTACCATAACCTCATCCAACTCCTTACTTTCCGCTTCCAGCGTAATATTAATCACACTCCGGTTGTTGACCGGTTGTTCCACCGTGCGCATTCCTACAAAACGGAACACCAAAGTGCCGGAGCCGGGAGCCTCAATTGAATAGTTTCCATCGATATCGGTAATGGTGCCGGAAGAGGCCCCTTTCACTTGTACGGAAACACCGGGTAAAGGCTCTCCTTCAGAAGTCACAGTACCCGTTACGCGTTTCTCCTGTTGCGCTTCCGCATACAATATGTTTCCTGCAAAAAGCAAAAGAAACACTGCTAATAAACGTAAATAGATTCTCATAATTTTGTGGCTTAGGATTTATTTGCTTGTTCTAACTAACAGTACATAGATCTCATTTGTTTAGGAAACGAAACATTTTTTAGACGATTATTAGTATAAATCAACGAAAGGTAGTACATTCGTGAAACAAAAATATCTATACCAACAGTTAAAAAGAACCACATGGGGAAACGGGTTATTCTATATCTTTTTCTGTTATTTTCACTGTCCTTACAGGCACAGACTGAAGAGAAAGTCTCTTTGGGCAACGATAGTACAGAAGTAGATTCCACAGCAACCGCCAAGCCAAGTGCTTTTAAAAGAGCGATCAAGAAGTTTATGAACTTCAGTGATTTCGATACACTCTATATCAGTCCTAACCGTTATAACTATGCGCTGATGGTTACTCATTTCAGTAACTTTGAGTATTATTCTATCACCAGTGAATTACCGCAGCCACAGAAACTTAGTTTTTCTCCCAACCCGCACAACAAGATAGGATTGTATTTCGGCTGGCGATGGATTTTCCTGGGATGGTCTGTAGATGTGAACGATATTTTCAAAAAAGGCACCCGAAAGAACAGAGGAACAGAATTCGATCTTAGCCTATACAGCTCCAAACTGGGTGTGGATATCTTCTATCGCCGCACTGGTAATGATTACAAAATACATAAAATCAGAGGATTTTCAGACGATATACCCTCCAACTATTCCGAAGATTTCAGCGGAATAAAGGTAGATATCAAAGGACTGAACCTATATTATATCTTCAATAACCGTAAATTCTCCTACCCTGCCGCATTCAGTCAGTCCACCAATCAACGGCGCAATGCAGGTACATTTATTGCCGGTTTTTCCATTTCAAAGCATCATCTCGACTTCGATTATACAGCACTTCCGGGATTTATCCAGGAGGCGATGAATCCTGCCATGAAAGTCAAAAGATAAAATACACCAACGCCAATATCAGTTTCGGTTATGCTTATAACTGGGTATTCGCACGCAACTGTCTGGCTTGTCTGTCGCTCACTCCCGCCATTGCTTACAAGGCCTCCGATGTGGATGCAGAAACGCAGGAGGCAAAAAGCATGGTATAGTAAGTTCAATCTGGATTTTCTGCTTCGCGCAGGGATTGTCTACAACACCGGGAAATATTACATAGGTACTTCCTTTGTTGGAAAAAACTACAATTATCATCGTAACAATTTCTCCTTGGACAATGGGTTCGGCACTCTTCAGGTATATGTCGGCTTCAACTTCAACACCCGCAAAGAATACAGGAAAAAGAAATAATACCACAGAAACTAGAAATCATCAACTTGCTTGCTTATCCAAAGAATCTTTGTACATTTGCCCCGTTTTAAAGAACAAAAATAGAAAATCAGTGAAGCAACAACGTCACATACAGCCCACACGTGCCCTTCTTTCCCGTTTCCGCTATTGGGGAAGAAAGAACTATGCCGCTTTTGCGAGTATGGGACGCGAATTCCAAATCGGACATCTGCATACCAATGTAGTCGATGTTGCCCTTCGTAAGCAGAATGCTGCACAAACTATCCCTTATCATACATTTATGACACTTCAAGAAATTAAAGACCAAGTGCTGGCAGGCATTGATATATCGCCCGACCAAGCCACTTGGCTGGCCAACATGGCCGACAGCGAGGCGCTTTATGCCGCCGCGCATGAGATTACCATCACCTGTGCTTCGCACGAGTTCGATATGTGTTCCATCATCAACGCCAAATCCGGCCGGTGCCCCGAAAACTGTAAATGGTGCGCACAATCCTCCCACTACAAGACGCAAGCCGAAGTCTATGACCTCCTGCCCGCTGAAGAATGTCTCCGACAGGCAAAGTATAACGAAAGTCAAGACATCAACCGTTTCTCCCTTGTCACCAGCGGACGGAAACCCTCTCCCAAACAGATCAGTCAACTTTGCGACACAGTCCGCCATATGCGGCGACATTCGTCTATCCAACTTTGTGCTTCTCTAGGACTGCTCAATGAAGAAGGAATTGCGTTCCCTGCATGAAGCCGGGATCACCCGTTATCACTGTAATCTGGAAACTGCCCCGTCTCATTTTTCCAAACTCTGCTCTACGCATACGCAAGAACAGAAACTGGCTACCCTCGATGCAGCCCGTCGTGTAGGCATGGATATCTGTTGCGGAGGTATCATCGGCATGGGAGAAACGATGGAACAACGAATTGAATTTGCCTTCACACTGGCAGAACTGAATGTTCAGTCCATCCCCATAAATCTGCTAAGTCCAATCCCCGGTACACCATTGGAGAACGAAAAGCCTTTGAGCGAAGAAGAAATACTTAAAACCATCGCACTCTTTCGTTTCATCAATCCGACGGCTTTTCTCCGTTTTGCCGGCGGACGCTCGCAACTCTCTCCCGAAGCTATGCACAAGGCACTGTATATCGGAATTAACTCGGCTATCGTAGGCGACCTATTGACAACACTCGGCTCCAAAGTATCGGAAGATAAAAAAGATGATTCAGGAAGAAGGCTATCATTTTGCCGGTTCCCAATTTGATCGCGAACATATCTGGCATCCGTACACATCGACTACCGATCCGCTCCCTGTCTACAAAGTGAAACGGGCAGACGGTGTTACCATTACCCTCGAAGACGGACGAACGCTCATTGACGGAATGTCTTCCTGGTGGTGGTGTGCAGTGCATGGATATAATCATCCGGCATTGAATCAGGCGGCAAAAGAACAATTAGATAAAATGTCTCATGTCATGTTCGGGGGACTGACGCATGATTCAGCCATTGAATTGGGGAAATTGTTATTGCCTTTGGTTCCTTCCTCCATGCAGAAAATATTCTATGCAGACTCCGGTTCGGTAGCCGTAGAGGTGGCATTGAAAATGGCTGTACAATATTGGTACGCAGCAGGGAAAACCGGAAAAGAACAACTTCGTAACCATCCGCTCCGGTTATCACGGCGACACTTGGAACGCCATGTCTGTATGTGATCCCGTAACCGGGATGCACAGTCTTTTTGGTTCGGCATTGCCTGTACGTTATTTTGTCCCGTCCCCCGCTTCCCGTTTTGATGGAGAATGGAATCCGGAAGATATACTACCTCTACAAGAGATGATTGAAAAACATTCAAAAGAGTTGGCGGCACTTATCCCGGAACCCGTGGTACAGGGAGCAGGCGGTATGTGGTTTTATCATCCGCAGTACCTGCGTGAAGCTGAAAAGCTTTGCCGGAAACACGATATTCTTCTTATCTTCGATGAAATAGCAACGGGATTCGGACGTACCGGCAAACTTTTTGCGTGGGAACACGCCGGAGTAGAACCGGATATCATGTGTATCGGTAAAGCACTGACCGGAGGATATATGACACTTTCTGCTATATTGACCAGCAACCGGATAGCAGATACAATCTCTAACCACACACCGGGAGCTTTTTATGCACGGACCTACATTTATGGGGAATCCACTCGCGTGTGCAGTGGCTTGCGCTTCCGTTCGCCTGCTGCTCGAATCCGGTTGGCAAGAGAATGTGAAGCGAATCGAAACTCAACTGAAAGAAGAACTAGCTCCTGCACGGGAATTTCCGGAAGTGGCTGATGTACGAATACTCGGAGCCATCGGAGTCATTGAGATGAAACGTCCGGTAAATATGGCCTATATGCAACGAAGATTTGTGGAAGAAAAGAATCTGGGTACGTCCCTTCGGTAAGCTGGTTTATCTGATGCCACCTTTCATCATTACTCCCGAACAATTAAGTAAACTGACTTCCGGGTTACTTAAAGTTATCCAAAAAAGATGACAGATAAGAAGAATATTACCAGATTTTCACCCAAGAATCTGTTCCTCGGTGAGCAAAAAGGGTGTTCCTCGGTGAGGAACGGGCATTTCCTCACCGAGGAAGGATGCCTTGGTCGGTGAGAAACTTTCAGAATAGTTCTTCTGATGATAAACATCTTATAGGCAACTAATTACACTTTCAATCATCCATATATCGAATACTTATTACTTAAAACAATAATTCATGACATTAGAACATATAAACCAGGAACTACAGACCTTGAAAGAGAAAAAGAACTACCGTTCTCTCCCACCGCTAATCCACGAGGGTCGAGATGTTCTGCTGAACGGACAACGAATGTTGAACCTATCTTCTAATGATTATCTCGGACTGGCCAATGACATCTCATTGAGGAAGGAATTCTTAAAAACACTCACTCCCGAAACATTCCTGCCTACCTCCTCTTCTTCCCGGTTATTGACCGGTAATTTTAGTGACTATCAGAAGCTGGAACAACAGCTAGCCACCATGTTCGGAACGGAAAGTGCACTTATATTCAATAGTGGTTATCATGCCAATACAGGAATACTTCCTGCCATTTGCAATACTCACACACTTATTCTTGCCGACAAGCTAGTGCATGCAAGCCTGATAGACGGAATTAAATTATCATCAGCTAAATGTATTCGGTATCGTCACAATGATATTTCCCAGTTGCAACGACTGATTGCTGAAAATCATAACGCTTATGAGCAGCTTATTATTGTTACCGAAAGTATTTTCAGTATGGATGGAGATAAAGCCGATCTTTCCGCTCTCGTCCAATTGAAAAAGAGCTATTCCAATGTTCTTCTTTATGTAGACGAGGCTCATGCTTTTGGTGTACGAGGAAAAAGGATTAGGATGTGCCGAAGAACAGGACTGTATCAACGATATAGACTTTTTGGTAGGAACATTCGGAAAAGCCATTGCTTCGGCAGGTGCCTATATTGTCTGTCGGGAACTCATTCGGGAATATCTTATCAATAAAATGCGCACGTTTATATTCACCACCGCACTTCCTCCTGTCAATATCCAGTGGACTTCGTGGGTGTTAGAACGCCTTTCAGCTTTACAACATAAGAGGGCTCACCTGCTACAAATCAGCGAAAAGCTAAAGGTAGCCCTTACAGCCAAAGGATATAATTGCCCATCGGTGAGCCATATTGTACCTATGATTATAGGAGCGAGCGAAGATGCCATACTGCAAGCGGAAGAACTCCAACGTAAAGGATTCTACGCATTGCCTGTCCGTCCACCTACCGTACCTGAAGGAACTTCCCGTATCCGCTTCTCATTGACAGCGGACATCACAGAACATGAAATCGACCAACTCATCAAACTGATAAACGAATGAAACAGCATTTTATCATAAAGAATAATCAGAAGCATCTATTGCTTTTTTCTTCGCCGGTTGGGGGATGGACGAAACTCCTTTCCTGACCATTCATCCTACAGATAAGGACTGGATGATTTGCTATGATTACCGTTCATTAACATTTGATGTCGGTTTATTGGAAACCTATTCCCAGATTACACTCATCGCCTGGTCGATGGGAGTCTGGGCAGCTTCGCAAATCATGAAGCAGTACCCACATCTGCCTGTCTCCCAAAGTATCGCCATCAACGGCACCCTCTACCCCATACACGAAACCAAAGGTATTGCTCCCTCCATTTTTGATGGTACACTCCAAGGGCTGAACGAACAAACCTTGCAGAAATTCCAAAGAAGAATGTGTGGTTCAATAGCTGACTATAAAGCTTTTCAAACCATATCCCCCAACGTCCGGTTGAAGAACTTAAAGAAGAACTTGCCGCCATACAACAACAATATTTATCATTGCCTCCCTCTGATTTTAAATGGCAAAAAGCTATCATAGGAAAAGGCGACCGCATTTTTCCTCCCGGATAACCAATATTTGGCATGGGAAAACCAAGTGGACTCTCTTAAACAAGTGGAAGCGGCACATTACCAACAGGAGCTTTTTAATACAATACTCATGTAGCCGGATACTGATGTGTTCATTATTGGTTCATATAATAATTTAGGGCAACCGTGAAATCCGTGTAATCCGTGCCTAAAAGATGCTAGCAATTAATTAGTGACGTACAATTACCATCAGGAAATCAGCCTATTAAATAAATATTGATTATGAATAAACAACTAATCGCAGAACGTTTTTCAAAAGCTATCACTACCTATCCGAGGGAAGCAAACGTGCAACGGCAAATAGCAGATAAAATGATCCATCTGCTTACAGAACATATATCTTCTCCCTGCTCGAAGGTGATTGAATTTGGCTGCGGAACCGGTATTTACTCCCGTATGCTGCTCCAAACCCTCCGTCCGGAAGAGTTATTACTCAATGACCTTTGCCCCGATATGAAATATTGCTGCGAAGACTTATTAAAGAAAAAGCAAGTTTCTTTTTCTTCCGGGAGATGCCGAGACAGTCTCTTTCCCCGCCGAAAGCACACTGATTACTTCCTGTTCCGCTTTGCAATGGTTCGACTCGCCGGAGGAGTTCTTCGAAAGGTGTAATACCTTGCTCAATAATCAGGGTTATTTCGCTTTTAGCACTTTTCGGAAAAGAAAACATGAAAGAGATACGTGAGCTTACCTGAAAGGGACTACCCTATCGTTCAAGGGAAGAGCTTGAAGCAGCTGTATCACCCCATTTTGACATACTGTATTCAGAAGAAGAGCTTATCCCGCTTTCGTTCAAAGACCCGATAAAAGTACTATATCACTTGAAGCAAACCGGAGTCAATGGTTTCTCAACGCAATCCTCTACTGCCGGAAGACAAGAGAACGACTTGTGTTCATCAGACCACAATTCAAAAAATAATTCTAAGAACAATCTTCCCCAACAGCAGTGGACTCGTCGTGACTTGCAACTCTTCTGTGAACGTTACACGCAAGAATTTACTCAGGGCACTTCCGTGTCTCTAACCTATCACCCTATATATATCATCGCAAAAAAGAAAGAAGCATGAAACAGAATGTATTTTTCGTTTCCGGTATCGATACCGATGCCGGAAAGAGCTATGCCACCGGCTTTCTAGCCCGTGAATGGAACAAGAACGGCCATCGCACCATCACCCAGAAATTTATTCAAACGGGAAATGTAGGTCATTCCGAAGATATTGACCTACACCGGCAAATCATGGGAATCCCTTTCACCAAAGAAGACCAAGAGGGACTAACCATGACGGAGATCTTTTCTTATCCCGACTCTCCGCATCTTGCTTCCCGACTGGATCATCGTCCCATCGACTTTGATAAAATAAAACGTGCAACTGAAGAATTGAGTGAACGGTATGACTCTGTTTTACTCGAAGGAGCAGGCGGCCTTATGGTTCCCCTCACTACCGAACTTTTGACCATTGACTACATCGCTCAAGAGAAATATCCGCTAATCTTTGTCACTTCGGGCAAACTAGGAAGCATCAATCACACCCTGCTTAGTCTCGAAGCAATACAAAAACGCGGCATTGTACTAGATACCGTATTATATAATTTATATCCTACCGTAGAAGACAAAACGATTCAGAATGATACAATGGAATTTATCCGGACCTGGCTGAAAAAAGTCTTTTCCGGAAACGAAGTTTATACTGGTTCCGGAAATAAAAAAAAGAATCTATAGAAAAGCAATCACCAACTACTTTCACTCAACAACAATCGTACTCTTTTTGTGGATTATGGCTATCATAAGTAACTTTCACCGGATACATATAGCCATAATCCTTTATTTTTTAAACAGTAGTCGAATATTTATCCAAAGCCTTTCTCAATGATCTTTCCGAAATTGGTTTAGTCACATAATCGTTACACCCCATCTCTAAGGCCTGTTCCTTATCAGTCCCGAAAGCATAAGCCGTCAAGGCAATGATAGGAATCTCTTTAGAATAAGAGCGGATAATGTGGGTTGCTTCCAGTCCATCCATACGCGGCATTTTCACATCCATCAGGATTAAGTCCGGTTGGTACTGCTTATACATTTCGACAGCTTCCACTCCGTCTTTAGCCCAAAGCAAGGTATATTCCCTGCCAATCAGATTCTTCAGCAAGATAAAATTGCTCTCCACATCTTCTGCTACCAGAATCTTCTTAATCTGTTGTACACGATTGACTGTATTTCCTTTAGATTCCACCTTTGTCTCTTTGAAGAAATTACCGAGTTCTCCGGTTTCTTCATAAGGAATTGTGAAGTAGAAGGTAGAGCCTTTACCCAATTCGGAAGTTACCCCGATTTCTCCACCGATCTTTTTTCGATAATCATCTGACAGATAGAGAGTCCTAATCCCGTCCCTTGCGCAAAAGAGTTCAGTTTGACAAAACGCTCGAAGATATGATCCACCTTTTCCGGCTCTATCCCTATTCCTGTATCTTTCACGTACACACGGATATCTTTATCCATTCGCTCAAAACCAAAACGGATCTCTCCTTCATAGGTAAACTTACTTGCATTAGTCAGGAAATTCGTTATCACTTGCATAATGCGGTTCTGGTCTCCCTCAATGAGCAAATCCTCCTCTTCATTGTCCAAAACGAGAGTTACCCCTTCTTTCACACGTTCTTTATGAACTGTATAAATTGTCCGGCAGACCTCTCCCAGATTCATTGGACGCTTGATATATTCGAGTGTTCCGGCCTCTATCTTCGATAAATCCAGAATATCATTAATCAATTGCAACAAAATATCCGAGTTCTGATTGATAATACCCGAATAAAGCTTTTTCTCTTCAGCAGTTTCGGCAGAAGGCAATAATTGGGAGAATCCTACAATAGCATTCAGCGGAGTCCGGATCTCATGGCTCATGTTAGCGAGGAAAGCACTTTTCAATCTGTCGGATTGTTCCGCTTTAATCCTTGCCTTGATCAGTTCCTGCTCAATATTCTGAAGATTAGTAATATCCCACGAAATGCCAATCAGCAAAGGTTTACGTCCCTCCATCGGTACGAGTGCTTTCAAAGTTTGCACGATACGTGCTTCTCCATTAGCGGACAGATAAGTTTCCTGCATATCAATACGCTTATGAGTCTGGAGTAATTCCAAATCATCCTTACGGAATTTCTCCGCGTCTCCGTGCACCGGAAATATCTCATAATCCGTATGCCCGATAGCTTTAGATGCCGGAATACCCGAATGATCGGCAAATGCCTTATTCCAATATAAATATCTAAGATCATCTTCCGGGTCCTTCACAAACAGATAGACCGGAATATTATTCAAAATACCATCCAACAACAGATTCAGTTCGCGGAGTTCATCCTGTTTCTTGATAACATCAGTGATATCCTGCGTAAAGAACCAGGTGAGTTCCTGATTATTCTCACGAATCAGGAAAGTTGATACCTGATGTACTCTCTCCTTAGTTTCTCCCTGACGTACATAAGCAGCACGATAAGCAAAGCTACCATCATTATCACGAATATCCTGCAGCTTTTGTTCCCATGCTTCCTTTGTTGTCATAGAGACACGCAAATCATATATTTTTGTGTACCCAACTCCTGCGTTACACCGTATTCTTCTATAAATTGCTTATTCGCATAAACCAGCGTTCCATCTTCCGCCACAGCAAGAATACTGTCACTCACCTTATCAAGCACACTTTTAAAAACTTCCAGTTGCCTTTGGGTAGCTACCCGTTCCGTTATATCACGACACATAATCAGCACGTATTCCTCATCCAGCGGAAAGATACGGTTCTCGTAATAATGGCGTTCACCATTAAAATCCAGTTCATGGTGTGCAGTTGAAACAGTTCCGGTGGTGATAGCATGACGCATATTGGAGTGAATATTCTGATACGCTTCCGGTGGAACCATATCCTGCATACGCATCCCTCTAAAATCCTTGTTTGATATTCCTACATGGTTGGTTTCCTCATTGGAAACAACTTCAATACCTACCTCACTCTGATTGAAGACAGTCAGCATATCGGGAAGAGAATCTAGTATCCTAACAGCGTATTTCTCTTTAAAACTAACAGGATGATTGCTACGCTTCTCATCCCTAAGAACAGAAAGCTCTTTTCTAAGCTGCTCATTTTCTTTTTTAAGTGCTTCTAACTGTTCTACTAATGCTTCTTTGCTTTGTTCGATGCTCATGATGTAACGGGATAAATACGTACTTATCTGCCAAAAGTAAATATTTTTTGAATAAAAGCACGTATTTACCCCGTTTTTTTCAAAGAATTACTCAATTACCATAATCCGGTCGTTCAATCCCACCTTCATACCATCTTCCACGAATACTTCTTTCACAACTCCATCGGTGACAGAACGAATCTCGTTTTCCATTTTCATGGCCACCAATACGCAAAGCGGATCACCCCTGCTTCACGAGATCCCCTTCTTTACATACGTCTTCAGGATGACTCCCGGCATCGGTGCTTGTACCACCTGACGCCCCACGGATTCAGCAGCAGTGCGGGCATTATGTATCTTCTCCATTTCTCCCTGCAATTCAATCTGATAAAGCTCCCCTTTATTCATAATCGTATATGAATTATTGGAAGAAGGAGAAATCTGCACTCCATGCGAGTGGTGATCGATGATGATCGAATGGATAGAGTCACCACCCATGTTATAATCGACCTCATATATCTTACCATTGACTGCAATCTTCTTGATTGACCCGTCCTCCAGAATTTCTACCTTATATTCACTGTCCGGCATATCCTGGAGCTTGGCGTAATATGTAGCTAATGTTGTACCCATAACCAATTCCGTTATTTATTAATTTTCAATTCTCAAGTTTCAAATCAATAATTATTAGCAGTCATCTGCAATTTACCATAATACTTCCAGAGCGATTCGCCCACTACGGGAAGTGTAGTGGCACGGGAAGCCGCTTCTTTCTCCCTCTCGTAGTGTCTCACTGCGGCAGCAATGACAGCCACAGTCGGATCAGTATTCTGACGACGTTTCAGGTCTTCCTTATCGAAGCGTGTATCAATAAACGTCGTGTCATATTCACCTTTCAGGAAAGCTGCGTTCTTCAATACACGCTGATGGAAAGGAATCGTTGTTTTAATTCCCAGAATCTTATATTCGCGCAAGGCACGTGCCATATTGGAGATGGCAGATTCACGGGTACGCCCCCAGCAGCATAGCTTGGCAATCATCGGGTCATAATGCAAAGAGACTTCAAATCCGGCATAGGCGGCACTGTCCAGACGGAGGTTACGGCCTTCGGGAGCTTCACGAACAGTTATCACTCCGGGAGAAGGCATAAAGTTATTCTCCGGATCTTCGGCGTAGATACGACATTCGATCGCTGCTCCGCTAAACTGTATATCATCCTGTTTATAAGGCAACGGATTTCCGGCAGCAACAGTAATCATATCCGTACCAGGTCAACGCCTGTGCACTCCTCCGTCACCGGATGTTCTACTTGCAGACGGGTATTCATTTCCAGGAAATAGAAGTTCTGGTCTTTATCCATCATGAATTCCAGCGTGCCGGCACTATAATAACCTATTTTCTTACAGGCTTCCACAGCTACCTTCAACATCTTCTTTCTCGTCTCTTCTTTCACAAAAGGAGAAGGACTTTCTTCTATCACCTTTTGGTTACGACGCTGAATGGAACATTCACGTTCATACAGATGAACGACATTTCCATACTTGTCTCCCATGATCTGCACTTCGATATGATGCGGATTCTCAATATATTTTTCAATATAGACCGCATCATTACCAAAGGAGGTCCCTGCTTCGGATTGTGACAAACGGAGAGCTGTTTCCACCTCTTCGTCCGTACGTACCGGAGGCAGCCCCTTGCCTCCACCTCCCGCAAGTGCTTTCAACATAATGGGGTAGCCGACTTCATTAGCGACCTTCTTCTCATCAATGCCCTGTACGGGTGTTTCGGTTCCGGGCACAATGGGTAATCCTGCTTCCCGCATAATCTTACGGGCTTCCGTCTTGATTCCCATTTTGGAAATAATATCCGCACTCGGTCCGATAAAAATCACTCCCTCTTCTTCACAACGACGGGCAAAATCCGCATTCTCTGACAGGAAACCGTATCCCGGATGAATAGCGGCTCCGGTCTTTTGGCAATGGACAATATCAATTCCGGCTTCAAGTAAGAGGTATCTTCCGGCGAATTGGAAATGCAATAGGCTTCTTCTGCATAACGGACGTGCAAAGCCCCGCGATCTACATGGGTATAAACAGCCACTGTCGAGATATTCATCACCCGGCAAGTGCGGAAGATACGCATCGCTATCTCACCCCGGTTGGCTACTAATATTTTCTTTATCATAATCTTTTTCTTTTGAGAAATAAAAACTTAAAAGAGCAATCAAATAATATTAGGCACGGATTACGCGGATTACACTGCTTGCAGAATAAAGGTTACCACATAAAGTAACCGTGAAATCCGCGTAATCCGTGCCTAAATTCAATCCATAAACAAGCCTAAAGCGGTAGGTTGGAATGTTTCTTAGGCGGATTCGATTGCCGTTTGTTGGCAAGCATCTCGAAACTTCGAATCAACCGCAAACGGGTTACTGCCGGATCGATTACTTCATCCACATATCCCAGTTCCGCCGCCCGGTAAGGATTGGCAAACTTTCCGCGATAATCATCCTGAAGTTCTTTCCGTTTCTCTTCGGGTTTCTCGGCTTTATCTATTTCCTTACGGAAAAGGATATTCACAGCTCCATCCGGTCCCATCACTGCGATTTCGGCAGTAGGGAAAGCAAGATTTACATCTCCACGGATATGCTTGGAACTCATCACATCGTAAGCACCACCGTATGCTTTGCGGGTAATAACCGTCACTTTCGGCACCGTAGCCTCACAATAAGCATAAAGCAATTTTGCCCCGTTACGGATAATTCCGCCATATTCCTGATCGACTCCCGGAAGGAATCCCGGCACATCTACCAGTGTCAGTAAAGGGATATTGAAAGCATCACAGAAGCGGACAAAACGGGCGGCTTTGATAGACGCATTGATATCCAGTGTACCAGCAAGCACCAATGGCTGATTAGCCACCACTCCCACCGTTTTTCCATTCAGGCGGATATATCCCGTCACAATATTCGCAGCATATTCTGCCTGAAGTTCGAAGAAACTATTATCATCAGCCACCGCTTCTATCATCTCTTTTATATTATATGGCTGATTCGGATTGGCCGGAATCAAATCTGCCAGTTCCGGAGTCAGGCGAGTCGGCGAATCGCTGGTCGCTACAAACGGAGGCTCTTCCATATTATTCCCCGGCAGATAGGAGATCAATTCGCGAATATAATTGATGCACTCAATATCATTCTCCGCAGAAAGATGGGCTACACCGGACTTTGTCATGTGCACGCCTACTCCACCGAGTTCTTCTTTAGTCACTTCTTCCTGTGTCACGCTTCTCACCACATCGGGACCGGTGATAAACATATAGCCGGAATTCTTGACCATCAGGATAAAATCGGTCAGTGCAGGCGAATAGACCGCCCCACCCGCACACGGACCCATGATGGCACTGATCTGTGGAATCACTCCGGAAGCCAAAGAATTACGCAGGAATATCTCCGCATAACCGGCCAGCGAACGGACTCCCTCCTGAATGCGGGCACCACCGGAGTCGTTGAGCCCGATAATGGGTGCTCCCATCTGCATCGCCATGTCCATCACTTTGCAAATCTTCTTGGCGTGTGTCTCCGAAAGAGCCCCTCCGAATACGGTGAAGTCCTGTGCGAATACATAAACCAGGCGCTTGCCAATCATACCATATCCCGTCACCACCCCGTCTCCGGCAAATTTCTGCTTTTCCATACCGAAATCGGTACACCGATGGGTTACCAACTTATCCAGTTCGATAAACGAACCTTTCTCCAATAATAAATCGATGCGTTCACGGGCGGTCAGCTTGCCCACAGAATGTTGTTTTTCAATGCGAGCGTCTCCGCCGCCTTTTTCTGCTTTCCTGTTCAGTTCTTCCAGATTCCTGATAAGCTCTTTCATAGGCTGTAATTATTAAAGTTGTATGTGTGTGTAAAAATAAACAGTAATAAATGAAATCATTGTCATATTGATTACACAAAGGTATTCTTTTATATAATGAACGCATCATGCGTGGAAATTGTTAGCATTTATGCCTTAAAACATCTTTTCCATTTATTTAGGGAGCTTTTTTTTGCAGGTTGCGACAACAAATGTCCATGCTTTTCTGTTTATCGCATATCATTTTTAATAAAACCTAGACCCTAACAAAATGAGAACAATTAAGCTTTTATTAGCAGCCGGTTTCCTGCTCGTATTGGGTACAAGTGCGTATGCGCAAGTACAACGGAATGAAACTTATCTACCCAAATTTGCCATCAAGACCAATGCCCTCTACTGGGCTACGTGCACGCCCAATCTGGGATTCGAAGTCGGATTGGCAAAGAAAATCACCCTCGATGTATCCGGCAACTACAATCCGTGGAAGTTTGGCAACGACCGCCAGATCAAGCACTGGCTCGTACAACCGGAATTACGCTATTGGCTCTGCGAACGTTTCAACGGAAGTTTCTTCGGTTTGCACGGACATTACGGAGAAATGAATGTCAGCAATCTGAATATATTCGGAATGGGACATGACCGTTACGACGGCAATCTGTACGGAGCCGGCATCTCTTACGGATACCAGTGGATTATCAGCAAACGCTGGAGCATGGAAGCAACCGTCGGAGTCGGTTACGCCCGTCTGAAATATGATAAATATGCCCGTGATTGTAAATGTGAAAAGCTGGGACACAACACCCGTAATTATTTCGGCCCGACTAAAATCGGTCTTAGCTTCATTTATGTCATCAAATAATCGAACTTTCTAAAACTTATAATGATGAAAAGAAAACTTATTTATCTATTTATAGCTCTTGCAGCCACTATTCTGCCGGCTCATGCACAAAAATTCCTGAACGATGCGCTCACTCTCTCAAACGTATCTTTATGGCAACAAGGTAACTCTCTTTATGTCGGCATGACTTTCGACATGAAGAATCTGACAATAGGTTCCGCCCGAAGTTTAAGCCTTATCCCCCTGCTGACGGACGGACAGCATAATGTACCTTTGCAAGAAATCATCGTCAATGGTAAAAGACGCGAAAAAGCATATATCCGCGGTCTGGCAACAACCAAGCAAGAACCAACCGCCATTATCGTTCCTTATAATAAAAGGGAAACTTTTAATTATACGCAGGTGATTCCTTACAAACCCATGGATGGCTAATGCCAGTTTGCAACTTGTAGAGAATTTATGCGGATGCGGCAATTATCAGGAAATGAATGCACAGGAACTGATTACCAATGATGTATCTACCGAAGCCAAACGCTTAAGTGCCATGTCTCCTATCATTGCCTATATCCAGCCAACCGTAGAAGTGGTCAAAAACCGTAGCGAACAATATGAAGCTCATCTGGATTTCCCGGTCAACAAATCGGTAATTCAGACCGACTTCATGAACAATCATGCTGAATTGGTGAATATCCATGCCATGTTTGACAAAATACAGAATGACCGGAACCTGACTGTGAAAGGTATCAGTATCAAAGGTTTCGCCTCGCCGGAAGGACCTCTTACCTTCAATGAACAGCTTTCCAAAAACGTGCGGAAGCTTTGAAGGATTATCTGGTTAAGAACGAAAAAGTGCCTTCCAAACTATATAAAGCGACTTTCGGTGGAGAGAACTGGGATGGACTGGTGAAAGCTCTCGAATCTTCTTCGATGAAGGAGAAGGAAACATTCCTGAACATCATCAAAAATACGAATGACGATGCCAAACGTAAACAGGAAATCATGAAAGTCGGCGGCGGCGCTCCTTATCGCACTATGCTGAAAGAGATTTATCCGGGACTGCGTAAAGTGAACTGCAAGATCGACTATACCGTTGTCAATTTCGATGTTGAACAAGGGCGTATCATTATCCGGGAAAATCCGAAATATCTTAGTCTGAACGAAATGTATCAGGTGGCCAACAGTTATCCGAAAGGCAGCAAAGATTTTGTGAATGTATTCGATATTGCCGTACGTATGTATCCTACTGACGCCGTAGCTAACCTGAACGCAGGAGCCGTCGCATTATCACAAAAGGATTTGAATGCAGCAGTGAAGTTTATGGAGAAAGCCGATCATAATACTGCCGAGTTTATAAACAATACCGGAGTCTACAATTTCCTTAACGGAGACATCAACCGTGCCATGGCTGCATTTGAGCAAGCAGCAAAGCTAGGTAACGAAGCTGCCCTTGCCAACTTAAAACAATTACAACAAATTTTAAGTGTGAAGATGAAATAAACAGAAAAATCTATTTATTCAACCGACCAAAGTGGGGCGTTCGTTTGTTATATCAATAAACGACGTTCCACTTTTTAAATCTGATAATTATGACCTTGATCCTTGCCGTTATTCCTGTGTTACTGTTGATTATCCTGATGGCGTTTTTTAAAATGTCCGGTGATAAAAAGTAGTATCATTTCTCTGATTGTGACGATGCTGATCGCTCTTTTCGGTTTTGCCTTTTCTGTAGACAATCTGTTTTATTCCTTTTTATATGGAGCACTGAAAGCGGTCTCTCCTATTTTAATCATCATTTTGATGGCGATATTCAGCTATAATGTTTTATTGAAGACTGAAAAAATGGAGATTATCAAGCAACAGTTTTCTTCTATTTCTACCGATAAAAGTATTCAGGTGTTGTTACTGACCTGGGGATTCGGAGGATTACTGGAAGCGATGGCAGGATTCGGAACGGCGGTTGCTATTCCGGCGGCGATTCTTATCAGTCTAGGATTCAAACCGGTATTTTCGGCGACTGTCAGTTTGATTGCCAATAGTGTGGCTACTGCTTTCGGAGCAATCGGAACTCCGGTATTGGTATTGGCCAAAAGAAACGAATTTGGACGTATTGCATCTTAGTACAAATGTCGTATTGCAATTATCCGTTTTAATGTTCCTGATTCCGCTGGTTCTACTTTTCCTTACTGACTCCAAACTTAAATCGCTCCCGAAAAATATATTCCTGGCTTTATTGGTAGGCGGAGTTTCTTTAGTCAGTCAATATCTGGCAGCAAAATATATGGGTGCTGAATCTCCGGCCATAATCGGCAGTATTCTTTCTATTATCGTAATCGTTGTTTATGGAAAACTGACTGCATCCAAAGAAGAGAAAGCACGAAAAAGTCATCTGAAAACGAAAGATATATTAAATGCATGGAGCATTTATTTACTGATTCTGTTTCTGATTATTCTGACCAGTCCGCTCTTTCCGGGATTGCGTCATACTTTAGAGAACAATTGGATTACGAGAATCAGTCTGCCTATCAATGCGTCCACCGTCAATTATACTATTTCCTGGCTGACTCATGCCGGAGTATTGCTTTTCATCGGTACTTTTATCGGTGGGTTGATACAGGGGCCAAAGTCAAAGAGCTGTTTATCGTTCTTTGGAATACCGTGAAGCAGTTGAAGAAAACATTCATTACGGTTATCTGCCTCGTGGGGTTATCTACTATTATGGATAGTTCGGAATGATCGCCGTGATTGCCACAGCACTGGCTACGGCTACCGGAAGTTTATATCCGCTGTTTGCTCCGGTCATCGGCTGCCTGGGGACATTTATTACAGGAAGTGATACCTCCTCCAACATCCTCTTCGGAAAGTTGCAAGCAAGTGTGGCAGGACAGATTCATGTTAGTCCGGATTGGCTGTCTGCGGCAAATACAGTAGGCGCTACAGGTGGTAAGATTATCTCCCCGCAAAGTATTGCTATTGCTACTTCTGCCGGAAACCAACAGGGAAAAGAAGGTGAAATACTGAAAGCGGCTATTCCGTATGCATTAGTATATGTAGCGATTACCGGAATTATTGTTTATATTTTCAGTTAATTCCCCCAAAAATAGAAGAAGATAATAGTACCGTTAACAAAGCGCGATAAATATTTCCGCTTAGCCATTAGATGGCAAAGCATTCAGCTCATTTTCGTACTGATTTGAACACCAATAAAAACTATAACTCTCTGCCACATTTTTGTCTTTTATTCAAGTATTATACGGGGAAAACAAAAATGTGGCAGTGCTTATAATCAATGACTTGGTTCTAAAAAGCGTAGAAATAAGAGAAGTTTACAGAAAACGTATATAGAGTTTTTACTTTTGGGAGAAGATAAAATGCACTTTCTTTTTTTAATCATTTGAGTTTTAACATTTTGGATGTCTTGTTTTTATCCTTTTCATCACACTTCGGCCTCAACGCATCTATTTCTTTGTTGTCGGTAAAGATATCTTTTAGATAATCACTGTTTGCTTGCAGTTGAGTAATTTACCGAATGGACAAGTGCTACGTAACTGTTACACAAGTGTAGATGAGTAGTTACTCAAGTGCAACAGATTAACTTATGCGGATGAATTAGCTAAAAGACAAGGAGAAATTAGTAATAGATGCAATAGAACTTATTATATCTTCTGCATAATATAACTAAAACATCTAGTCGTTCGTGATAAGTTGCAAAGGTGGAAAAGTATTAATACTCTATCGCTAGGATATTAATACCTGAATTGTTGGGTATATATACCCAACACATTGGACATATATATCCAACACGCTGCGCATATATCCCTATATATTGGATATATATATCCAATAATCTATATGAAAGACATTTTCAGAAGTTTAGTGTTGAGTTTATTGCTATAAGCTCTAAATTATCCAGATTTTCTTTCTTCTTTTTTTGATTTATATTCTTGCTCTTTATCAAAGTCCACAGTAGGAGAACCTGCTGTATCAATGTGGCAGGCTTTTTTATGTTTGTCCCATTCTTCTAGTTGCTTATACCACATGATATACCACTTCATGCGCTTCCGCCAGTTGAGGAACCTCCAGTTTATCCAACATTTTATCTAAAACAGATTCAGGAAGTGCATATTCCCTGCTTTTATTTTGTTGACGCCAAATGTGGTATGGTTGTTCCAGATAGACTATCTTTACTTTTGCACCATAATCAACAAACAAATCAATCAATTGAGTACGCATCTGACGAGTTATGTTAGTAGCATTCCAAACAAAGTCCTGACCTTTGCGGAGATACGTTCTGGCTTCCTCTTTCGCTGTTTGCACTACCCATCCATTCGCAGACTTATCCGTGGGACTCAATTTGTGTTTTCGACGAATGACGTCCAAACTCACCACCGGAACATCTATGCCAGCAGATTGAATATAATAATCCTTCCCCATTCCCGGAAGTCCTGACAACATCGTCACTTCACATTTAAACTGTTCGTGAGGGACATAATCAATATAACTGTCTTCAGTATGGAAGTAATGAAAACGTGCATAATCAGTGGCAAATTCTCTTGGTTTCTTCCAACAATCCTGTTCACGGCAGAAAATCTCAAACAGTTCCAGTGCTTCCAGCAGTTCATTCTTATCTTCACAAATGCGTCCTCTGATATCAGCATCGGCCAACATCTTTAGCAATGAAGTATCTACCCGTAAAGAAGCTTCACAGAGTTTCTTCACAGAGTCAGGCTTCTCCATCAGCCAAACAGGTAATCCATGGTACCGGACTAAAGATGCAATCTGTTCCCGGATATGGAATGGAGCAGGACAATCCCGGTATAATATAGTGCGTACAGTGTACTCTCCTTTTCTGGCATGTCCTTTAGCAGATACCCGCCCCTCTCCTTCATCCACGGAAGTTGAACGTTTTTCAACATCATGCAACAAGGCAGATGTCCAAATAAGTTCTTTCTCCAAAGTAGAAAGAGAATGATAAGCGGAAGACTGTTGCAATGCCTCCAACACCATACGGGTATGTTCGGCTACACTTCCCTCGGCATGATAACGAATATCCTGCTGAACAGTATTCATTTCGTACACCCACTCGAACTGTTGTTCGAGTGAGCACCACGATTTATCTTCTATCAATTTCCAATTCATCTTTATTCCTCCTTTTCATTATTAAATTCCCAAACAAGCGGGGCACGCTTCCAGTTACGTGTCCAATGCTCGTCTGTTTTAACATGTCCTTTCCGCACATACTTAAATACATTATGTGCAAATTCGCTTACCGGATATTCTCCGACATTGCGGCTGACTACTCCCTCACGGGTACAAACCTCTTTCGTCCACGGATCACAAGAGCCGAAGATAGCCGGTTCTTGTGACATACGGATGATTTCCTGTTTTAATAGTTCCGGTGTCAAACCGGAAACAGACTCTATCTTCAACTCCGGAACAGTAGGAAAGTCGAATAAAGCTGCATAAAACTTTACTTCTTCCCATGACAGCCACTGATCCATACAACGGACTGCAAAGACATAAAAATGCGTTTCTAATCGCTGATATTCTATGGAATGTACGGCATATAGATTCTCTCCAAAGATTTCTATATCACCCAAATCATTCTTTATCAATTCCCAACGCTCACGCAGTTGCCTCGTCCAAGGTGAAGTAGTAGGAGCAGCATGCGAACGGGCAAAAAACACCCCACTGACTTAAACAATTATTCTCTCCATCCAGCTTCTCGGTATGCACCAATGTCCGAATCCGTTGGATGTCCTCCCAATACGTATGGTTAATCCGGTCGTCACTAGTCGTTCCGGGAGAGAACGGATAGTGATAAGTGCGACCATATTTCTCTGATATCATTTCTTTCTTTTTTTAATTAAATACTAATTTCTTTCATCGCATCACTCCTTATTCATTCGAACGATGCGAGGCATAAATTTACCCTGCACTTCCACCAGCGTTTCCTGCGTATACATCACTCTGTCAATATCCTTATATGCCAACGGCATTTCTTCCACGCTCCCACCAATCAAAGTCACTCCCGCCTGCGACAGTAGTTTCTTCAAAGACGATTGCGTAAAACTATCTTTTGCCTTCTGGCGGGACATCGCCCTGCCGGCTCCATGAGAAGCCGAATTTAAAGCAGCTTCCATCCCTTTGCCACAAACCAGATAACCTGCAGTAGCCATGCTACCGGGAATCAATCCCGCTTGTCCTTTCTGTGCCGGAGTAGCTCCTTTGCGATGCACGATTGCCATACGCCCCGGTGCTATTTCCTCTCTCCAAGCGAAGTTATGATGGTTGTTGACATTAGCGAGCGGCTTCAACCCTAATGCTTTCGCCAAATTCAAATGAATCCGCTCATGACAGGCACGGGCATAATCGCCTGCCAGATTCATACTCATCCAATACTCCTGCCCCGCTTCAGTGTTTAAATCCAGCCAGGCAAAATGCTGTGCTTCACGGGGAAGCCTGCACACTTCACGTGCCAACAGGCTGTAATGTTTGGCAATGGCAGCTCCCAATCCTCGTGAACCGGAATGTGACAACAATGCCAGATAATTTCCTTCCGGAAGATTCAACACGTTATTTTCTTGCAGAGCGATCTCGCCGAACTCCACAAAATGATTGCCACCACCGGACCTCCCCAGTTGACGTACTGCCTTTCCATGCAAATCTCTCAACAAAGGCGTCAAACGAAATTCTTCCCTATCCAACACCTCATGTTCCTGCTCAAAAACCAATCCGCCATCCATACCGAAATGGGTGAAATCTTTCAAGGCTTCTTTCATCTGATAGGTATATCGTTTCAGGAAGTCGGCGCTGGCATCAAATATCGTCAGGCTCATCCGACAACCGATATCAACACCTACGGCATACGGAATCACTACATTATCCGTAGCAAGCACTCCACCGATAGGTAACCCGTATCCAGCATGAGCGTCAGGCATCAATGCTCCGGCCACCGTTACAGGTAGGCGCATAGCCAGGTTCATCTGTTGTTTGGCAAGAGTCTCGATAAACTTACCTCCATAGGTTTTATACATCAACGGCTCATCCAGTAAGTCGTAAGCTACGAACTCTTTCGCAAGAACAGTAGGCGACAGGCGTTCGGCCAGCTTATTCCAAATTTCATTATTTTTGTAAGATTCGGGATGCTCGAGTATATCGCTCAATGTCATTTCAATCTGTTCTTTAGTGTCGTATTTGCAATGTTTGCTCACAATGTTCACTACCAGACTACGGGCAACATTATCCCGGTATCCCAGTTTGCTTAAATCTTTTAATCGTATTCCCATACTCTTTTTTCGTTCGCATACAGCATTCCCTGTCGGCCTCACCGGCAGACAACAATGCAATACACGTGATACCAATGCTTTGGATATGGATATGAAATACCCCACCATCGCATTGAAGTGATTAATTTAAAATATAAAAAAGTGATTGCAGGACTAATCAACGATTGCCGCTTATTTGTAGAATTGCGGTCAATATAAGAACCATAGGTTCAGTGTAAAAACAATAAGTTGCAAAGCCTCATCCTCCCGACGAGACAACTTAGTCCTAATTTGAAAATATTATAGCTCCAACATAATTAATACCCTTTCCATCTGTTTTTAAAGGGTGAATACTCATTTTATCGCGGCAAAAGTAGTGCTTATTTTTATTTCCTCCAAAGAATAATAGACAAATTTTAGCGTTCAGTAACTATCCGAGGGAAGTTTTGCCAAGAGTTTCTGTCAAATTGCTATTTTTACTCCCTTTATATCCCCTATCTTTGCAACAGAGAAAACAAAAAGAAAGAATAGTATATGAAACTAATGAAAGGTTTATTGAGTGCTTTTGCCGTTGTATTGGCAACCACAGCTTGCGCAGGCAACAGCGGAGAAAAAAAAAAAGAGTAATGAACCAACAAAGGAGGACAATAAAATGGAAGTAGTATCATTAAATAAAGCAGAGTTTTTAAAGAAAGTATATGATTTTGAAGCCAATCCGAACGATTGGAAATTTGAGGGGGCAGCCGTCCTGCGATCGTAGATTTCTATGCTACATGGTGTGGTCCATGTAAGGTGATGCACCCGATTCTGGAAGAACTGAGTAAAGAATATAGCGGTAAAGTAGATATCTATCAGATTGATGTGGACAAAGAACAAGATCTGGCAGCGGCATTCGGTATCCGCAGCATCCCTACCCTATTGATGATTCCGATGAAAGAGGAACCTAGAATCATGCAGGGAGCTATGCCCAAAGACCAGCTTAAAAAAGCAATTGATGAATTTCTTCTGAAACAAAATAACGAAGCAAAGTAATAGACTTCGACTTTTTTCTCGTCATGGTGACTGCCCTCTATTCGTCTTTTGAAGATGGATAGAGGGCTAGTTCTAATTAGGCTCATTATAGTTTCTCTGAACACCGTCGTCACCAACAACGTAATAAACCCCATTGTCTATCAATACAGCCCGTCCACGTTTTTCTTCCGATTCTCCTTATTGTCAACATTGACAGCGATGACTTTACCATTATAAAAGGTTGAAATATCCTTGAAGATAGTGTGCCCCACAAGGATGTGTTTTACCATATAACGATCCAACATCATTTGTAAAGAGTCCTGTACCAACGGTTTATACTTGGGATCTTCTCTCACCAGGCCGCGATACCAGATCGGACCGTCATTGCCATACAGAAAATCAGTCAATGGAGAAAGTGCCTTACGCTCTTTTTTGCTCATGAAAAGTGCCCGGCTCATTTCCTCATTTACAGTGGGGATATTCAAGTCCTTATCATAGAATAATTTTCCTAATCCGGCATGTACATATAAATCGGTTCCAATGATTTGCATTGTATTACGTGTTGCAAGCCAACGCCCCAATTCGGTATTTGTGCCGAATAATGAAGGATATTCCACTCCCAGTTTTTCTGCCAGCAATTTATATTTATCTTTTGTATAGCGAAGATCGTTGGACAACACCAGAGCCTCATGGTTTCCCAAAAGGAAAGAGACATGACCTCCTGCTTTAGCCGCTTCGTCTTCCAATTTATAGAACAGCCAAAAAATCTGCAGTACATCCTTGCCACGGTCAAAAATATCTCCGATAATCACCAAATGATTGCTACCGAAATTCCATTGATAGTTATCATTAATCACTCCATTTCCTTGCAACAGACTAATCACACAATCCAGCCGCCCATGAGGATCGGACATCACAAAAACTTTTTCCGGACGGGTATATTGCCACTCCGGTCTTTTTAATGGATGGAGTTTTTACATCAAACGGATACCGTCCCTCATGATCCGTCACACGGAAACTGAAATCTTTAGGTAATGTCGCATAAGTCTTATCTGTAATCCGTCCTTTCTTATTGACATTAATAACCCGTGTACTACCGTCTGCCTGATAGAGTATATAGGGTCCGTCACCAGACAATTTTCTTTTTTTCTCTTTCTTCTTATCTCTGAATGATAAGTTCCGGCCTGAATGCCGGAACTTATTAAAACGAGAACAAGAGTGGAAAAAATAATCTCAAAAAACGAGTGCTCATATTCTTTTCTTTCTTGAAGTTTATTTTTTAATCGTTACTAATTCTCCTTCGTCATTGATGGCTTTAATATCATCCCCTTCAATAACCACAGCACGAGTCTCTTTTTTTTTTTCAAAAGCCTTGGGATGATTAACACAAATATCATATACCTTTTTATTATAGGTATACTTCACACGACTATTTTCCGTATGACCGATAATAATACGTTTGACATCATATTGAGCCAGAAGTTTATCTACATCCGCTTCTTTTATCGGACTGTACTCACTGCCAGTCTTAACCATTCCGCGATACCACAACGGACCGTTATAACTATCACTATAAAGGAAATCGGCAATATCCGGATATTGTTTTTTTCCGTTCCTCTTTTGAAAGGTAAATGCTCTTGCTCACCAGTTCATTGATTTCGGGAATCGTCTCTTCGCGTTCCATAAACGCCTTACTCAATCCTGCATGAACATAAAGGTTTTCACCTACAATCTGAATGGTGTTTTTAGAACGCAGCCAGTTACCCATCACATTCGTCAGTCCCCACATCTTTCCATAGGTCATGTTCATCGCTCTTTGCGAAAGAGTGTTGTACTTGGCATACGTATATTTCAGATTATCACGCATTATCATTTCTTCGTGATCCCCCAAGATGGTTGTCACTCTGCCACCAACGGCTTTCGCCTCAAATTCCAATTTGTATATGAGCCATAAAATAGGAAGCACGTCTGCCCCACGATCGAAAATATCACCATCAATCACCAAATGGTTACTGCCATATATCCATTCATATTTATCATTAATCACTTCCCTGTTTTCAGAATAGCGGCAAACAAGTCGAAACGCCCGTGAAGGTCGGATACGGCAAATGTTTTAGCATACTCTGTACGGTCTTCCCATGCCGGACGTTCAAAATTCTCAATCTTATTAATGGGTACCTGAAAAAGGAGTTGATTATCATCCGAATACACATCCAGTTTCAATCCGGTACCGGTAATCCGGACTCTTCACGAATGTTCAATGCATTATCTTTAGTCACTTCCAGAATTTTAAGTTTACCGTTTTCATAGAAAAGGTAAGGACCATCATTACGGAAATGAGTGATTTCAGCTATATCCGGTCCCACGGGAGTCAGATCTTCCCCGCACGAATAAAAGGCCGTGATGAACAAACCCAAAAGGAAATAGATGCTATATATCTTTTTTTCATAATTTCTATACGTTAATGCGTTAATTAATGCAATTCATATTCCGGATTCTGAACCATATTCTCATTGTACTCCATTTCGTGGTTAGGAACAGGAAGAACGATTTTATAATAACTCCAATCAAACTCAACTGCTTCATTGGGAACTTCGCTCAAATAGTCTTCACGTATCACTTTCTTGTTGTTTCTAAGCAGATCAAAGAAACGTTGTCCCTCGCCCCAGAATTCAATGCGACGCTGTTCAAGCACCAGATCCAAATTTATGTCTTCGTCCGCCACAGCATCCAGGTCCTTGCCCGTACGTGCATAAATCGGTTTCAGATACTTGCGCGTATTAGGTATATCATTCTTCTTAACCGCAGCTTCAGCCGCATTCAGATAGAGTTCCGACAAACGGAAAACCGGGATATTGGCATCTTCATACGATTTAGAACCTTGTGCCGGATATTTCAAACAATAAGGTTTACTGCTACTTGCCGTAGAAACCATCTGACTACGGACGTCATCGGAATTATCTTTCATGTAGTTTTTCCAATACTTTTCGGTAGCTATCAGATTATATTTCGTGCTAAGATAACCGATGGATGATTTTCCCGGACTATCAGTTGTCAGATTCACAATTTCGAACAACAGTTCACTATTGAACGGAGTAGCCCATATCTCGGCATATTCATCATTGGTCCACAACTTATAGCCTTGTTTTTCGGCACCTTTGACAGCTTCAGCAGCCACATTATACGCCTCACCGTCATTACCCATGTAGAGGTAAACCCGGCTCAATAATGTCATAGCCGCCCATTTATTGATTTTACCCTCTTTCTTTACCGGACGAAGCAGTTTCACCGCATCTGTCAGGTCGTCTGTGATGGCCTTATAACATTGGGCAGTCGTATTGCGGGAAGGTTTGATATTCTTATCTTCTACCACTTTATCAATAATGGGCACAGCCAATGATGCCCCGTTATCTTTCAGATAAGGATACCCGTAAATACGTGTCATATCGAACAGCAACAAAGCACGTATTGCCAAAGCCTCTCCTTTCAAGTCATTATAATATTCCTGCTCTGTCAGCTTCTCCAGTTTCGAGTTGTAATTTCCCGATCGGGAACAAGCTTTATCTTTTCAATATCCCTGAATAAAATGTTCAGGTTCTTACCAATACCGTAGTACATTCCCCAGAAGCCACTAGGTCCATTCGTCTTATTATACTTGAATGTATAGAAACTGACATTGGTGCTGGAAGACTTATAAGATTTCATGTCATCTCCCTCAAATCACCATAGCAGAACATATCCGCTCCATAATAACTGGATGACTGCATACTGCTGTATGCACCGTTCAGCACAAATTCAAAATCTCTTAATTCGGTCAATGAACCATCGGTTTCTATAGCTGTGGAAGATTGCAAATCTAACCAGTCATTTCCGCAACTACTCAATAAGGTTGCAAAGACACCTAAAGCTATATATTTTATCTTTTTCATACTTATTCATTTATAGATTAATGCACTTAGAATTTCACTTCCAAACCGAATGTATAGGTTCTCATCGGAGGAGTATCCCAACTAGGTGATGAACCCGATTCGGGGTCAATATAATCGTATGCCGCCCAAGTTAACAGGTTATTGCCCGATGCATACAGACGTATATTGTCTATACCCACTTTCCGGGTCCATGTCTTCGGCAGTGTAAAGCCGAAAGTCAGATTCTTCAGACGAACATAATCTCCACTATATAAACGGCGTGTCGTAGCATAGTCTGTCATTGATATAGATCTACCGATCACAAAACGTTCAATGTTAGTTTCATCGCCCTCCTTCTGCCAGCGTTTCCGGTAATAAATAGGAATGTTCAGTGTTCCGTTGCCACCATGTTCCAGTTTGCTTGCCGAGCCGTCATAGTTCCATGCTCCAAAAGAGAAATTCACGTTAAAATTCAGATCAAACCACTTATAAGAGATGCTGTTACCCAGTCCACCGGTGATAGTAGGATCGGCACATTGCAGTATCACTTTTTCCGCACTACGAGGATCTTTAGTAGTTTCTTTGTTCAGGTTTCCATTTTCATCCGTCGTATTCTTATAAAACATCGGTTCGCCGTCTGCCGGGTCGATGCCTGCAAATTCAATCATGTAATAGGTAGAATAGGGCAAACCTACCTTATGAATAGATGTCCCGCTGGTTACTTGTTTCAAATCTCCGTCCAACTTCAGGATTTTATTGGCATTATGTCCCAGATTCAAACTGGTGCTCCAACGAAAATCTTTTGTCTCGATATTAGTTGAACGAATTTCCAATTCATATCCCTTGTTTTGTAATTTACCAATATTGGCAAGATAACTGGAGAAACCTGTTGCAAGAGATAATGGACGGCTGTAAAGCAGGTTTTTCGTTGTACGGACATAATATTCAAATGTAACATTCAGCCTGTTGTCGAAGAATCCCAAGTCGATACCGGAGTTGAAGTTGTAGTTGGTTTCCCAAGTCAGTTCCTTGTTTTCCAGTTGCGACTGCGTGATACCCGGATTGTCATTATAATTACTGGTCAGACTGCTCAATCCCATATAGCCATAATAAGAAGACGGCAGAGTTCCGTTCACGCCGTAAGAAACTCTAAGTTTTCAGGTCGCTTAACCAGTTCTGAAGAGGTTTCATAAAACTCTCGCTACTCACTCTCCATGCACCGGACAATGACCAGAAATTTCCCCAACGATTCTCTCTTGCCAATCGCGAACTTCCGTCTGTTCTCCAACTCGCTCCCAGATAGTATTTGTTGTCATAGTCATAGTTGGCACGTGTGATATAAGAAACAATACGCGTCGTACTGTTAGAACCTCCCATACTCTGATACACTACACCATTGTTCACTTCCGGTTTATCCCAGCGTGCAAAATTAGAGATAGTAGTTCCCAGCCCATCCGACTCCTTACTGTTGATTTCATAACCAGCCAAAAGGTCCAGATTATGTTTTTCTTGATCTTTGTCTGATAAGTCAGGATATTAGACCATGTCATATTGGTAATATCATTGTAATCCTTGCTGAAACGTCCGTTATCATCGTCACCGTCACTGGTGCGCGGATCTTTCCATGCACGAGACTTATTCATCACAAAATCATAGCTGAATGTAGACGCAAACTTGATTCCTTTCCAAATATCGAATGATGCATATACAGTATTGAAAGATCGAGTCGCATATTCTCTCTTAAAATTATAAGAATTTGATAACATCGGGTTACGGTCATCCAATTTGATTAATGCACGGTTCCAAGTGCCGTCTTCATTCCATATAGGGTCAGACGGTGTGGCTCCATTACGCGTACCGTAAATTGGAGAAGTATACGATGTACCCTCCGAATAAGTATCCTGATTCACTTTGGAGAACTGTATCTTTGCACCGATATTCATCCATTTAGCCATCTGATAGTCTACATTCAAACGTGCAGAAATACGTTCCAGACCGGAGTTTATCGTAACACCATCCTGCTTCATATAGCCGATAGATGTATAGTATTTAATCTTTTCCTGTCCGCCGGAAGCTGAAAACTCGTAATTCTGGTGGCTACCGTTACGGAACAGATAATCATCCCAGTTCACAAAACCACACCAAGGGATCGGTGCATACTGGTCAATATTCGAATCGGCATAAGCCCATGCTTCATTCTCGGTCATTCCCTGATGAAGTCCTACCTCATCATCGGTCTTACCGCTATAAGTTAAAGCATAATTCCGAAGCCCCTCGTGAATCAGGTTACGACGTTCCTGTCCGCCCATCAATTCGCGGAAAGGCATGGCAAAATTAGAGAAGCCCCAATCCGATTTCAATTTAAAGACCGGTTTACCTGCTTTTCCTTGTTTCGTGGTAATAATGACAACGCCATTCGCTGCACGCGAACCATAAAGAGATGCAGCGGCAGCATCCTTGATAACAGTGATGCTCTCAATGTCCGATGTATTCAAGGTAGACATTACATCCAAACCGGAGTCACTACCGGATGCACCAATATTACCCGACAACACGGGAACACCATCCACCACATACAGCGGAGAATTGGATGCATTGAATGACCCCATACCACGGATACGGATGGACGTTGACGAACCCGGTATACCCGAACCGGTATTTACGCTGACACCGGGAGCCGCACCCTCCAACATCTGTTGGAAAGATACATTAGGCACATCTTTCACAGCATCTGTCTTTACGATACTGGCAGAACCTGCATAAGCCGATTTCTTGAAAGTACCATATCCCGTTACAATCACTTCGTCCAACAGGTTATTATCCACTTTCAGGATTATACTCATCGGCTTGCCGGGAGTTGCAACTACCTCCTGTGACGTATAACCGATATAAGAAACCATCAGAGTCACTTTCTTGTCTGTAACTTCCAGATGAAAATTACCATCCATATCAGTCATCATACCGTTAGTTGTACCTTTCACGATGACATTAGCTCCGATTATCGGCTCTCCACTATCTTCAATTACTTTCCCTGTAATCGTATATTTCTCACGTGCAACAGTTTCCGTCCTAACGGGTTCAGCCTTACGGATGGCAATTACTCCATCATGAACCGTATAAGTCAGTCCGCTATTTCGCAGGCACTTGTTTAGCACTTCAGAAATCAGCTCATTCTTCACATCCAGATTTTCCACTCTGACTTTCTTCGCATCATTTGTGCTGTAGATAAAGGTAAAGTCCGTTTGTTTCTGAATTTCCCAAAGAACTTCATTCAATGTTACATTTCTGAATTTGGCTGTAACCGTGGTCTGTGCGAATACAGATGCGCGCATCAGCCCTGAAGTCGTAATACAGAGAAAAAGGAACATCATACAAAGACGTTTTCCATATTTCCCAAATCTGGCAACATTACGTAGTTTTTCCATAAAACAGGGATTAATGATTAGTGAATATTTTGATAGTTTTTCCTTCTACTGTGACAGTTACTCTACCCGTTTGCTCCAACAATTTCACCAATGGGGTAATCTCATTATAGCGGTTAACATAGCAACCGAAGCGTAACTCTTTCGTCGCCTCATTCTCATAGACTACATCCATATCATACCATCTGGCAAGAGTTTTCATGATGTCGTCCAATCGCTGGTCCTTGAAATTGATCTTTCCATGTATCCATGAAGTATAAAATGCAGTATCTACATTGCGTACATTGATCTGGTTGCTGCCCGGAGTAATACAAGCCTGTTCCGATGGTTTCAAAATCCGGTTACTTCCATTTTCAGTCTGTACTTTTTACAGAACCGCTGACAAGTGTAGTCTGATATTCTTCGTTTGGGTAAGCTGATATATTAAAAGTAGTTCCTAATACTTCTATTTTCATCCCTTTGGTTTGCACGATAAAAGGCTGTCCGGTTTTGCTTACTTCAAAATAGGCCTCTCCTTCCAGTTCTACCAAACGGCGATCCTGTGCAAACTGAACAGGGAACCGAATGGAACTCATGGAATTCAACTGTACTTTACTTCCATCGCTCAACGTCAGCTGATATTCACCACCACGAGGAACATTTACCTTATTATATGCAAGTTTCTCGGATGTCCGGGCGGGAGCCTGCTGATAATTCAATGCTATAGAATCCACCTGAATGACTGTACCGTCTTTTTCTTTCAATTCCACACCGGAGGTGGACTTCAAATCAATTGCTTCTCCATTATCCAGAATAAGAACGGCTTTCTTACCACCCGGAACAATTTGCTCCGTTGCTTGAGATAACGGCTGGGGTTCATTACCGCTCTTATATATTGCAACAGTAGCAATAGCCACCGGAAAGATGAAAATGGCAGCATATTTACATATATTCAATATCCGGTTTCTGAACCGATGGCGTTGGATTTTTTTCTTTGCACTCCCTCCCATCCGTCCTCTGCATGGAAAGTTTGCCGCTTCTGCATATTCTGCTTTATGTTCTCTTCTTTGCAGATTTCCTGAAAAAAGGCGTTCGTTTTCGGGTGATTCATTTCTCCACCGGGTCAATACCGCCTGTTCCTCTTCCCCAATTTCATCAGATAAGTATCTGGCAATGAGTTTTGCAATATAGAAATGTTGGTTTATCATAATTCACATGTTTTAATCGTTGTTTATACTAAAACAGGTGAATTGAAAATCAGGGTGTATTGAAAATGTTTTTTTTAAAAAGAAACTATAAAAAGTAAAAAACCAAGTAATAATAGTCTTTCAAATATACACGTAATTTACGGTAGGCAATCTTTTTCTGGGAGTGTACCGTTTCGCCGGAAATATTCAGTGTTTCAGCAATTTCCGGATTGCTTTTTCCTTCTTTTTCAATGGCCTCCACCAATATCCGGTAACTTTCTTCTGCTATGACCTTGTCTTGAAAAAAAGAATCTTTACTC
>VOFD01001388.1_pt1 | contig 43498 bp, 32 predicted proteins | sample 5384101 | NCBI WGS metagenome assembly VOFD01 (sample SAMN12384723, study PRJNA508395) | human gut metagenome | isolation source: healthy gut C | host: Homo sapiens
GCCTTCTCGTTCTGCTCGTTCACGTCCACGTATTCCACGTCGTATTGGCGGAGGGCCAGACTGACCAGTCTCTTTCCCAATCCCGTCCCGATGCAGGAGGGAGAGGAAAAGCATCTCTATCTTGCGTTCCTGTATGCCCATGAAACCGACGGGGGCTTCATTTTCCCAAGCCACGATGAGATGTGCGATACCTTGCAACGCGGCCTCCACTTGGGGGACAAGGCGGTCAATGTCTTGCTCCGTCAGGAAATGGTGGCTGGTCCGCACCGAAAGGTGCCACACTCCGACCAATTGGCCGACGAGGCCGGCACTCCGTTCCCCGCCCCATTCTTCTATTCTGATTTGTTCCATATTCCAAAATTTGCGTTACGGCGATGCAAAGTTACGGATTCCTGCTTGCCTCCGCAACCTTGTCCGTGCCGTTCCTTCCCGATGCTCAGCCGAAAAGCGCCCGAAGCGCCTCTTCCACCTTCCGCACCGGTATGAGTTCTATGTCCAGTTTCGAGGAATCGAATCCCTGCATGTTATATTTAGGTATCAGCATCCGGCGGAAGCCCAACTTGGCGGCCTCGGCTACCCGTTGCTCGATGCGGTTCACCGGACGGATCTCGCCGCTCAGTCCCACCTCGCCGGCCATGCATACCCCGTCCTCGATGCCCGTGTCCACATTGCTGCTCAGCACGGCGGCGATGACGGAGAGGTCGATGGCCGGGTCGGTCACCTTCAGTCCGCCCGCGATGTTGAGGAACACGTCCTTCTGCGCCAGGCGGAAGCCCACGCGCTTCTCCAGCACGGCCAGCAGCATGTTCAACCGCCGCAGGTCGAAGCCCGTGGCCGAACGCTGGGGCGTGCCGTAGGCGGCCGTGCTCACCAGCGCCTGCGTCTCGATGAGGAAGGGGCGCACCCCCTCGATGGCCGAGGCGATGGCCACGCCGCTCAGTCCCTCGTGGTTCTCGGAGAGCAGCAGTTCGGAGGGGTTGTGCACCTGGCGCAGGCCGTCCTGCCGCATCTCGTAGATGCCCAGTTCCGCCGTGCTGCCGAAACGGTTCTTGATGCTCCGCAGGATGCGGTACATGTAATGCTGGTCGCCCTCGAACTGCAGCACGGCGTCCACGATATGCTCCAGCACCTTGGGCCCGGCCAGCGTGCCTTCCTTGTTGATATGGCCGATGAGGATGACGGGGATGTTGCTCTCCTTGGCGAACTTCAGCAACAGGGCCGCACATTCGCGCACCTGGGATATGCTGCCGGGCGAACTGTCCACCGTCTCGCTCATGATGGTCTGGATGGAGTCGATAACCAACAGCTGGGGCTGCACGTTGCGCACATGCGCGAAAATCTGCTCCATCACCGTCTCGCACACCACGAGGCAACCGGAAGCGGAAAGGAAGGAATCGCGGTCCACCATCTGCCCCGCCGAACGCGGCACCAGCCGGTCGGCCCGCAACTTCAGCTGCCGCGCGCTCTCCTCGCCACTGACGTAGAGGATGCGCCGCCCGCCCAGCCGCAGCACCGTCTGCAACACCAAGGTGGACTTCCCGATGCCCGGCTCGCCGCCCAGCAGCACCAGCGACCCGGGCACCAGCCCGCCGCCCAGCACGCGGTTCAGCTCCCCGTCGCACATGTCCATCCGCGGCTCCTCGTCGGCGGCAATCTGCCCCACCGGCACGGGGGGCGGCCCGCAAAGGGTCGGCCGCCGACGCCTGCCGATAGCTTCCCGCCATGGCAGCCGCGCTTTCCTTCCGCACCGTGAACTCCTTGAACGTGTTCCATTCCCCGCACGACGGGCAACGCCCGATCCACTTCGGGGATTCCTGTCCGCAATTGCCGCACACGTATACCGTTTTATCTTTTGCCATAATAATCGCCTCGTCTTTCAGCGGATAAAAATACGGAGATTTCCGCGAACGGCCATAAAATACGGCAAGAAAAACTTCCGCACCCGCACAAACCGTCCCGACGGCATGCACAAATGACAGTAAATCTTATAAATCCCTTACAAAAAGCCGCGTTTTCCGCCATTCCCATGACACGCCCCGCATCCGGGAAGGACGGGCCAGAGCCCCAAGCGTTAAAAGACAGGCGCGAAAACCGCATCATACACGCATTTCACGGCCCGAAACGTGAAATCCCAGCTGCAACAAACTCTTTCCTTTTGCGGAAAGAAACAAACGTCTTGCCGCAAAGCGATGGAACGTCTTCCGCAAAGCGATTACTTTTTGTCCGGAACAGCAAAAAAGAAGAGCCCTCCGGCTCTATTTTTCCTCCAGACAAACCCCCGCGGCGGGACAAACCGCCATAGCAAAAAGACAGCCATCCCCACGTCCGGAGTGGCACGGAAGCCCGCCTCATGCGCCAGCCATGCCCGGCCTGCCGTCAAAAAGAAAGGAATCCGCCGGAAAGAATGTCATTCCGCCCGCTCCGCACCCCTGAAATACGGCGGAATTCTCCACCACCCTCCCCGTCGGAACAGAATACGCGATTCTCGCGCACCGCCCGTGACATTTTGACATGCTGCCAAAAGGCCCTGCACCAGCGGTGACAGTCCGATATTCCGCCCCAACCATCCTTCGGGCTTGCCGATGCTTAGCCTGCCATGCTCAAACCGCGACTTGAAGTCAATTGGCAACGGATGTACTCCTGCGCGGATTTGCCCGTCTCTTTCTTTATCAAATCGCCGATGATGACGGCATCGACATGCCTGGCAATGCCCAGGGCGTGGATGAGTGGCTGCAACAGATGGGGCTTATACACTGGTTATTTCCAAATCATATCCTTTACGGTTCGGGCTATCCCCACCAGCCCGATGTCGTGCTGAAAGCCAACCTACAAAGGCAGAAACAGATACTTGCCTCGCTCCCCGTTTTTCCCTATCTTTGCATACTCATCAACAAAAACATTACGATATGAGCGAACTCCGGAAAATCCCCAACGTCGGCGAAACGACCGAACAAGACTTGATGGCAATGGGCTATACCACTATCGAATCCCTAAAAGGCAAGAGCGCAGACGAACTGTATACCGAAGAATGTGCTCTGCGCGGATGCACCCTTGACCGATGCCAACTCTATCTGTATCGTGCCGTCGAATATTTTGTGAACACAGATAATCCCGACCCAATGAAATGCCATTGGTGGCATTGGAAAGACGAATATGTCGATGTATCGCCTTGCGGGGCTATCTGCGTGGAGTGCGGTCTGTTTCCCTTGCAATGCGCCGGATGCCGCAAGATTAAAGGGAAAGTATTTTTGGTTGCAATATACGGGTGATGATTGCTGTCGCGTATATAATTGTTGCGTGAATAAGAAACATCAGCATAATTGCGGCAAGTGTACGGAACTTCCTTGCTCCCGCTTCTTAAACTGGCCTTCCTGGCCCTCCTCCCTGCCTCGTCGCAGACACGGGAAGAAGCCCTCGCCGAATTCGACTGGTTCACGGGATTCGTGAGCCGCAACTATCCGGGATACAAGATAAAGACACAAGGAAAAGAGCGTGAATGGAAAACCTGGACGGACAGCCTGAGAAACTCCGTCGCCCAACGGCCGGACACAGTCCCGTGCCTCATAGACGAATACATCCAACATTTCAAGGACAGACACCTATGGGTGAACGCGACAGACAAGGGAAAGATTCAATTTCAAGGTCTTTTGCAAAGGGTAAGAGCCAGATACCGCGTCCAACACAAGCCCGAAACCATCAACATGTACTACACGGCAAAGCCCATGAACGACAGCACTTACTTCCTGCGCATCCCGTCGTTCCGCGACAGCACCTCAAACCAGATGATCAAGGACAATTGGGAAGCCATCACGTCGCGTCCCTACCTCATCGTGGACCTCAGGTGCAACAGCGGCGGAAACGACCAGAACTTCGACGCCTTGATGTCCCTGACCTACAGCGGACCGTACCTCACCCACGGTGTGGAACAATACGCCACGCCGGACTTCCTGGACTTCTTCAAAGACATCATTGCCCACGAACCCCAGTCGGAAGGGAGAGACTACCTGCAGGAACTGACGGACAGCATGGAAAACCACTTGGGAGACTACGTGCTGCGTCCCGGAATGCAACGCATCCGGCTCGTGCGGCGCGACACGGTCTATCAGAATCCGCGCCGCATCGGCCTGCTCATCCACGGGCGGAACGCCTCATCGGCCGAACAATACATTCTTGAAGCAAAAGAGAGCGAGAAAGTCGTGCTTTTCGGCAACGAAAGGACTTCCGGCACGCTGGACCTTTCCAACGTCTTCGCCATCACGTCCCCCTCCGGGTGGCTCAAACTCTATATCCCCACCACCCGCAGCTGCCGCTGGCCTGACATCGTCATCGACGGGAAAGGCATCGCCCCGCAAATCCCCATCCCCTATGAGGAGTCACGGATTGAGGCACTACAGGAAAAGGACGGTATCGGCGAGGAAATCCGCTACATCGAACGGGTGCTGCGCGGTCTCCCCGCCCCCAGCGAGGCGGAACAATGACTATCGGGAGGACCGACATCCATTGACAGCCCCTTGTAAAGACAATGATGGCCTATAGCCGCTTGATGTCTTCAGGAGTGAGGCCGGTGGCTTGGGTAATGGTATCCACAGGCAAACCCATCTGCTTAAGCTTACGGGCAACATCGGTTTTGCCTTTTGCCCAGCCTTCCGCCTCACCTTTTGCCCGTCCTTCCGCTTCGCCTTTTGCCCAGCCTTCCTTATAACGGCGCAACGCGCTGTTGACCAAGGTGCATTCCACGCGGATGGTGTCCCAGAACTTGTCGTAGCCTTCCAGTTCCGCATCGGTAAAGGCAGATTCCTCTACCTCCGTCAGTGCTTTGCTCACTTCCGGGTTGTCCAGCAGTTCCTGCGGTGCGTTGCGGGTCTGTTCGGAAATCTCGGTGAGGAAGCGCAGCCACAGCACCTGCATCTTCTTCTCCTTGTAGTTGTGGGGCTGGAACTTGGGCAGCTCGATGAATATCAGGTGAAGGCCGTCTATCACCTTGTCCGTGCGCTCATAATGCACCATACGATAGTAATGGTAATACTGCTCCATGTCCGGCTCAAAGATGTCGTTCACCAAATTAAGTGAATAGACGGGTTGCAGCAAGTCATAATCTATCGACTTACCCAGCTGGCGCACATATGCCTTCGAGGCGTTGAAGAGCACACGCTGCTTGAACTCGGGCGACCACACCATCTGCATCTCCACGATGAACTGGCGGCCGCGGTTGTCGCGGCAGCGCACGTCGACTATGCTGTTCTTGCGCAACGGATTGTCAGGCACCAGCTCGGCCGGCAGGTATTCTATGCTTTGCACTTCTTCCTCCGGCTTGTCGAACGGGAGAAGGGCGTTGAGCAGGCTCATGACCAGATCCGGATGCTCTCCGAACACTTTTTTGAAGGTCAGGTCGGCTTTCGGGTCCAAGTATTTCATGACAAGACTCCTTTCCTTGAAATGGTATTCGCTACAAAGTTAATGATTTCCCGGAAAAATCCGTTAAAATAGAGGCCACTTTTTCATACAACAAGCACGGGTGCCTCCCATCTCAGATACACGGCTTTACATTTATTCTAAAAATGCCGCAACGCGGCGGACAGTTCCGCAAAGGAATAAAAACGGTGCGGATCACTGCCGCAAGTCCATGTGAGGTTCTGTGGACTTTCTATTGCAAGAAGAGGAAGAGCGGCATCCGAGGAATCCGCAATGCCATAGTACCCCTGACGCATGAGGGCATTTTGCGCCCAATGACGCAGAACATCGTTCGCCGCCACCAGACGGACGGGCCTCAACTGTCCGTTCCGCACCGAATAGCTGCCGCGCATCCGGTCGAAATCCACCGGAGAAGTCCCGAACAGCCCGTCCAACCCGCCGGAAAGCACCAGGTCTTCGGTTGCCCCGCACGGCATGGTCCCATCCGGGCGCATCAGCCACAGGCCGTCGGCCAAAGCCAAAGCCTGCTCCACATCGTGCGTGGACATCAGAATGGCCTTGCCTTCTTCTCCGGCCAAACGATGCAGCAAAGCCATCACCTCTATGCGGCTCGTCACATCCAGAAAAGCCGTCGGCTCGTCCAGCAGAATCAGCGGGCACTCCTGCACCAATACCTTGGCGATCATTACTTTCTGCCGCTCGCCATCCGACAGTTCAGCCACGTAGTTTCCTGCTTTCTCCGACATGCCCACGGCTTCCAAAGCCTGACTCACCCGTTCACGGTCCTGCCGCGTGAGACGACCGAAATACCCCGTATAAGGCTGGCGGCCCAGAGCTGCCAACTCGAAGACGGTCAGTCCGCCGGCCTGTACCCGTTCGGTCAACACCAAGCCAATGGCCGTGGAACGCTCGCGGACAGAGGATGAGGCCAAAGGTCGTCCCTGGAGTTCCAATTCTCCGGCCAAAGCAGGTTGCACCCCGGCCAGCGTCCGCAACAACGTGGACTTTCCGACCCCGTTTCCTCCCAGCAGGCAGACCAGTTCTCCAGCCCGCAAGATGAAATCCAGCGAACGATGCACCACAGCCGTGCGCTTCCCCTTGCGATAGCCCGTAGCCAACTGTTTTCCTTCCAACACGATCCGCATTTCTATCAGTTGAAATATTTAATCCGCCGTTGACGGACAATGACATACACAATCACCGGCGCACCCAGCACGGGAGTGACGGCATTCAACGGAATCATCCCCCACTCGCCGGGAAGGATGCACAACAGGTTGCACAACAAAGCCACCGCCGCACCGCACAGCATCGTGACTGGCAGCAGTACATTGTGATTGGACGTCCCCAAGAGCAACCGCGCCACATGCGGTACGGCCAATCCGATGAAAGCCACCGGGCCGCAAAAAGCCGTCACCACCGCCGTGAGCAGTCCCGTGACACCCAACAGCTGACCGCGCACCCAACGGACATTCACACCCAGGTTTTCAGCATAACGCTCTCCCAGCAGCAACGCGTTCAAAGGCTTGACCAGCAGGACAGCCCACAACAATCCGCCCGCCACCACGGCGGAAAACCACGGCAACTGTCCCGAAGACACACCGCCGAAATTGCCCATTCCCCATATCATATAAGAATGCACGCCTTCCGCCGTGGCAAAGAAATTGAGCAAGGATATGGCGGAAGAAACAATATAGCCCACCATGATACCCGCAATCAACAACATGACATCGCTGCGTATCAAAGTGGACAAGAACAGAATCAGCCCCATCACGACCAACGCACCGACCAATGCCCCCAGCACGGCCGCGAGGAAACCCGACAACGAAAAAGCACCGGCAGCCACCGTCCCACCACCGGCCAGCATCACCAACGCCACGCCAAGGCTGGCACCGGAACTGATGCCCAAAATGGAAGGGTCGGCCAAAGGATTGCCGAAAGCCGTCTGCAGCATCAAGCCCGACACCGACAAAGCAGCACCGCTGAGCAGGGCCGTGACACAGAGCGGCACACGGCTCTCGCGCACAATGAAGGCCCATGCCTCATTGTCCACCTCCCAACCGAGCAAGATGTGCCCCACCGCCTCGGCGGGAATATCCACCGAACCCATCCAGAGGTTCGCCACTGCAAGCAACGCCACCAACACGGTCAGACAGCCGCCACAGACCCAACCTTTATGCTCTGCCCGATATATTGTTTTCATTCCGCTAATTTACGAAAATATCTCAAACTGTCCCGCTCCGCCGCGTCTGAATGGAAAATTTTAACCAAGTCCTCCAACAAACGCTCGGGATGGAAGGGCGTCTCTTCATAGAAAGGACGTTCCGCCGTGTTACAACCATAGACCTGCCGCTCCCGGAAAGCCTTGAACCCGGCGTATGGCGCATAGTCGCGCTGCAAGTCGCGGTAAGTCCTGTCTGTGGAAGCATTGTATTTGATAAGCCAGATGTCAGCCTCGCCGGCTTTGTCATACACCGTCTCAAAACTCAACGGAACCGACCCGCTGCCGTCGACATAAGCAAATACATAATCACCACCCGCATCGGCATAGAGCCGCCCCATGGTGCTCCGTCCTCCCGGCACATACCAGGCCGCTCCCGACTTCAGTTCACTGAACACTCGCGGCCGGCGGCTTGCGCGCTCCACGCCACCCGCCAGTTCCCGATAGCGGCGTTCCACGGCGCAAAAGAGGGAGTCGGCCTCGGCCGCACGCCCGAACAGCCGCCCGTAAAAGCGCATCCATTCGGCACGGCCCAACGCCGAAGTCTCCATATAGTCGGCACACTCCACCACCGGCACGCCCAACTGGTCCAACCGACCGTAACCACCGCTGTTCTCGAACGGGGAGAGCAGAATGGCGTCGGGCTGCAGACTGACGATTTTCTCCACGTCAGGATTCATCCCGTTGCCGGCATCCACGATACGCCCATCGCGGCATCCCTCCTGAATCCGCGGAATTTTGATGTACTGCAAGTCGCACACGCCCCCTACGGCCTCCAACGCCCCTAACTCTTCCAACAAGGCGCAATGAACGGACGAAAAGACGACCGACTTCTCCAACGGCGTGCGCACCACCGTCCCTTCGGGTAAATCCGCCGGCAGGCTGTCCCCACGCGCCACCAGCACATAGGTATGCAGCGTATGCAAGGTGTCCCACGGGTTGCGCAGCGTAGCCACCTGATAACCATCGAAGTCCACAAAGGTCAGGTTCACGGCATACTTCAAATCCAGCGTGTCGCCGCCCAAAAACGGACGTGCCGCCGTGCGCCCCCCGCAAGCGGAGAGGCAGACGGCGGCACAAATCGCACAACAAATATTTACCAAGAGGCTCATTCGTTGACAAATACGAATTTAGAAGTAGAATAACCGGCCTCGAACGTATTCTTCAACTTGCCTTGGGCATCGTAAACCCGCACGGTGGAATTGACCCCGTAAGGCGTGTCGGCCACATAGACGTCGCCCGTGGAGGGATTCACTCCAATGGCGTTCGGAGAAGAAAAATCGCCCAAGTTAAGGAAATCCGTCTCCTCTCCGGTCTTCAGGTCCAGCACAAAGGCACGTTTCGTCTCAGGCAAATAATATTCGGAATACAACACATACATTTTGTCACCATGGTTAGCGGCAAAAGTGGCACGGCACACATCCTCCACCGTGTCCGTAGCCGGGTCAATGCGCTGCAACGTGCCATAGACGTATTGGTCTTCCGACATGCCCGGCGAACCGGCATAGTTGCCGTTAGACACGGTGTACACATAGCCGTCGTCTCCGGTGAAACACTGCGTATAGGGGTTCAGTTTCACGGCAATGTCCTTCGTTTTTGTGAACGATGCCACGTCCACCACAGCGACAGTCGCTCCCGTTCCATAACCCGAGATGTTGACATACAGCTTGCCGTTGGCGTTCGTCAACGCTTCGGGATGGTCGCCCACGGCCACCTTGCCAGTGATTTCGAGGCTTGCCGTGTCCAAACGTGACACCGTGCCGTCGTAGGCCGTGAAATAGACATTCCCGCCGCAGGCCGTCATGTAGCGCGGCTCGGCCGGTGTCTGTCCGTCATCGGTCGTCACATGAAGGGTCTTAATCACCTTGCAATTGCGGTCCATCACTTCCAGTTTCGACGAACCGCTCACAGTAGCATACAGTTTTCGAGCCATAAAGACACAGGTCTTGCCCCAAGTCGCCTAAGCCCGCCCCGTTGGCCGGACCGAACAAGTCTCCGCTGATGGAGAGGTTCTCCAGGTTGAAATATTGGATGGTCGCGTCGTTTCCGCCCCAGTTGCCAGTGTTCAACACATACATGCCGGCGGTTTTCGTCTCCTTGCCGGGCTCCACCACTCCCGGTTCCCCGCCGTCGCCTTCTCCCGGGGGCGTCGTCGTGTTCCCGTCATCATCACTGCAGGCTGCGCACAGCCCCAACACCAAGGCCACAAGGGCCGGTTTGTACCACATCTTTTTCATTTTCTTTGTTTTAGTTTATAAATAATAGGTAACCGTAAACTTGTAATTGCGTCCGGGCATCGGATAGAAGCGGACAATCTCATAATTCTTCCCACCAAGGTTCAGCGCATCGGCCTGAAGCCGCAGGGAATGCTTCCCCAGCGCAGCGTGCGGAAGAGCGAAACGCTATGGTCGGCATAGGGACGGATACGGTTGTCCGCCGTGTTCTGCGACATGCGGTAGCGCTCCGAGGCATAGACCACATTGTAGGTCACGTCCACCCAAGGTGTGCTCCACGCCAGGCTTCCGCTTCCCGAGTGGCGCGGGGTGTAGACAATCTGGTTGCGCCACAGTTTGCTGCCGCGGTCGGTCACGTCTTCGGCCTGCATGAAATTATAAGCAGCGGACAAGCGGCAACGCCATTCCTCAGCCACCCGCACGCCTGCGGCGACATTCACGTCCACACCGATGGTTTCCACCTCGCCCACATTGGACATCTTCCACACGAACATGGTGGGCACCGCCACGATTTTGTCCCTCACCTTATTATAATAGGCATCCACGGACAAATCCAAAGACTCCCACACGGAGGAAATCCGGCCGCCCCACGTAGTGCCTACATTCCATTGGCGCGTGGTTTCCGGACGCAAGCGTGTATTGCCAATCAGGCGATAATACAAGTCGTTGAACGTGGGCACGCGGAAAATATCCTTGTACGAGGCCCGGAGCCGCCAACCGGCCGAACGCACGGGCCGCCACGAAAGACTGAAAGCCGGCGAGAGGCGCTTCCGGTCGCCAGCAGGTTCCCCCACCCGCACCCGTTCAGTGACATACGTGTTCAGCAGTGAAGCCGTCATCCGGAAAGCGGCATGACGGTATTGGGCCGCCAAGGCTGTCAACACCGTGTAGCGCTCCGGATACTGGCAGTTGGCCAACGTCGTGGACAGGTCGTTGTAAGCAAAATCCTGCGCCAGTGAGAACGACAGCCCCCGCAGGGGTTCGCCCCAAAGCGTGGCCGTCAGGTACGTCTCCGTCTGTTTGAAGCGGTCGTCCTGCCATCCTGCGGCTTTCCGGTCCGTGTCACGGTTCCACGTATAGTTGAACTTGCCCCCGGCTTTCAGTTTCCATCGGGGAGAAAAACGCGCTTCGTAGTTCAGTTGCCCGAAGTAGTTGCGGTCGTGAAGCCGTTCCTCGGCATAGGGATTATCGTAGACCACACTCCCCGGCAACCCGCGCCCGGAATGGAACAGATAAGCCTTCGCGCGCAGCTCTTGGTCGCCGCGCAGGGAAGCATAGAGGTTCACCTCGCCGCGATAGGTCTGTATGTCGCTATTGTTGCGCTTCGCCTCTATCCGCTTTGTACCGTTCACATACTCGAACGGGTAGTTCCCATCGGCCCGCAAATAATCACCATCGAAAGCGAGCGCCACCCCGCGGCCCAACCTGAACGCTGCGGACAGCGAGGGATTGGCCAACCCGAAGGAACCGGCCTTCACCTTGGCAGACAGTCGGAAGGGCGACCGCCCGAAATCGGGGCGGGCCGTCTCAATGGCCAGCACGCCTGCCGACGCCAACATCCGGGCCGGCAGGAATATGTCGTCGCCCTGACCGATGGTCAGCGACAAGGCCGACACGTTGTCCAAGGAAAAGCGCGAGATGTCCACCTGCCCCGACTGGCAGTCGCTCACGGCCACGCCGTCGTAGCAGACGGCCGTGTGCTGTGCGCCCAAACTGCGCACCGAAACGGTCTTCATGCCGCCAATCCCCCCGTAGTCTTTCACGCTTGCGCCGGCAAAGTGGCGCACGGCATCGGCCACCTCCAAGGCCCCCAGCCGTTCCAGGTCGCACCGTTCCATGCGTTGGAGGGGTGCTCCCGCAGACAACGAAGCGGGCAGACGCCGTTCGGTCACCGTCACGCCGGGCATACGGCGCAACCCGTTTCCCGTCGTGTCCGCCGGCTCTTGTGCTTCCGCCACGAAGGCGCAAGCCATGGACATCCAACCCACTAAGCCCCACCGAAGGCAGGCTTCCGTTCCTTTCTTTACCATAGAAATGCTTCTAAAATTCTTTTGCACGGCCTCCGCACCCTATCCCACGAGGGAACGAAGCATGACTTCAGTTTTGCAGGTCTTCTGACTTACTCCGGTTTGTCGGCCTTCCCACCTTATTATATAATAAGGAAGTGGCTTGGGGTTTTAAACAAACCGCACAATGAGCTTACAGCAGCGGGACTGTCCGGGACTTCCACCCGATTCCCTTTTCATCCGCCGCCCCGCAAGGTCGTTCCCGGGGGCGTCCGGAACAAAACTGCTGCAAAGGTATTAAAAAAACGCATTCCAGACAACCCTTTTTTTGATTTAAATCAAGAAAAAGGCCGTTTCCTGCCAACAAAGTGCCGCTTTGCTTGCCGGGAACGCTAAACTGCCGTACCTTTGCAGTGTCATAAGGAACAAAAGAGATTTAGTTTTTAGGTACTTAGCTCCCGCAAGGGAGTTGTTAAGGTAAAAGATTGTTAGATTAAAAAGAAAGGTAAGAAGATTATGACAGGAGTAATGATTGCAGCAATCGCCGTGGCAGCCATGGCCGTTGCAAAAGGTTCGAAGAAAAACAACGGCAAGTTCTTGGGTTCAAGCACTTCGATGTTGTTCGGTGACCAAAACCTGAATGCGGGTGCAGCTTGCTAAAAGTGCAACGCACCTTAGTTTGAAAACCATTAAAATTTGAATAGCGTAGGGGCTTCTCGCGAGAGAGGTCCCTATTTTCTTTATAGGGGCTCCCCGCCATCTGTCTTTAACAGGGCCGGATTTTTTTCTTAAAGAAATCCTTGCAGATTCACTGGAGTTTGCCTATCTTTGTTGAAGCACTTGGAAACCAAGCCCTAATCTACCTTGGCCGATGTGCATGCAAGCCTACTTAAAAACAATAACGACTGCCATGAAAAGAATCGGTACGCTCCGGCTACAAAGCTGCCTGTGGCTGATTGGATGCCTCCTCCTGCCTGTAAACGACATCCAAAGCCAGACGCTGACACGCGACACGCTTGTCAACCTACTGCACGATGAAGCACAATTCTATTTAGACAAGCTGAAAGAAAAAGAAATCCCTGCATACTTCATATCCTTAAGGGTAGTGGACCAGAAACAACTATTCCTCAGCAGCGACTTTGGCCTGTATTCTGTCGACCGCAGGCATACACGCACCCTCACTCCGCAAGTCCGGGTAGGAAGTCCTGCTTGTGACAATTTTGCCTATCTGGCCCAGAACAATCCCCGCGTCATCACGCCGCTTCCCTTGGAATGCGATGACGCATACGCCATCAAGAACGCTGTTTGGGAGGGCATCAAGAAACAATACGAAACGGCCGTAAACACTTACCAGCAAATCGTCTCAAGCCAGAAGACCAACGTCACGGAACTGGACTCCGTGCCCACATTCGCGCCGGCTCCCGTGGAGCGTCACTACGAACAGCCCCTCGACGAAGCGGCAACCCGCATCGACCCAGAGGAATACAGGAAATATCTTTGTGAGGCAAGCCGTCTGTTCCGAAGATACAAACTGACCACGGGCAAGGTGGCACTCAATTATTCCATTCAACGCACGACGTTTGTCAACACGGAAGGCACCATGATAGCCCAGAACCGCCAGGCTTATCTGCTCTATCTCGAGGCTGTGGCCAAAGCCGCGGACGGCACGAACTGCCGTCTGTTCGAAAACATCTTCACGTATTCGGAAGACAGCCTACCCTCCCCGGCAATACTGGCAGAACGAGTGCAGCGACTGGCAGAACGGGCAGAAGCGCTCAGCAATGCCCCCATGGCCGAAGCCTATACCGGACCGGCACTTCTCTCGGGCAGTGCCGGCGCAGTGCTCTTCCACGAGGTATTGGGGCACCGGTTGGAGGGCAAGCGCAGGGAATCAGTCAACAATGAGATCAGCGGATTGCTGAACCACCGTCTCCTGCCGGCCTCTTTCCAGCTCTATCTGGACCCCACGTTGAAAACTTACTCGGGGCAGGCCCTGAACGGCCACTACCTGTATGACGACGAAGGAGTCAGAGGACAACGTGTGGACTGCGTGAAGGACGGCGTCCTCCGCCAATACCTGATGGGGCGCACGCCCGTGAGGGAATTCTCTGGCAGCAACGGACACGGCCGGGCCGCCGAAGGATTCGCCCCCAACCCGCGCCAGTCGAACCTGATTGTAGAGACCACCGCCCCGCATACAGAGAAGGAACTGAGAGAGCAATTCATCGGCGAACTGAGACGTCAAGGCAAAGAATACGGCTATTATTTCCACACCGTAGAAGGAGGATTCACCAGTCGCGGGAATCCGAATGCCGTCAACGTATTTAATGTCAGGCCCGTAGAAGTCTACCGGGTGTATACCGACGGACGTCCGGACCAACTGGTGCGCGGGGTCTCACTGATAGGCACCCCGCTGTCCGTGTTCTCCCACATCAAGGCCGCCGGCGACAGGAGCGAGCTGTTCACCGGCTTTTGCGGTTCCGAGTCCGGCACCATCCCCGTGGCGGGCGTGTCGCCCATGATTTACGTGTCGCAGGTTGAGACGCAAGGCCGCAAGGCGATTCTCCAAGAGAAAGAGGATTTAATCAGTGCCCCGGACACCACGACATCCGCCGCCGGACATTTGGCTGACAGTCCGCTCATCTTTCAGGCCATGGAAGACGAGATGTCACACATCTGCCGTGAGCTGCACGACAAACACAACGTCCGCCCGCTGTTCGTCAACTACGCAATGAAACGCCAGCACATCTCTTCGGTGAAGTCATCCGGAGGAGTGTGCATCGAAAAATCGGAAACCGGGCCAAAGAACCATGTGGCTGCCCACATCCTCTTGGGAGACACCATGCTGACGAACGACATCAGGAACCAAAACGCACGGCTTCTTCCCGACGAACTGGACTACCACACGTTGCGCACTGCTTTGCGGAAATGACCGAAGAAGCTTATAAGGATGCCATTTTCAACCTGGACAAGAAACGGCAGGACCTGAAACAGAAGCCGAAACCGGCAGCGGATGCGGCCATACCGGAATTCCAGACCATGCCTCCGGCCACATGGATCGGCCCATCAGCACTCACCGGACGTTGCCGGCCGGAGGACATGGAAGCCTTGTCCAACCGCCTGTCCAAAGTATTCCTGGAATATCCGGAACTATTCAACCACCAGGTCTATATGGAAGAAAGGCGCGTGGACTACTACCGCCTCACTTCTGAAGGGCAGAAAATCCTGCAACCCGACACCCTCCTCAGCCTCAGCGCGAGGGCCAGTTGCAGGGACACCAAAGGACGGATTGAAACGGAATATTACCGGCTGCGCGCGGGCAGCCTCGGCGACTTGCCTCCCGAAGAAAAACTGCTCCAGGAACTCCACCAATTCGCACGACACATGCAAGCCAAGAGCCGCGCCTCCTCGGTGGAAGACCTCTACATCGGCCCGGTTCTCTACGTGGACGACGCCGCCCAAAGCTTATTGGTCGGGAAAATCACGGAACACGCCCATTCCAACTGGGTCTGGTATCAGAACCGGTTCGACCTGAAGCACCGCTATCTGGGCAAAATGGCCTTCCCCGCCCTGCTGTCCGTTTACCAGCTGGGCAACGACTCCGCCTACAACGGGGTGAAACTGCTCGGCTACCGACAAGTGGACGCCGACGGACGGCCGCCTCAATCGCTGCCCGTGATTGTCAATGGCGTCCTGAAGAACATGCTGACCGGGCGGAAGCCCACAATAGGGCGCGTCGCCTCCACGGGGAATGAATATTTCTATGAGTTAAACAAAAACCTGGCCACCCAGTATGGGGCGGGCATCTTTCATGTCACCGCCAGCCGGACCATGCCCTATACCAAGCTCTACAAACGTTTCCTCAAGTCGGCCCGGAAAGCGGATTTGGAATATGCCTATGTCATACGCGGCACGAGGGCCACGCCCTATGAACTGATACGCGTGGACTTGTCCACTGGCAAGGAAGAACTCGTGAAAGGCCACTACTACAATCCTTCGCGCGAGCAATTCAGGCGCATTGCCGGCGTGTCGGAGGAAGAGAACATCTACAACCTGGCTCCCACATACGGCGGGGGCGACGGCATCATCGCGCCCAAAGCCATCCTGCTGGAGGACATGGAGCTCAACATCGAGCCGCCCAACACGACCTATACCGACCCGTATTTCTACCAGTTGAGGCACTGACAAGGAGCAACCTCCCCGGACTACCGGCCTTACAGGGTCCGGAGGGAAGGCATCCGCAAATGAAAAAAAGCATTTCCGGTCTCCGGTTTCCCCTTGCGGAACGGGGAGTTTTCGTAACTTTGCATCTGCTAAACCCTATTCATGATGCCACAATCACCGGAAATCGCCATCATAGACGCCAACACGCTGGCCTGCATCGGGCTGCGCGGGCTCATCGAACGGATGATGCCCTTTGCCACGGTTCGGGCCTTCAACACCTTCGAACAGCTGGTCCGCGACACGCCGGACATGTATTTCCACTACTTCATCTCGTCGCAGGTGTTGCTCGAGCACAGCGCCTTCTTCGTGGAGCGCAAGGCCAAGACCATCGTCCTGACCAACGGCTCTTCCGGTGCGCCGCAGACGTCCAACTTCCACACCTTGAACGTCTACCAGGGCGAAAAGGCACTGACCCGCGCCTTGCTGCAACTGCAACAGCGCGCCCACGCCCACGGCCGTCGGCTGCCCCAAGGCTTGGGCGGACAGCAGGAAGAGAACCGCCCGGCAGGCGACCCCAACGGGCTTTCCGCAAGGGAAATCGAGGTGCTCGTCCTCATCGTGCGCGGACTGACCAACAAGGAAATCGCCGACCGCCTCTACATCAGCACCACCACCGTCATCTCCCACCGCAAGAACATCATGGAGAAACTCCACCTCCATTCCGTTTCCGCCCTGACCATCTACGCCGTGATGAACGGCTACATCGAAGCGGACCGCATATAGGAAAGTCCCGGAAACCGGTGCCAGAGGCCGTCCGGTTTCCGGGAACAGATTTCTCATTTATTTCACCCATTGTTTCACTGTCAACGGTGCACGGCCCGACTGCCGCACAAGCACCGTGACCACCGTGCCGGACAGGCCTTGCGGCAAAGACAGTTCGCAAGTGGAAGCGTCTGCCACCGTGCGGGAAGCGACGCACTTCCCGTCCACGGCGTACACCGCCACCTCGGCAGGCCCGTCCAGCCCGCGGACGTGCAGCGTGTTCCCGTCTGCCGACACTGCAACCGACCCTTGCCGCAGGGAGGGCACATCAATCGTTCCGCGTACCATGAAGTTCAGACTGTAGTCCATGTCATTGGGCAGCACGGCGTATTCACCGTTGGCATTACGGAAGTAGAGCTTTGCGGTGTAGTATCCCGGCGTAGCCTGCTGCGAACAGGTGAACGACAGTTCCACCTCTTTCACTTCCTGCCCCAGCAGACTGATGAGTACTGGATTCGACTGCAACGGTTCTACCCAATCCGCACAAGAGAACTGGGGCACGGCACGCAGCACCAGCTCGCCGGCATACGCCCGCAATTCGGTGTCGGCAGGCCCTATCGTCACCTTGAGCGTCCCCGAAGACCCGCGGTCCATATAGCCCTGATTGGAGAACGACGCCGGGAGTATCAGTTTCAGCCGGTCGTCCTTCCCTTCTGTTGTCCAGTACTGATAGCCGTCCTGATGGGCGGGAAGCGTACCTATGCTGCCCGATCCCTGGTCGCTGCTGTAGCTCAGCGTGACCTCCCGCGCGCCCTCAAAGGGCAGCATGGCCTGTGCCTTCAGCGTCACCGTCCGCGTCTCGCCCGCCCGGAGAGACAGCGGGAAACCATCGCCCGTCAGAAATTCCACCCAGCGGTTGCCGTTGAAGAACAGGTCCTCGGCCTTTATATTCCCCTGGAAATCCTGCGTGGCGGAGAGTTGCAGCTCGACATCCACCGTAGCATACTGCAGACATGGCAGTCCGCCGTTAATCACCGGTGCTGCTGTCAGATAAGGAAAGGCTTCTACTGCCGGGAGCAGACGGACGCGGCAGTAGTTATAACCGTCCGCCGCCTCGCCCGCCGACACGATGCCTGTCCCGTCGGAATACTTCAGGTAGAAATGGTATTCGCCCTCCGGAAGCACGGACAACAGGTGAGTGGATTCATCTACGGTCTCCACGGACTGTCTGGAATAATTGGCAATCAAACCGGCAATCCGCATCTCCGCCGACGGGTCATCGCCCTCGCGCAAGGCGTAAAGGTCCATTTCCGTGTCCGTTCCGAACGCAGTCCCGTCTGCAGCAGGCACGAAACGGAAATGGGCTGACAGGAGCACATCTACGTCTGACGACTGTATCAGTTCTTCCGTCCCGTTCCATAACACCAGCGGCGAGGTCAGTTCAATCAACGGCCTTTCCGGTAACGGCTGTACCTCCACATAACAGGGTGTCTGCTCCGGCAGGTATTCCCCTTCATCAAGAGAGAAACGCACCTGATAACGTCCCGGCTGTTCCGGTGTGGTGATGCTCAGTCGGCACGTTTGGCTGGATCCGGCATAAAACACAGGCATACGCCCACCCGTACCCACGATTCCAGAAGAAGTTTCACCGTACTCCGTTCCATCCTCTGCCACAAGCACCATCTCGATATCACCCTCAAAGGCCTTGTTTCCGGAGTTGCGGAAACAGGTCTCTATCTCCACAAAACCGTAACCGGCATAGCAGGTCACGACCGGCGCACAGGAAACCACTTCCATGCGGTAGTAACGCTCCGTCGGAGCATCGGCCAACTGCAGGCTGCCGTCCTCCAGCACGGTCACCGTCCCTCGCACGAAGAGGTTTCACCGGTGTCAAAACGCTCGTAAGTCATGTTGCCTTCGCTGTCCGTCACACCGTTTTCCACCCGGAAACCATACGTTCCCGGCTCCAGGTTGGACCAGACATTCAGGGTGGCCTCCACATATTGTCCGGAGGTCAGTGTCTGCTGCCCGCCGGTGCTCATCACCGACATGGCGTCGCGCCGCACGGTCGCCCCGTCAGCGTCCAGCCACGCCACGTAGGGATTCAGCCGCTTCACGTCTTTCGTGAAATTATAGACGTTCCCGTCCACTTTCAGGCGACTTCCGTCGGTGAAGCACGTCACGTCCGCCGTCAGCCCGGTCTCCATCCGTGTGGCATCGCCCTCTGTTGCCGGACGGATGCCGGTCACCATCGCCGCGTCAATGACATATCCTCCGGCATCATGCCCAGCGCCCTCGCCTTCCGGCTGCAGGATGTCCATGTCGAAATAGCCGTCGTACGACCCGTTCCACCCCCAGTTGATGTGCAGCAGGCCGTCCGCGTCGATGCCGTCGCAGACAAACGAGTGTCCGTCGGCCGCACCGAAGCCCTTTCTGCCGGAATAGGCTATGGGGCGTCCGGCCGACAATTCTTCGCGGATGAGCTGCTCCCACGTGTCTTTCGTGTACAGTCGGCGGAGGTGGTGACGGACCGTCGGCGCATAGCCGAAGTTCTCGAAAAGCGTCTCAACGATGGCATGATGATAGGCCGAACTGCCTTCCGCTGCATATTGCATCCCGATGGCATAGCCGAAATCGCGCATCAGGGTGGCCACCGCCGTACCCTGCTGCTCCGTGAAATCCAACGGAATGTAATTTCCATCCGCATCCATGTAGCAAGAATAGCTGTCTTTCATATTGCCCCAGTCGTAGACGTGGGTGGAGAGGTCCAGCGTCTCTCCGCGGTGCTCCACGGTGCCCGTCCCGCGCTCCGGCCAACGGTAGTAGTTCATAATCTGCACGGCGGCCGTTGCCACACAGCCTGCGGGATACAGCTCACCGTACCAATTGGACGGACAAAGTGCATTGTAGGGCCAGCCCTGCCCCCACGCGGTGGTGAGCAACGGGCCTATCGCCTCGCCGTCGCTGCGCACGGAAGCGGCCTGCGGAACAGACGCCCCTTGCTGCACATCCTCCACATAGGCGGAATAAGCCGCAAGCCAAGCCTCCAGTTGCGGGGGCAGTGCCCCGCTCACTGCCGGAGCATCTGAGGAGTACCCCACCACCGGTGGCAGCTCATCATCGCCGGACACAATCACGAACCCGCTCCCCGACCGGGGAACACAGATATAATAAGGTTGATTCTGGGCGGCGGGGCCTCTTGTCACAACGGATGGCTGCCGCACCTCCATCTGTCCATAACCTCCCGATGCGTGGAAAAAACGCTCCGCCGTCTGGCGGGCCAATTCCGGCGACACTGGCAATGCCATGACTTCTGTCGCTATCGTTGCAAACAACAACATGGAAAACACAGATTTCTTCATCACTGTTTTATTTTAGTTACTACAAATACAAAGTAAATAAAAATAGTGTGACTTTCCAAGGTTTTATAAGGATAATCCGCAGTTCCCATCGTCTATCTCCTCCATTCTCCAACCCTGACCATTTACGCCGTGATGAACGGCTACATCGAAGCCGACCGCATCTGAGAGCAGCCGCGCCCGCTTCACTCTGCCGGTTCATCCATCGTCACCAGCACATAGCACCACTTCAAATCGTCGAGACGGCGAACGGGATAATAGTCGCCCACGGCACGGAGCGACGCATCGTAGCCCACATGGCGGAGCAGCGTGCGCGCCTCGATGGCCCCGCCCCACTGCGGACTGGCCACGGAATAGCCGCGCCAAAGGCCGTCCATTACCACGAAACCGATGGAGTCCGCATTGCTCCCCGCGTAAGAAGAACCATCCAGCGCCGGGAAAGAATCCCCCTTGGCGGGAAGCAGCTTCATCGCGACGGCCGAACAGACGAAATAAGTGCGCCCCGGCTCCCAACCGTAGCGCTCCGCCCAAGGACCGAACCGCGCCTTCTCCCACTCGAGCAGCCGGATGTCACGGACGCCATAGACGGAATCTTTCCGCACGTCCACTACCGACACGCCGCGGCTGCGAAAGTCGGGCTGCCATGCATGCACGGCCAGCAACGCTTCGGCGAACTGGTCCTCGGACGCATATTCCCGCACTTCCGGTTCCACATACACCACCGTCCCGTCTTCCATCTCCCAGCGCTCCTTCTCGTCCTCCCCCGCCCCGCAAGCCGTCAGGACCATCGGCAGCAAGCTCCAAATCCAATGTTTCATTCCTTCGTTTTTCCACAAAGTTAACGGGATTTCCCGGGGAATCCAAGCCCGCGGCGTGCATTTCCCGACAAATCATGGCCTGCCGGACAAAAAGTCCGGCGGGAACGTTCAACAATACCATAGTTTTCTTATTTTTGCCACAAGGAAAACAGTTTGACGGAAATGGAACAAATGAGAACAGACGACCGGGAAATGGAAAAGATGCGACTCATCTTCAATTACAACAACGTGTTCATCTCTTTTTTCTACGACGGCAGCACGGCCTGCATCCACCGCTCACGGGAGTACGCGATGAACTACGTCTACTCCGGCGAAATGGTGCTCGACAACGGGGAAAAAAGGAAATCCACGTGGGCAAGGGAGAGTGCGTATTCATCCCGCGCGACCACCACATCACGCTCTACAAGCGGCCGCTCGACGGGGAAAAATACTGCGGCATCTTCCTGAACTTCACCCGGAACTTCCTGCGCGAGATGTTCCCCGTGGTGGGCCACGGCCAACTGCCGCCCGACGCGCCCCGACTCCGCCCGGAAGTCATCAAGCTGCCCCCGACGGCCGAAATCACGAGCCTTTTCTCCTCGATGACGCCCTATTTCAATCCCGAAGTGAAGCCGCAGGACGACGTCATGCACCTGAAACTGCAGGAAGGGCTGCTCGCCTTGCTCCACATCGACCCGCGCTTCGCCACCATGCTCTTCGACTTCAACGAACCGTGGAAAATTGACATCCTCGACTTCATGAACCGGAACTACATGCACGAATTCACTCTGGAGGAACTGGCGCACTACACCGGCCGGAGCCTGGCCACCTTCAAGCGCGACTTCAAGAAAATCAGCGACCTGACGCCCGAAAAGTGGCTCATCCGGAAACGGTTGGACGCGGCTTACGCCTTGATGCAGGAGGGCGGAAGGAAGATTGCGGACGTCTGCACGCAAGTAGGCTTCAAGAACCAGTCGCACTTCTCCACCGCCTTCAAGAAACAGTTCGGCATCGCCCCCACGGCCGTCGTCCCGTCATGAACGGCCGACGGCACGGCTGGCCTTGCCCGAAATCCCGCGGTGTCGTGCGGAGTACGTCAGCGTACTTTGCGGAGAGTACTCGAGTACTTGCCGCAGAGTACAATCCTGCGTTGCGGCAAGCCGTCTGCGGTTTTCCGCTCCTGCGACCCGGCCCTTCCGCACCTCCGGCTTAAAAATCCTAATATTTAAGGATTGCCCCTCCCGGGGATTTGGCGTAATTTTGCCCCCCGAAAACAAAAGTGCTCATGAACAAATTGCATCTCATCTTGGCCACTGCGGCCTGCTCCGGCCTGCAGGCATACGCCCTCCCCACCGAAGAAACGCTGGAAGACAGCACGCGGGTGAAGGACATCGAGGAAATCGTCATCGTGTCGTCGCCCAAAGAAACCGGAAAACTGCGCCACGCGCCGGTGTCCGCTTCGCTCTTCGACCCCTCCATGCTGGCCGACCGCCACACCTCCTCGCTCAAGGAACTTTCGGAATACGTGCCTAATTTTTATATGCCCGACTACGGGAGCAGCCTGACCTCGGCCGCCTACATCCGCGGCATCGGGTCGCGCATCAACACGCCGGCCGTGGGCCTCTACGTGGACAACGTGGGCTATGCCGACAAGAGCGCCTACGACATCGAACTGCTCGACGTGGAGCGCATCGACGTGATGCGAGGGCCGCAGGCCACCCTCTACGGGCGCAATGCCATGGGCGGACTGCTGCGCGTCTTCACCCGCAACCCGTTCCGCTATCAAGGCACGGACGTGAGGATGGGCACGTCGGTGAAGGACAACGGCTACCACATCTCGGCATCGCACTACCGGAAAGCCGGGCACCGCGTGGCCTATGCCCTGAGCGCCTTCTACAGGCACTCCGAGGGATTCTTCGAGAACGTCACCCGCCACGAACGGGCAGGAGGTCACGAAACGGGCGGCGGACGGGCACGGCTGATATGGCTACCGGCCGAGGCTTGGAAGCTGGACTTCTCCACCGATTATTCTTACCGCGAAGACCATGGCTACCCCTATCGCTACCTGGGCGCGGCCGAGGGCGAGGAAAGCATGCCTGAACTCGTGGGGCGCATCGCCTACAACCGTCCGTCGTTCTACCGCCGCAGCCTGCTCAACAGCAGCCTCAACGCGCAATACACGGCCGACCGGTTCATCCTGTCGTCCGTCACGGCCTACCAGAACCTGACCGACAACATGACGCTCGACCAGGACTTCACGCCGCAGGACTTCTTCAGCCTGACGCAGAAACAGCGCATCAACTCGTGGAGCGAGGAACTGACCTTCAAGAGCCGCGACAACCGCCGGTGGGAATGGACCGGCGGCGTCTATGCCATGCACCAGGCACTGCGCACCAAAAGTCCCGTTTCGCTCACCCGGGAATTCATGTCCACCGTGTTCGACAAGGCCAACGCCGCCATGAGCCCCATAGGCATGGGCCTCACGCTGGACATGCCCGTGTCGCCCTTCGTGGCCGACGGGGCCTTCGACACGCCTACCACAGACCTGGCCGCTTTCCACCAGAGCACGTTCAACGACCTGTTCGGGGCCGAAGGACTGAGCCTCGTGGCCGGACTGCGGGTAGAATATGAGAAAATGGATCTCAGCTACGACTACGGCGGCCGCATGGACTACAACCTGCAGGTTTCCTCACCCATGATGCCGCTCGCGCTGGACGGCCTGTCGGACGAGAGCCGTTTCAAGGGAAGCCTGGCGCACGACTATGTGCAATGGTTGCCCAAAGTGGCGCTGCAATACCACTTCTCGGACCACAACAACCTCTACGCCAGCTGGAGCAAGGGGTATCGCAGCGGAGGATACAACGTACAAATGTTCAGCGACTTGGTGCAAGGCGACCTGAAAAGCCGGATGATGCGGTCCACCCAGGCCAAAACGGCGGAAGTGTTGTCCGCACCGGCCTACGACCGCATGCCCGAGGCGGTGAAGCAGATGATTGTGAACCAGATTCCGCAGGAAGCCTTCAACGGCACGCCGGCACAGACGCGCTTCAAGCCCGAATATAGCTACAACTACGAGGTGGGCGGGCACTTCTCCTTCCTCGACGAGAAAATCAAGCTGGATGCAGCCGTGTTCTACATGGACGTCTACGACCAGCAGATTTCAAAATTCGTGGGTAGCGGACTGGGCCGTGTGATGGTCAACGCCGGACGGGGCCAAAGTTGCGGCGCGGAAATCAGCCTGCGAGGCGGCGCCTGGGACAACCGGCTGGAATGGCATGCGGCTTATGGCTACACGCACTCCGTGTTCAAGCGCTACGAGGCGCAGGCCGCCGACGAAGCCGCGGCGCAGGAAGCGGTCAGCTACGACGGCAACCACGTGCCCTTCGTGCCCATGCACACGATGGCCGCCGGGGTGGAATACAAACAGCCTTTGGAAGGACGGGCCATCAAAAACTTCTTCTTCGGGGTGAACACCACGGGAGCGGGAAAAATCTATTGGGAAGAAGACAACCGCTTCAGCCAGCCGTTCTATGCCTTGCTGAATGCCCACGCCGGAATGGACTTCGGCGCCGTCCGCATCGACGTCTGGGGCAAGAACCTGACGGACACGGACTACGACACCTTCTTCTTCACCTCGGCCGCCACCACGCGCGACCTGAAATTTGCGCAGCAAGGCAGCCCGCTGCAGTTCGGCGTGGACGTCAGCCTGCATTTCTGACCGGCAACGGAAATAGGGAAAAGGGGCATCACTCGTTCAGCGCCCCGCAATGCGGGCAACGCCCCTTGGCATGCAGCTTGGCGCCACAGCGGCCGCACACGTAGGGACAACGGGCATAGAGGAAATAACGGCGCAAAGCCCATCCGGCATAAACGAGCAGGCAGGGATAACCGACGTAGTAGAGCGTGGCCAGCGAAAAGAACAGGTAGCACACGGCACACACGCCCAACAACGCGAACAGATAGAGCACGGCCTCGTGCAAAGGCAGTTGCCGACACACGTCTTCCACCGAGGCTATGGCCAGGAGGACTATCAGCCACACCGCCGCCACGAACAATCCCAGCACGAAAGGCAGCCCGAAAGGATTCAACGTGGGGTGATAGTAGAACTCCATCCAAGTGTCGGGCACGAACTTCTGCATGCTGGCATAAAGCGTGGCCGCACCGGCGAGCGTCAGGCAGAGCAAGGTGGGATAAGGGCTGCCCACATCGTCGAAGTGCACGATGTGGAAACGCTTGCGGCGCATGCGGCGTACCAGGTAGACCACCAATAACAAGCCGAGCACGCCAAGGAAATAAATCAAATGCACATTGCTGAACACGTGGATGAACAAAGAGATGGAATCGTCCGGGACGACCTCGCGCAGCAAGTCTTTCTCGTGCACCCACCCCATCGTGGACTGGTCGCGCGCCACTTTCACCCATACCGAATCCACGGAATCCTCCGGCACAATCATGATGTCGGCCACCACCAGCCGGTCGTCGGCGAATACCTTCACGCTGTCGACCACCGCGTCGGGCGACAAAGGGTTGTGCTGCGGGCGCCCGTCCCTGAGGGTCAGCGAGTCGCCCACCATCAGGAAGTTGTAGTTCTCCGTGTAGTGGTGCGTGGCCTCAAAGTCCAACGAGTCTTTCCGCCGCTCCGTCAGGTCCCACTCGTCCGAATAGTCCGGCTTGTGGTAGTAGCAGGCGGCCAGCAGATGGACGGCCACGAACAGGAAAATCAGGACGGAGCTACTCTTTCTCATCAGCGTACACTTTCATTTGGCAGTTCTTGCAGTCGAAAGCCAGGCGGAAGCGCCGCCCATCGGACGACACCAGGTAGTAAGGTTCGCGGAAAGGCGACTTCCCCTTACCGTATTGCGAACACCACCCCAAGCTGTAGCGCAGGCAATGGCGGCAAAACATGAGCACCGCCCCCTCGGGTTCACGCCGCTCAAAGGCCGGCTCGATGTCCACCGCGCCTTGACGGCGATAGAACGCCTCGGCCTTCCGGTTCATCACGTTGGCCAGATAAGTCAGCCGTTGCGGGACGAAGCCGGAATCCTGGCCCTCCTTCGAGGCATCCAGGCTGCGGGTATAGTCGGTGGGCAGCAGGCGCACCAGGCGCGGATAGTTCATCCGGCGGGCCGACAACAAGGCCGACACCACCGCGCGCCGCCACTCCGCCCACACGGACGAGGGCACGAACCAGTCCGGACTCCCCTTCCATTCCACTCCGGCCGACTCGAACGGAGTGTTCCCCAGTTTCGCCAATTGTGCCTCCACGTTTCCGGTCTGCGGACTGCGCGACGGTTCTTTGGGATAAGGGAAAGAGAGCGTGGCCGACACCTCGTCCTCGTCGCGCGCCTCCAGCGTGAAGCCTCCGGCATATTCGCCCACCGTCCACCACACTTTGATTTTGCGCACGGCGGAGGGGCGCGACAGCACATCCTCGAAAGCCTTGTCGAAATTGCGGTAAAGCACGGTGTGCGGGCGCACCCGCGGCATCTCGGCCGGATAGATTTTGTTGGCCTCCACCCGGTTGACGCGGAATCCCTGGAGCTCGCCCCGTTCGTCGACAAAGCACAAGCCGTCGCCGTTGGCAAAGGGTTTGAGCCCGGCCACCGTGATGCAGCGGCCGCGCACCTCCTTCACCCGCCCCACTTCCTCGCCCATCGATTTGGGCGTGTGAAACGAAAAGATATCGGGCGTGCGGCCATCCAGAAAATAGCGGGTGAATCCGCGGTTGAAACTCTTGGCCAACTGCGGCGTGAAAGTCAGTGTGACCTGCCCCGACGAGGCCCGGCGGTATTCCGGACGGCGTTTGAAAATCTCATCCAGGCGGCGACGGTACCAAGCGGTGACATTCTTCACGTAGGCCACGTCCTTGAGCCGCCCTTCAATCTTCAACGACGACACCCCGGCGTCGAGCAGCCGCTCCAGATCCTCGCCGCGGTTCATGTCCTTCAGCGAAAGCAGGTGTTTGCCTTGCTCTATGGTACGCCCGTCGCTGTCCACCAGGTCGAACTTCAGGCGGCAGAACTGGGCGCACTCTCCCCGGTTGGCACTGCGGCCGAAGCAATGCTGCGAAACGTAGCACTGCCCGCTGTAGCTGACGCACAGCGCGCCGTGGACAAACACCTCGAGGGGCACGTCGCACGCCTCGTGCACGGCCCGGATGTCCTGCAACGACAGCTCGCGGGCCAGCACCACCTGGCTGAAGCCCAACTGCTGCAGGTAGCGGGCCTTCTCCGGCGTGCGGTTGTCCATCTGCGTGCTGGCGTGAAGGGGTATGGGCGGCAGGGACAACTCGAGCAGCGCCATGTCCTGCACGATGAGCGCGTCGACCCCGGCGCGGTAGAGTTCCCACACCAACCGTTCCGTGTCGGCCAGTTCCTCGTCCTTCAGAATGGTATTGACGGTCACATACACTTTTACGCGGAACTGATGGGCATAGTCCACCAGGCGGGCAATGTCGTCCACCGAATTGCCGGCGGCAGCCCTCGCGCCGAAACGCGCCGCGCCGATGTAGACGGCATCCGCGCCGTGGTCCACGGCGGCCATGGCGCACTCCACGTCGCGCGCCGGCGCCAGAAGTTCTATGGGTCGCTGGCGTATCATCGGATGGTGTTGATATCGTAAGGCGTCTCTTGGTAGACGTAATAATTCAGCCAATTGGAGAACAGCAGGTTGCCATGGGCGCGCCACGTCACGAGCGGTCCCTCGGCGGGCACGTTGTGGCAATAGTAATTCACGGGCATTTCTATGGGCAGTCCCTTCTCCAGGTCGCGGCGGTACTCAGTGTCGAGCGTGTGGGGGGAATACTCGGCGTGGCCGGTGATGTAGATTTCCCGCCCGCCGCGCGCCATGACCATGCACACGCCCGACTGCGGCGACTCGGCGATGACCTCCAGCCCCGGCACCTTCACCACGTCCTCGCGGCGAATCTCCGTGTGCCGGCTGTGGGGCATGAAAAACTCGTCGTCGAAACCGCGGAAAATGGGGAGCATGGGCATCAAGGGATATTGCTTGAACACGCCGAACATCTTCTTCTCCAGCTTGTATTTGGGAACGCCGTAGTAGTGATAGAGTCCCGCCTGGGCCGCCCAGCAGATGTAGAGGGTGGAAGTGACGTGGGTGCGCGCCCAGTCGAAGATTTCCGTCATCTCGTCCCAGTAGTTCACCTCTTCGTATTCAAGGTGTTCCACCGGCGCACCGGTGATAATCATCCCGTCGAACCGCTCGTCGCGCATCAGCTCGAAATCGCGGTAGAACGCCTTCATGTGCTCGATGGGCGTGTTCTTCGACGTGTGGGCCTTCACTTTCATGAACGACACCTCGATTTGCAACGGGGTGTTGGACAGCAGACGGATGAGGTCGGTTTCGGTCGTGATTTTCAAGGGCATGAGGTTCAGGATCACGATGCGAAGCGGACGTATGTCCTGCGCCGACGCGCGTGAATTGTCGATGACGAATATGTTCTCCTTTTTTAATAAGTCTATGGCGGGAAGCCTATCTGGTAAGTTTAACGGCATATTGAATGTTTTTTATGTTCCTTATCTTCTTGCAAAAATAGCAAAAACCTGCCGAAAAGCCTACCATTTTAACGCAACAAACGGAACGATTTAGAATCTTTATCGTTCCGCCGGGCCAAAGAAAGTTCCTACCAAGCCGGAAACAGCTTCACGGCCCGGCGGCGACATGAAACGGGCACGAACCGGAACGGCCGTCCGCAGTCCGTCGGCGTACTCTGCGGAGAGCACTCGAGTACTTGCCGCAGAGTACTCGAGTACTTCGCGGAAAGTACGGCGCGGCCTCCCGCATGCCCCATCGCGGACGGACGCATATACGCAGCGGGCGGAGCGATGAAAAATCTTCACCGTTCCGCCCGCCGAAAAAAATTATCCTCTATGACGGTAAGTTTACCAAATGGTCACGCGCTTGTCCTTCGGCACGAACATCGGGTCTTGCTCCGTGATGCCGAAAGCCTCATACCAGGCGTCGATATGGGGCAGAGCGCCGTCCACGCGCCAGCGGCCCAACGAATGGGGGTCGCTCTTGGTGTACACCCGGATTTGCTCGTCGCGGATGTTGTCGGCCCAGAGGTAGGCATAGGAGAGGAAGAAGCGCTGTTCGGGCGTGAAGCCGTCGGCTTCCGGCAGCGGGTTGTCCTTGGTGGCTTGCTTGAAGGCCTCGAAAGACACCATCAGTCCGCCGTGGTCGGCCAGGTTCTCGCCCAAGGTCAGCGCGCCGTTAGCCTTCAGGCCGGGCAGCACCTCGATGTTGTTGAAGAAGTCTTCCATGACCTTTGCGCGCGCCTCGAACCGTTCGGCATCGCCGGGCGCCCACCAGTCGGTCAAGTTTCCGTTCTTGTCAAACTGGCGTCCCTGGTCGTCGAACCCGTGCGTCATCTCGTGGCCGATGACCACTCCGATGGCACCGTAGTTGTAGGCATCGTCGGCCTCCATGTCGAAGAAAGGCGGCTGGAGTATGCCGGCAGGGAAACAGATTTCATTGGTCGAGGGATTGTAGTAGGCGTTCACCGTCTGGGGCGTCATGTACCACTCGTCGCGGTCCACGGGCTTGTTCAGTTTCTTGTCCACGACGTAAGCCAGGTCGAACACGTTGCTGCGCACGATGTTGTCCCAATAGCTGTCGTTCTTGATTTCCAGGCCCGAATAGTCGCGCCACTTGTCGGGATAGCCCACCTTGACATAGAAGGAGGCCAGCTTGTCGAGCGCCACCTCTTTCGTGGAGTCGCTCATCCACTCCTGCACCTTGATGCGCTCGGCCAAGGCGTCCTGCAGGTTCTTCACCAGCTTGACCATGCGCTCCTTGGCAGCCGCGGGGAAGTATTTCTCCACGTATTTCTCGCCCAGGGCCTCGCCCAGCACGCCTTCCACCGTGGCCACGGCCCGTTTCCAGCGCGGACGGTCCTGCTGCTTGCCGCTCATCACGCGGCCGTAGAAGTCGAAGTTGCAAGCCCTCAGGTCGTCGCTCAGATAGGACGAAGCCGAATTGATGAGCTTCCACTCCATGAAAGCCTTCTGGTCGTCGACAGAGGCTTCGGCCAGAATCTTCTCCACCTCGTGGATAGGCTCGGGCTGGGCCACGCTGACTTCCTTCAGTCCCTCGATGCCCAGCGTGCTGAAATAGAGGTCCCAGTCGATGCCGGCATATTCCTTCTTCAGCTCGTCGTAACTCATCTTATGGTAGTTGGCTTCCGGGTCGCGCCGCTGCACGGCCGAATAAGACGGGCCTGCAATGCGGGTCTCCAGAGCCAGCACGGCCTCGGCCTTGCGCTGCGCGTCCTGCTCCGTGGAACCGCACAAGACGAACATCTTCTTCATGTAGTCCTTGAACGACTCGCGGATATGCAGCGTGGCGGAGTCGTTGTCCAGATAGTATTCTTTCTCGCCCAGGCTCAATCCGCCCTGCACAATCTGAAGCAGGTTCATGCTGCTGTTCTTGATGTCGGCGTCGATGTAGAAACCGAAATAGCCCGGCAGCCCTTTCTTCTTCAGCGCCGTCATCATGGGGAACACCTCGCTGCGGTCCTTGATGGCCGCGATGGCTTCCAGGTCGGCCCGGATGGGCGCATAGCCGTCCTTGTTCAGCTTCACGCTGTCCATCGCGATGTTGTACAGGTCGCCGATTTTCTGCTCCAGCGTCCCGGCCTGGTTCGTTCCGGCGGCCATGTCCTCAATCAAGCCGCGCAACTGCTTGTTGTTGTTCTCTATCAGCACATCGAAACTTCCGAACGAGGCATACTCGTCGGTCAGGGGATGCGCCTTGCGCCAGCCTCCGCAGGCATAATCATAAAAACTCTCGCCCGGCTTCACCGTCTGGTCCAGGTTGGCCAGGTCAATGCCCGATTTCGACGTCGGGCCGCCACAGCCGGCCATGGCGAAAGAAGCGGCAGCCAGCATGGGGAAAAAATGTTTCAGGTTCATGTTATCACTCATTTAAGATTCGTTTCAGTCTTGTTATCAGGATTGCGCTTCCTCGAGCGCCAACGACGCCTGTTCCCAGGCTTCCACGGCCTCGTCCAGCTGCTTCTTCAATGCCCCGTGGCGCTCGTAGAGCGACATGTCGGCCGCCCCCTCGGGAGTGGCCATCTTGTCCTCCAGCATTTTCACGGCAGCTTCCAGTTCGCCGATTTGCGCCTCGCATTGCTCCACGGTTTTCTCCAACCGCCGGATTTTCTTCTGGTGCTCCTTCTGCTGCTCGTAAGTCAGCCGGTTCTGGCTCACCGCTTTCTCGTCCACGGCCTTGCCGGCAGTGGGCGACTGCGACAACGAGGGCTTCTGCAGCTCGTTCAGCGAGTCGATGTTCTTACGCTGCAGAAAGTCGTAGATTCCGCCCAGATGCTCCCTGACCAACCCGCCTCCGAACTCGTAGACCTTGGAGACAAGGCCGTCGAGGAAGTCGCGGTCGTGGCTCACGACAATCACCGTGCCATCGAAGTCGCGGATGGCATCCTTCAGGACATCCTTGGAACGCATGTCCAGATGGTTCGTGGGCTCGTCGAGGATGAGGAAGTTCACGGGCTCGAGCAAGAGCTTGATCATGGCCAGGCGGCTCCGCTCGCCGCCCGAAAGCACCTTGACCTTCTTGTCGGACGCTTCGCCGCCGAACATGAAAGCGCCAAGGATATCCCTTATCTTCAGGCGGATATCGCCCTTGGCCACGCGGTCTATCGTGTCGAACACCGTCTGTTCGCCGTCCAGCATCTGCGCCTGGTTTTGGGCAAAATAACCGATTTGCACGTTGTGCCCGAGCTTCAGGTTGCCATCGAAAGGAATCTCTCCCATGATGCACTTGACCAAGGTGGACTTTCCCTCGCCGTTCTTTCCCACGAACGCCACCTTCTCGCCACGCTTGATGGTGAGGGTCACGTCGTGGAAAACCACGTGGTCGCCATACGCCTTGCGCACGTCCTCGCAAATCAAGGGATAGTCTCCGCTGCGCATGGCGGGCGGGAACTTCAGCCTCAGCGCCGAGTTGTCCACCTCGTCCACTTCGATGGGCACAATCTTTTCGAGCTGCTTGATGCGGCTCTGCACCTGCACGGCCTTGGTGGGCTTGTAGCGGAAACGCTCGATGAAGTCCTTGATGTCGGCAATCTCTTTCTGCTGGTTCTCGTAGGCGCGAAGTTGCTGCTCGCGGCGTTCTGCGCGCAACTTCACATATTCGTCGTATTTCACCTTGTAGTCGTACACGCGGCCGCAAGAAATCTCCAAGGTGCGGTTTGTCACATTATTAATAAAGGCCCGGTCGTGGCTCACCAAGACCACGGCGTTGGCCTTGGTGGCCAGGAAATGCTCGAGCCACTGGATGCTCTCGATGTCCAGATGGTTGGTCGGCTCGTCGAGCAACAGCACGTCGGGCCGGCGCAACAACAGTTTGGCCAACTCTATGCGCATGCGCCACCCGCCGCTGAACTCACGGGTGGGACGGTCGAAGTCCTCGCGCACGAAGCCCAATCCCAACAGCGTCCGTTCCAGCTCGGCGTGGTAGTTCATGCCGCCCATCATCTGGAAGCGCTCGCTCTCGTGGGTGAATTTCTCCACGAGTGCCATGTAGTCCTCACTGTCGTAATCCGTCCGGTCGGCTAGTTCCTGATTCAGGCGGTCCAGCCGCTCCTGCATCTGACTGATGTGGGAAAAAGCCTGCTCGGCCTCCTCGCGCACCGTGCGCTCGTCGCTCAACACCATCACCTGGGGGAGGTAGCCGATGGTGGAATCGCCGGACACCGACACCGTGCCCGAAGTGGGCTGCTGCAGTCCGGCTATGATTTTCAACATGGTGGACTTCCCGGCTCCGTTCTTTCCCACGAGGGCAATACGGTCTTTGTCGTTAATGACATAAGAAACGTCTTGGAACAACGGGGTGGCGCCGAACTCCACCTTTAAATTTTCTACTGATACCAATGTTCTTGTTTTTGCCGCAAAATTAACAAAACTTAGTGAGACAGGGAAACAAGACGGCCGATTTCTTCAGGATTCAACGCACGATGGTATAAAATATAATTCTTTATATCACCGGTGCATGCTCCGAGAGCCAGCCGCTTCAGTCCTGCTTCCCGCTCCAGGCTCTGGTCCACCAGACCGTTGACGTAGGTGGTCAGGCGCCCTCCTTCGGACACAACGGCCAGCAAGACACGCGGATAGAGCTCTACGGGATACCACTTGCCGTTCGTGCCGCGCCCGTAGCGCGCCCAGCTGTCGGCCGTGCCCAGCACGTTGGCGCTGCGCACGGTGTCGCCCGCCACCACCAGATAGGGTTTCAACGTGGCCGAGTCCACGCCCCACGCCCAATCGTCGCCTTCGCAGAACACGCCGTCCACGGGCTTGCCGCCGGTCTCAACCCAGAAGAAAAGGGAGAAATCGGACTTGCGCCGTTCGCGCGGAATCTTCAGTTTCAGCTGCTCCCCGGCCGCACACACGCTGCCGCCCCACAGGTCGGAATAGGCCAGCATCCCCTCGTCGATAGCCACAGGCTCCTCCGCCCAACGGAAATCGGCGTGGACCGCTGTAGGATAGCCGGGACGGGCCGAGCTGACAATCCAGTCGTAATAGTCGCCGCGCATCCATGCCAGGCGCAAAGGCGAACCCTCGGAACCGGGAAGGATGTAGGGCCGCACGTTGTTCTTGCGGGAATTATGAGTGACGGCTTCTTGGGCTACAGCGCCCGTGCGGGTGTCCACCGTATACTTGACAATCTCGTACATCCGGCCAAAGGCACCGCCCACAGGCACGGAGCAATACACCACGTCGGGACGGACAGGGTCGATGGCCATGCCGCCGCTGTAGCAATGCTCAATGTCGGGCGATTGATGGAAATGGCCGCCGCCATGGGCCAGGAAGATTTCCTTCCAAGCCTTGCCGTCCCAATAGAGATAGTAATAATCGTGTTGTTTCTTGTCGCCGCTGATTTTCACCATGGCTATCACGGGATTTCCTGCTTGTCGGCCGTCACCTGCCACACCCAGTCGCGCATGCCTGGCGTGTGGTCGGCCACCGCCACAGGGAAATCGACGGCATACTGCTCCTTGCGGTTCACCTGCAACGGGCCGTCGGCAATGGTGGAGAGCACACGTCCCTGCACGTCTTCCAGTTGCAGCGTGTTGATGTTGACGCTGTTCATGTACAACCAGTTCGGGTTTTCGTTATCCGGATGCCCGGTGGTATAGGTGAACATGATGCGGTCCTTCCCGTTGGAGCAATATTTGGCATACGGACGGGCGCCCGTGGACTGCACCATCTGATAAGGCCCCCAGTCTATCGCTACATTGTCTTCAGCGTCGGGCAACGACAGGCGGGCGATGGTGGGATGCCAATGGATGCCGCGCCAACACAGGTAGATGTGCTCCGGGTCGTCCGACAGGATGAAGGGAGAGGGATAGGTGGTGTTGTCCGCCGTGAGAATCTTCTTCTCTTCCCCCAAGGTCGTGATGTCGCCGGGAAGCCGCGATATGCGGTAGTAGAAACAAGGTTCGTCCGTGTGGCGCGAATAGAAGATCATGATCCGTTCGTCGGGCAAGACAAGGAAGGTGGGATTGTTGTGGTCGTCGGGCTGGAAATAGGAGCGCACCAGGACTTCCGTGCGGCGCTTCTTCAGGAAGTCGTACTGCACGGCCTTGACCGCCCCGTGGACGTCGATGTATCCCACATAACTGCTGTTAATCGTACCACTCTCGTTCTCGTAATGCAACGCACGAGGGTCTGCAAACCAGCACCAGGCGCCTTCGGACGCCACCTCGTGCCCTTCATACACTACTGATTCGGCGGGCGAAAGCTCCGCCTGTGCCTTGACCGTCGTCGCGAAACCGGCCAGACAAGCCATTACCAACAAATAAAGTTTTCTCATGATTATAGATTAGTTTAATGTTTCCGACTTTTTCCGACTCTCGTTTATCAGGTAATAATAGGTGGCGCAGGCCGTCAGGAAGTAGACCACAGCCTGGACCCACAGCCCCACATACTCGAATGCCACATCCTCCAGCAAGGCTCCCATCGTGTTGATGCGCACAAAACCGTTGATGCCGAAGGTGGAGGGCAGCAGCCAAGAGACATACTCCCAAAACGGAGGCACTGCCACGCCCGGCCACGAAATGCCCGAGATGAACAACATCGGCAAGGACATGAACACGAAGATGGGCATGCACGTCTCGCGCTGAAACACCAGTATGGAGCACGTCATGCTGAAAAAAATGCAAGCCAACAAATAGGGAATCATGAAAGCCAAGAGGTCGGTGGCCTGTGGAATCTGGACCAAATGGAACAGACGCGGCACGACGGCCAGCACCCAAATGCCCACCAAAGCGTACACCATGAAGTAGCATAGCGCTTTGCCCAGCACCAATCGCACCGTCCCGCGCCCCTGTCCGCTGATGAGTTGGGTGTGGAACGTGCCGCGCTCGCGCGCCGTGCCGTTCATCATCCCGACGCCCAGCAACAATGTCTGTTGGAGCACGAGCATCAGCACGGCCGGTATGAGGAAACTGGCAAAGCCGTTGGTGGGATTGAACAGAGCCACATCCTGGTAACGCAAAGGGGCTGTGGCCACCTCGCCCTCCCGGACCGTGGTGCTCCCCAACCGCTCCACCTGCAACTCGGCATTCATCTCCAACGACACTTCCGTACACGCCAGCAGCAGCGCCTTGTAGTAGAGCAGTCCGCTCATGTCGCAATACAAGCTCACGTGGGCCTGTTCTCCACGGTTCACCGTCCGGCTGAAATCTTCCGGAATGCGGATTACGCCGTAAACTTCCGCCCTGCGCATCCGTTCCTTCGCCTCTTCCATGTTGCTCGTCCGGCCCACCACCTTCACATCCGGCGTGGCATCCACACGGCGGACGAACTCCCGGCTCATGGCTGTGTTCGCATCGTCCACCACGACAGCCGGCACTTCGCGGACCGTCTCTTCGGTGTAGATGAAAGCGTAAAGCAAAGGATAGAACAAAGGCACGAGGATGAAGAAAATCAAAGCACCCTGGTCGCGCACGGTCCGTCCCGCTTCCTTCCGCCAGATGAAGAAAGTGTCGCTTATCGCCTCGTGCAACAACTTATATAAATCTCTTAATGTTCTCATTCCGGGCTCAAGGTATATAATCGAAATTCAGCATCACCTTGCGCAGACGCCCCAGCACCAGCCACGGCAACAATGCAAACAAGAGCAATGCCATATATGACTTCCAGACATAGGACAAGGGATTGCCATCCAACGTCTGTCCCACGTATATTAAAAAGTAATGCCGCAAAGGAAACAGGTTGCTGAGCATCTGCAAAGCAGGATGCATGGCCATCACCGGAAAAGAGAAGCCGGAAATGGAAAACGACACGACGCCCCACAACGAACAGGCGCTCAGTGCCAACCGCAAAGTGGGTATCACGGCAATGAAAAACACGCCCAGCCCTTGCGAGGCCAGCACCGTCATGGCTGCCTGCAACAACAGCGGCCCGATGCCACAATGGCACGGAAAATGCAGCACGCCATAAAGGTAGGTATAGTGGGCTACTACGGTCAGGAAGAACACGGCCGCATGAGGCAACAGTTTGCCCACGAGAGCTTTCCACATGCTGTTGTCCGCCATGGCCAACCATGCCTTCCCCGTGCCGTCCTTGATTTCGACGCCTATGGCAAACACGGTCATCATAAAAATCAGTATCATCAGGATGCCGGGAAGAATCGTGTTGTTCAAGTAGACCGAATAATTAAGCCATGGATTCGACAGGGCATGGGTGTCGACGACGACAGGCTGAAGGAACGCCATGGCCCGATGCTCGTCCACGCCCTTGGCCTGCAACGTCTTCAGGCCGACAGAAGCGTTGGCCAGTACCGACATGGTACGCAGGTCGCGATAAATCAGCGAACCGGCAATCAGCAGGCTGTTGTTGGTGTAGAACGACACCACTGGCTGACGGCTGGCCATGACCTCGTCCGTCGTGCCCTCCGGTATGTAGTAGAAGGCATATATCTTTCCCTCTTGCATGGCCCGTCGCGCCTCGCTCACCGAAGCGTAACGCTCCGTCAGACGCACTTGACTGAAAGCGTCCATGTTGCGCAGGATTTCCCTTTGTGGTGGCCGTGTTATCCTCGTCCACCACCCCCACGGGCATATCCTTGGGCAAGCCTTCGCCCATCAACGTGGTGAAGAACAGGCAACACACGGCAGGTGCCACCAGCATGCAACACAAATACAGCGGTCTGGCCACCATTCTCCGGCACTCCCGCACCACGATATCCCATATAGCACGCAAAGCACTCATCTCAGCGGCCCTTCTATCGCTTAATGACCACCGACATGCCGGGACGGAGCACCTCTTTCACGCCAATGGGCACGGCCCTCACCTCAAAGGTCTTCAGGTCATACTGCCCGGTGGTTTTTGTGGCTTTCCATGCCGCATAAGTCCCGCGGTCTTTCATGTAGGTGACTTTCAGTTTGATGTCCTTGTCAAAAGCGGGCACATAAGCAGTGAACTCCGTCCCCACGGACAAGCCCTTCAGCAAGTCTTCGCGCACATTGAAAGTGGCCCAACGGTCGTCCAGCATCGTGACATTCATGATGGGTGCGCCCGTGCCTACAAGCTCTCCCACCTTAGGGAAGATTTCCGAAACCTCGCCGTCCATCTGTGCCAGCAGGATGGTTTCCTTCACGTAGGAGTTCACTTCGGCAATGGCGCCTTCGGCCCTCGCCAGTTGAGCGGCTGCGGCCTCCTTGTCCTCCCGCTGCGCACCGTTGCGCGCCATCTCATACTGCGACTTGGCCGCCCGTTCGGTGGCCGCCATCGCCTGATAGTTGGCATACGCCTCGTCACGCTTCTGTGCGCTCATCACGCCGTCCTCGAACAAACGGTTGACACGCTGATAAGACTTCTCTGCGATGTCCAATCCGGCCTTCGCCTTCTGCCACATCTCGTATGCCCCCTGCAGCTGTTCGGCACGTGTCCCGCGGTCGGCCTTGTCTTTCAAGGCCTGCGCGGCCTGCCCTGCGGCTTCCGCCTGCGAGAGCTTGGCCAACACGTCGGGAGCTTCCAGCACGGCCAAAGTGTCGCCGGCACGCACGTGGTCGCCCTCTTCCACATACAGATGCAGGATGCGCCCCGGCACTTTGCTGGAAACGCGGTATTCCGAGGCTTCCATCTCTCCCTGAATCGACTCGTCGTCGTGTCCCAGCAGCAACATTCCCGCCACGGCTACGGCTACGACGACCACCACCAAGGCCACCAAGGCCCATATCACATTGCTATTTTGTTTTTTCGAATCCATAAATGTCTCCTCTATATAAAATCGTTAAGGTATCCGTTGTTTATCTCGCCGCATCCAGCGTTCCCATGGCCTTTTGCAAGTAAGCCTGCGCCAACTTCATGTCTATCTGAGCGTCGATATTGTCCGACTGGGCCGACAGCCAGGCCGTCTGCGCCTCCATCACGTTCGACACCGGAATGACGCCTTCCTTGAATCCCCGGTCGGCATAGCGCAGGTTTTCCTCGGCCTTCTCCATGTTCTTGCGCGAGAGCGCCATGCGCTTGCCCGCCTCCGACACCTTGAACAGGCTTTGGTTGACTTGCAGTTCTATTTTCTCCTGCGCTTCGCTCTGCTGCAGGCGTGCAATGTTGACCTCGCTCTTGGCGGCCTTCACCTTATATATGCCTTCGTTCCAATGGAAGATGGGCACGGAAAGCATGACGCCCACGTTCCACATGCCGCGGAACTTGTTCTCGAAGCCATTCAGCAGGGCGGGATTGGACACCATGTATCCTCCGGTGAGGGCCAAAGAGGGAAGCATCTCCGAACGCACCACGCGCACCTTGTCTTCGTATATCTTATGGGCCAAGTCGAGGCTCTTCAGTTCGGGACGGTTTTCGAACGCGCGCTCCACGGCATCGTCCGGTACGGTTTCCCCAAGCGACAAGTCCTCACGTTCCTCGTCGGCCAAGGAGAACTGCGTGTCGAGCGGCAAGCCGCACAACTGACAAAGCAACATCTTGGAGAGCGCCAGTCCGTTGTCCACCTTCGTCAGCATCATCTCTGCCTCGTTCACCTTCACTTTCACGGTGAGTCCGTCGGCCTTGGTGGCCACTCCTTCTTCTATCATCCGCTCCACGTCGCCATCCAGACGGGAAACCAGTTCGAGGAAGCTTTCGGCCATCTTTTTCTTATAGCCCAAGGACACGACGGTCCAATAAGCATTGTCCGTGTCCAAAAGCACCTCCTGCAGTTTCGCGTCGTGTTGCGTGCGCGCCAGCGTTTCCGACAGTTTCGTGATGCGGTGGTAAGCCCTGATTTTCCCGCCCATGTAGAGGGGTTGTGCCAGCGTGACGGCCCCGGCCCACACGTTCCTCGTATCCGTCCGGAAGGCGTCCACCAGCTCGCTGCCCAGGCGGTCCAGCACGGACGCGATGCCCGTCAGCCCGCCGCCTTGCAACGCCTGCTGCAGTGCGCCTGCCAGTTGCGGGTCGGTTTGCCCGATTTGCTGTACGAATGCCGACGCCGAGTGCATAATGCCTTGCTGCAGGTTTGTCCCCGCATGGCTCAATGCAGACTTCTGCCGGTCGTCGAGCAAGGAGATTTCATCACTGAAAAACATATAACCTCCCGTGGCAGAGAAGTCGGGAAGGTAGTTCGTGAAAGCCGCCTTCCGCTCATACCGCGCCTTGTCCATCCTCTCCTTGGCCATGAGCAAGCCTTTGTTGTGGGCCAACGCCATGTTCCGGCAGCTGTCCAAGTTGAAGACGCGCTGTGCCCGCAACGTACCGAAGCAAAGCGCCAGCACCAAAAAGCCGAAAAACCTTTTCATCATACCTTTTTTATTGGTTCTTATTGTCTGTTGCCCGATGATTGCATAGGCAACGGAGCAAAAGTATAACAAAAATAGGTCAAACCCTCAAGATTTAACCTATTTTCGTACATATTGGATTTTTTAGATACACTTCTACTTCTCGTAATTGAAGCTTGCGTTGCCAATGTTGTGCCCGTCGGCAAAGATGGACACGCGGTAGGTGCCTTTGCTCAGGAACTCGTTGACGTCCCAATAAAGGGTCAGCGGAGTGGCTTCTCCCGTGTATTCGATGTCGCGCTTGGCCGAATATTCCAGGTTGCGGTTCTCATACATGAAAGTGCCGCCGTTGGTGAGCACCTCGTTGTTGGGCTTGGTGATGCGCACGTAGATGCTCCTGTTTCCCGCCTGCGCCGTGATGTTGCGCGAGATGGTGAAGCTGACGGCAAACCGCTTCACGTCCTTGATTTTCCGTGCCTTCTTTCCCCTCTTGTTCTGTCCCACCAGCGTGATGCCGGTAGCGTCCAGTTGCGAGGCGATGGCCACCTTTTCGCTCAGCGTCTCCTTCTCGGTGGAGAGGCTGGTGATGGTCTGCGTGGCTTGGGTGTATTGCGCCTTCACCTGCTGGTTCTCGCTGCGGAGCTGTTCGTTCACGCGGTTGAGCGAATCAATCTCGTGCACGTAACTGCGCAGGATTTTGCGCAAGGTGGCCAGTTCCTTTTTCAACCGCAGGATTTCGGCAGCGTCGGTGGCCTTCACCTGCTTGAGCTCTTCCAACAAGGCTTCCGTGCGCTGCTGCTCCTTGTCGAGTTGCGCAATCAGGGAGTCATTATTGATTTGGGTCTTCATCTCGCTGTATTGCTGGGCGAAGGCAGCGTACTCGTTTTCCATTTCGCGCTTGTCCATTTCGGCCAGCTTCAGCAGTTCTTCATTCTCTACGTTTTTCTGGTGCATCATATAGAACGCCACGCCCAGCCCCACACAGAGGAGGGCGGCCACTATCGACCAGACGACGACATGCTTCTTATCCATATTGTTACAATTTGCGTGCTGCTTGGCGCACGCAGCTTCATTTTTACATTTTCACGGTCGCAAAGATAAATGTTTTCTTCCAAGACAGGAAACGAAATCCCATTTTTTTATTCCCCGGACAGAAAATCCTATCTGGCGGCCATGAAAGGCACGGAAGCCCCGACGAGTTGGCGCACCTGCTGCAAACCTTCTTCGTCGCACGTGACAGTCTTTTTCGCCGCCATCGGGCAAGAACACGGTCACCGTGTTGTCGCCGTTGAGCCTCATCAGCTTGAGCACTCCGTCTTCCTGCGCCAGTCCCCAGGTCTGTTCCTTCTCGTCGAACACCATCTTCATCTCCTCGCCTGCGGTCTCGTCCTGGATGCGGTAACCGTCTTTCTCCGTCACGATAACATACGAGTGGCCGTTGCCGCCCACGACATGGCGCGTTTCTCCCACGGAAGCCAGCAAGGGGCTGCCGGTCCAGAACTCGATGGTGTTGAGCACGACCCAGTCCGCCGCCAGGCAAACGCCGTAGACGGGGATGAAAATGATGCCCAGGATTCCGTTGACAAACTTGGACTTCGTGAGGCTGGTGTTGATTTCAGCAAACTTGTTGAACAGCCCGAATGAGCCGATACAGGATGAATAGAGCACGCATGCCGACAATCCCACGGCTGCAAATAACAACTTACGTCTTTTCATAATTTCAGGTCTTTAATCCGTCAAACAATAAAAACTATCGGGACAAAGCTATATAAAAATAAGGAGAAAAGAAAAAATCAAAAGCATAACCACGCTCTTTCTAATATTTTTCTAATTTCGCGGCGCGTAATCATAAAAAAGCACAAATGACACAAGAATGAAAAGACTGCTTTTGGGAAACGGTTTCCCCTATCCGTATGTTATCTGTTGAGCGTCCATCTCACGGCTCTTTTGTTTTTCTTCTTCTTCCGCCTGGCGCTCTTCTGTTCCACGGGCTACCGCTTCCCGGACGAAATCGCCGGCGACTATGCCCTTCAGTCCATGGCTTTCCTGCGCGGGCTTTGGTTCGACAACGTCATCGCCTGCTACATCCTGATCCTTCCCTTGGCCGTATTCTGGATTGCGGGTTGGTTCAACTACACCGCGCGCTGGCTCTACCGCTCGTCGGCCGTGTTCTTCACCCTGTTTTATGGTTTGTGCTTCATCATCAGCGCGGCCAACATCCCCTATTTCGACTACTTCTTCAAGCCCATCAACTCGTCCATCTTCAACTGGTTCGGCTATGCCGACACGACGGCGGCAATGGTCTTCGGCGAGTCGTCCTACTATTTCCCCATAGCCTTGGCCGTGGTTTCCATCGTGCTCTTCGCCTGGATTTCGCTCCGGCTCGCCCGCCTGTTCCATCGCCTCAGCAGCAACGCGCCGGGCGGACACCGCCCGACGGAGATGCTCTCCACCGTGGTCGTGGGCGCCTGCCTGGCCGGGCTTTGCGTCTTCGGCATCCGCGGACGGCGGGGCTACAATCCCATCAAGGTCAGCCAGGCTTACTACTGCAACGACCCGTTCCTCAACCAACTGGGCGTGAACCCCGTGTTCAACCTGATGACCAGTGCCATCGACGACAACCGGAAAGAGAACCGCACCCTGCACCTGATGGACGGCAACGAAGCTGTGGCCGCCGTGCAGAAATTGCTGGGGCGACGAGGCATCGACGGCATCTCGCCCATCGCACGCCGCGTGGAAGCGGACTCCGCCGCAACGGCGGGCCGGAAAAACGTGGTGGTCATCCTCATGGAATCCATGTCGGCCCACCTGATGAGGAGCTTCGGCCACAAGGGCGGACTGACGCCTTTCCTCGACAGCCTCTACCACCAGTCGCTCAGCTTCAACCACTTCTACTCATCGGGCATCCACACCAACCACGGCATGTACTCCGCCCTCTACTCTTTCCCGGCCATCATGAAGCGCAACGCCATGAAGGGGTCCGTCATTCCCCGCTACTCCGGCCTGCCCACCGTACTGAAAGAGAACGGCTACCACAACATGTTCTTCATGACCCATGAATCGCAATACGACAACATGAACGCCTTCTTCCGCACCAACGGGTTCGACGACATCTATTCTCAGGAGAACTATCCGAAAGACAAGGTGGTGAACGGCTTCGGGGTGCAGGACGACTTCCTCTACCAGTATGCCCTGCCGGTGCTGGACCGCCAGGCGCAGACGGGCGAACCGTTCTTCAGCGTGCTGCTCACCATCAGCAACCACCCGCCTTACATCATCCCGCCCTACTTCCACCCGCAGCAGAGCGAAAAGAAGGAAGAACAAATCGTGGAATATGCCGACTGGGCCATCAGGAACTTCATGACCGAGGCCCTGAAGCGCCCGTGGGCCGACAACACGCTGTTCGTCCTGCTGGGCGACCATGGCAAGCTGGTGGGCACGCCCGAGTGCGAAAGCCCGCAGTCGTATAACCACATCCCGCTCATGATCTACGGAAAGGCATCGAACCGCGCATCGAGGAGGGCTACGGAGGGCAAGTGGACCTGATGCCCACCCTGCTGGGACTGCTCGGCATCGGCTACACGCAGAACGGCTTCGGCGTGGACCTGCTGCGGGAGAAACGTCCCTGCATGTTCTTCACGGGCGACAACCTCATCGGCGTGCGCGACTCCTCGCGCCTTTACATCTACTTCCCCGACAGCCGTCAGGAACTTTGCTACCGCACCGACGGTTTCCGCATGGAGAAGGCGGCTGCCGACTCCGCCTTCCTCAATCTGCGGCACT
>VOFD01000072.1_pt1 | contig 43412 bp, 58 predicted proteins | sample 5384101 | NCBI WGS metagenome assembly VOFD01 (sample SAMN12384723, study PRJNA508395) | human gut metagenome | isolation source: healthy gut C | host: Homo sapiens
TGAAGATGGCGCCGCGCGTCCACAGAAAACGTGCCGGCCACCGCATTGAGCATGGTGGACTTGCCCGCGCCGTTGCCGCCAATGACGGTGACGAAGTCGCCGTCATTGAGAGTGAGGGAGACGCCCCGGATGGCCTGCTTCTCGTTGACTGTGCCGGCGTTGAAGGTTTTCCAGATTTCCTTGATCTCAAGCATTGTGGTTGCCTCCTTCCCGCGGCCCTCCTGTTTTTCTTGGCGCTCCGGGCTTGGAGGGCGTATTTCCCCTTCCAGTAGGGGATGGTCAGGAAGGCCGCCACGATGAGGGCTGTGATGAGCTTCATGTCATCGGTGTTCAGGCCCAGCCAGATGACCACCTGGTACACCAGGTAGTACAGAATGGCGCCGATGGCCACTGCCAGCATCTTCAGAGCGAAGTTGTGGAACACCTTGCTGAAGATCACCTCACCGATGATGACGGCCGCAAGACCGATGACGATAGCGCCCCGGCCCATATTTACATCGGCGAAACCCTGGTACTGGGCCAGCAGAGCGCAGGACAGGGCCACCAGTCCGTTGGACAGCATCAGCCCCAGCACCTTGGTGAAGTCGGTGTTGATGCCCTGGGCCCGGGACATATTGTGGTTGGAACCGGTAGCCCCGCAGGCGCGCCCAGCTCTGTGCCAAAGAACCAATACAGCAGGCCAATCACCGCCGCCACAAAGACGGCTACCACCAGGATGGGGTTGTCCAGGCTCAGGGAGCGGACGCTCTGCTGATCCACCAGCAGGTCGTACTGTCGGGGGCGCTGACAGGCCGGTTGGCCTGTCCCATGATCCGCAGGTTCACGGAGTACAGGGCCAGCTGGGTGAGGATGCCGGCGAGGATTGCCGGGATGCCGCAGGCGGTGTGGAACAGGCCGGTGACCAGACCCGCCAGCACGCCGGACAGAAACGCGCCCAGCATCGCCAGCGGCAGGGGGGCCCCCGCCATGGTCAGCATGATGAAGGTGGCGCCGCCGGTAGCCATGGTGCCGTCCACCGTCAAATCGGCCACGTCCAGAATGCGAAACGTCAGGTAGACCCCGATGGCCATGATGCCCCAGATCAGGCCCTGGGCGGCAACACCCGGCAGGGCGTTGACCAGATGCATGATATTCAAGTGTGATCCCTCCAAAATCCCCCGGCCGTTTCCGGAGGCAGTTTGCGCAAAAGCAAGTTCAGCGGAAAGGGGAAGCCCCTTTTCCGCTGAAAGTGTGTTGATAAGATTTGGATGACGGGACGGAAGGGTTTGGACCCTGCGGAGCATACCGCAGACGCCGCCCATTTTTTCAGCTCCCCGCCGGTGAAGGCGGAAGTTTTGCAGACAAGTTGAAAACATCCGCCGGCTCCGTCCATTCGTCCTTATTCGGCGATGGCCTCATAGCCGTCGGGTGGGGTCAGGCCCAGAGCCTCGCACATGGTGGGGTGTACTTGGGGGTGAACTGGGGGCGTACTCGATGGGCATGGTGGCGGGATCGGCGCCGTTCACCAGGATATCATAGGCCATCTCGCCGGTTTTGTAGCCGATGTCATAGTAGCTGATGGTCAGCGTGGCTACGCCGCAGCCCTTGCAGATGCCCTCCTCACCGGCGATGATGGGAGTGCCGGTGTCCAGGGAGATGTTGCCGATCAGTTCGGCGTTGTTGGCGGCGGTGTTGTCGGTGGGAACGTATAGGACATCGTTGGCTCCGTAGCAGGCTGAGGTGGCCACAGCGGACAGGTCGTTGGAATCGGAGAAGGCGTATTGGGTGCAGGTAATGCCCCGAGTCCTCCAGGTAGGCCTGGACGGTGTCCACCTGATACTGGCTGTTGGGCTCGGCGGAGCAGTAGAGAAGTCCCACAGTGTTGGCATCGGGGAACCACTCCTGCACCATAGCCGCCTGCTGATCCAGCGGCGCCAGGTCGGAGGTGCCGGAGACGTTGTAGCCGGTGGTGCCGGTAAAGTCGTCGATCCCCAGAGCTACGCCATACTCAGTGACGGAGGTGGCGGAGAAGATGGCCTTGCCCACCTCCTCCAGGGAGACATTGGCGATGCGGGCCATGCGGTTGGCCATGTCGATATCCCGCTGGGTGCAGGTGGGGGACTTGAACATGACGGTGTCGGAAACAATGGCGGCAGCCATCAATCCCGCCATCTTGGCGGTGGGCATCAGGCCCTTCTCCTGGTACATCCTGGCCACAATGGTGGTAGTGCTGCCCACGGGCTCGTTCCGCACGTAGATGGGGTTCTTCGTCTCGATATCCGCCAGCCGGTGGTGATCCACGATCTCCAGAATCTCCGCCTGGTCCAGGCCCAGAACCGACTGGGCCTTCTCATTGTGATCCATGAGAACCACCCGCTTGCGGCGGGGCCGCAGCAGATGGTACCGGGACAGCGTGCCCACCACTCGTTCGTCCTCATCCAGGATGGGGTAGGCGCGGAAGCGGCTTTCCAGCACGGTGTTCTGCACGTCGTCGATATAATCGTCCAGATGGAAGCACACCAGATCCTGATTCTTGCAGATGCTGCTGATGGGCAGGGCGTGATACAGCAGCCGCACCGCCCGGTAGGCGTCAAAGGCGGTGGAGATGATGCAGGTGTCCGTCTGCATGGCCAGCAGCTCCGGGTCCACCTCCGCCTGACAGACGATGATGCAGGCCACGCCCAGCTCCAGGGCCCGGCGGATCATATCGGGCTGGTCGCCGCAGACCACGATGCTGTCCGGATCGGAGAACACCAGGTTCTCCCGGCTGGCGGGCAGCGCGATGGTGACCTCGCCGGAGATCACGTCCCGCAGCTCGCCGCCCTCGTTGAGAATTTTCCCCTCCAGCACGGACAGCAGGTTGTACACCGGCACCTCTCCCACCTTAGGATTGCGGACGGAGGACATGTCGTAGCTGGCCACATCGCCGGCGGACAGCATTCCGAACAGGGTCCCGTCCTCGTTGGCCACGGGGATCACGGAGATCTTGTCCTTCTGCATGGTCTGCCATGCCCGGCTGATGGTGGCGGCGGGGGAAAGCGTCGCGGGCGTATCGTAATCCAGGTCCCGGACCTGGGTACGCACGCTGTTCATGAGCTTGGGGGGCTGGAAGCCGAAGCGATCCAGGACGATCTGGGTCTCGTCACTGACCTGGCCCAGGCGGGCAGCCTGGTACTGCCGCTGGCCAAGCGCGTTCTTCAGCGCGGCGTATGCCATGGCGGAGACGATGGAATCCGTGTCCGGGTTCCGGTGTCCGGTGATATAGATGGTATCCATGAATACTCCCTCTCAAGTGGATGCGGGGCATCCAATTTTTGGCGTGTTGATAGTCTTTATTATGCGTCTCCGGCGCAGGTTTGTCAACAGCCCGCAGGCCGGAAAACCGGGGGCCGGAAGGGCAAAAACTGCCTCCGCCAGCGGGGGCGGAGGCGGTTTTGCGCCGGTGCGCGACGGCGTTCACAGGGTTTCCAAATAGGCCTCGATGGCCTCGCCCATGAAGTGGGCTGTGCCGGGGCCGTAGCTGTCCAGAACCTCTGCAAAGCGGTTGTCCCAGCTGTACAGGTCCGCCAGGCGGCGGAGCTTCTCCTCGTCGCAGCTGCGGCTGAACTTCACCAGATGGGCCTGCCAGCGGAGCACCAGCTCCCGGGCCTCCGGACTGGCGGGGTCGCCCTTGGTCGCCTCAGCGGCAAAGGCCATGAGAATGGGGTCGGCGTCCTCCTGCTCGGCGGACGCGCCGATATAGCTTGCCATGGGATTTTTCCTCCTTGCGTGGGATTGAATCGGGGTCAGAGAATGACCAGCTCCTTGGGGGCCAGAGTGAGGTTTTGACAGCCCTCCGGTGTGAGGTACAGCACGTCCTCGATCCGCACACCCAGCTTCCCGGGCAGGTAGATGCCCGGCTCGGCGGAGATGACGGCCCCGGCGGGCAGGGGCTTGTCGTTGGAGGGGGTGGCGTTGGGGCCCTCGTGGATCTCCACTCCCACGCTGTGGCCGAAGCTGTGGCCGAAACAGGGACCGTAGCCCGCCTGCCGGATGATGTCCCGGGCGGCGCCGTCCACGGCCTTTCCAGTGGCCCCGGCCCGGGCGGCTGCGATACCCGCCAGTTGGGCCTGCAGCACCGTGTCGTACACCCGGCGCATCTCCTCCGTCACATGGCCCACCGCCACGGTGCGGGTCATATCGGAGCAGTAGCCGTGATACATGCAGCCGAAGTCCATGGTGACGAACTCCCCGGCCTGGATGACCTTTTCCGAGGGTACCCCGTGGGGCAGGCTTCCGTTGGGGCCGGACACCACGATGGGATCGAAGGACATGTCCTCCGCCCCGTAGTGGAGCATGAGATACTGGAGCCGGGCGGCGATCTCCTTCTCCGTGACGCCGGGCCGGATCTCGTTCAGGATATCCGTCAGGGCCTTCTCCGCAATCCGCTGGGCGGCAATCATGATCTCCAGCTCCTCCGGGTCCTTTACCGCCCGCAGTTCTGCCAGCAGGTCCGCCGCGGGCACCAGCTCACAGGGCAGAGCCCGCCTTGCGTGGGACGGTCATATAGGCGTCGTGATCCCGGACGGTCTGGATATAGGCGTCCTCGGAAACCCCCGGCCGTGGCCTGCCTCCTGGACCTCCGCATCCTGACATGCCGCCGGGCGGCCTCTGTGTACCGGGAGTCGGGTAATAGAATTCCTCGTCCCGGTGACCAGGGCCATGCCGTCGGTTCCGGCGGAGTGGAAGCCGGAGGCGTAAAAACGGTTGGCCTCATGGGTCAGCAGCATACCGTCCAGGTCACGGGATTCCAGCTGGGCGGCGATTTTAGCAAAATGATTCATCGTGTTACCTCCTGAGCCTCTATTTTCTTCACAGAGGCCTTTACAAATCCGTAGAACAGCGGATGCGGCCGGTCGGGACGGACGGCCGCAGCGGCAGTCCAATTTTGCTGGCGGGCAGTTTTGCGGGGCAACCGCCCACATGGCAGATAGCCGTCCCGCCCGGGACTTATTGAGTGTCAGCTTCCATTTTCTCCACAGAGGCTTTGATAAACCCATAGAACAGCGGATGCGGCCGGTCGGGGCGGCTCTTGAACTCCGGGTGAAGCCGTCCGGGGACAGGCCCGCCAGCCGCATACCGCCCACCTGCATCTCCGCCCGGAAATCGTTGTTGAACTCGTAGCGGTGGCGGTGGCGCTCGGAGATCTCCGCCGCGCCGTACAGTGCCCGGCTGCGGGACCCCTCTGCCAGGCGGCAGGGATAGCGGCCCAGCCGCATGGTGCCGCCCTTGGCGGTGACATGCACCTGGTCCGGCATCAGGTCGATGACCGGGTGGGCGGTGGAGGAAAACTCGGAGGAACTGGCGTCTGCCCAGCCCAGCACATGGCGGGCAAACTCCATCACCGCCATCTGCATGCCCAGGCAGATGCCCAAGAAGGGAATGCGGTGTTCCCGGGCGTAGCGCATGGCCGTGATCATGCCCTCGATGCCCCGGTCGCCGAAGCCGCCGGGCACCAGCACGCCGGTGCAGCCCGCCAGCACCTCCGCCGGCACTTCATCCGTCACGGTCTCAGAGTCCACCCACCGGATGTCTACTACCGCGTCGTTGGCGGTGCCCGCATGGTGCAGGGACTCCACCACGGAGAGATAGGCGTCGTGGAGCTGGGTGTACTTGCCCACCAGGGCGATGGTGACCCGCCTGCGGGCGTTCTTCTCCCGCTTCACCATGGCCTTCCATTCCCGCAGGTCCGGCTGGTGAGTGATAAGGCCCAGCTTCCGGCAGACGACCTCGTCCAGACCCTCCTTTGCCATCAGCAGAGGCACCTCGTACAGCGGTCCGGGCGGTGGTGTTCTGGATGACGCAGTCCGGCTCCACATTGCAGAACAGGGCAATCTTCCGGCGGATATCCTCTGTGATGGGGACGTCACACCGGCACACCAGGACGTCCGGCTGGATACCCAGGCTCAGCAGTTCCTTGACCGAGTGCTGGGTGGGCTTGCTCTTGAGCTCCCCGGAGCCGGGGATCTGGACGATCAGTGGCACGTGGATGAACACCACGTCGCCCCGGGGCCGCTCCACGGCCACCTGCCGGATGGCCTCCAGGAAGGGCTGAGACTCGATGTCACCCACGGTGCCGCCGATCTCGCAGATCACCACATCCACATCCTCCTCCAGCCATGGAGTAGATCCGGCGCTTGATCTCGTCGGTGATGTGGGGAATGATCTGCACCGTGGCTAGCGGATCACCGGGACCTTGCCCAGCAGGGTGTACCGGGTGGTATAAATGTTGCTGCCGCTAGCGTAGCGGCTGGGGTGGTCGGGGATTCGGACGATGTCTCTGCTGCCGCACTTGGGACAGGTGTGCGAATTCTTCATTTCGGCTCCTTTCGATTCAGGAGGGCCGCCCCGCACAGGGCCAGCAACGCGGCCAGGTCCGCCGGGGCCGGCGCCGGGCGGGGCGGGTTGGGGGAATGTTCCATGCCGCTCACCGATTCCGGCGGCTGTAAAACCGAATGGAAAGGGGAATGGATACCGCGGTCAGCACCACAGCCACCACCAGGGGAGCCCAGGTCTGGAAGCCAACGTCGGGCCCGCCGCTCTGCTCAATGGTGGCGATGCCCCCGGCGCTGGCGCACACCAGGAAGATGATGAGGAACATGACCAGCCGCCCCTTCTCCACGCCGAACCGGAACATCATGGGCAGGGTGATGTCCAGGATGCACACGGCCACGCACACGGACAGCAGAATGACGGGGATGGAGGGACCCTCCACATCGCTGAGCCAGATGACCGACAGGATGGTCTGAAGGACAAAGGTGGCCGCCGCCGAGACGGCCACGGCGATCCAGCCGAAGAGATACTTGCTCAGCACCACGTCCCGGGCGGAATACGGCATCATGGCAGCCATCTGGTCCCAGCGGCTCCGCTCGTCATAGGCCAGGGCGGTGTAGGGCAGCATAGAGGCATACACCACGGCGAAGGTGCTGTAAAACGTGCCGGGGATGCAGGAGAACACCAGGATCAACAGCAGGAAGATCTTCATCTGCCGGAAGATCACGTAGTAGTCTTTCAAAAGCAGGGCACTCATTGCTTCCTCGCTCCTTTCACCAAAAACAGGACGATATCCTCCACCGTGGGCCGCTCCAGCGCCCAGCCCGCAGGCACCAGCGCCCGCTTCACCAGGCACCGGACGCCGCCGAAGCTGCTGTTCTCCCGGGCTACCACGGCCCCGTCCTGAAGGCTGTTCACTTGATCTGCCGTGCCCACGAAGATGCCGTGCTCCTCCAGCAGGCGGTCCTTCTCGTCGCAGAACAGCAGACGCCCCTGGTGGAGAAAGGCGATGTAGTCGCACAGCTTCTCCAGGTCGCAGAGGATGTGGGAGGAGATCAGGATGGAGTGGTCCTCTTCCCGGGTAAACTCATTGAAGATCTCCAGCACCTCGTCCCGGACGATGGGGTCCAGGCCGGAGGTGGCCTCGTCCAGCACCAGGAGCTTGGGGTCGTGGCTCAGAGCCACGGCGATGGCCAGCTTCATTTTCATGCCCCGGGAGTAGTCCTTGAAGGCCTTTTTGTCCGGCAGGCCGAAGCGGGTGAGGTAGGTCTGGTACTGCTTGCCGTCCCACCGGCGGTAGGTCTTGGCCATGACGCCTCCCACCTGAAGGGCATTCAGGCTCTCTGGGAAATAGGCCTCGTCCAGCACCACGCCGATGTCCTCTTTCAGGGAGAGAAACTCCGGCGAGGCGGAATCCGCCCCCAGGACGGTGCATCGGCCGCTGTCCGGCCGCAGGGCCCCCATCAAAAGGCGGATGGTGGTGGATTTGCCGGCGCCGTTTTCTCCCACCAGGCCGCAGATGGTGCCGCTGGGCACGGTGAGGGACAGGTCCTGTAAGGTAAAGCCGGGAAAGTGTTTCGTCACATGGCTCAATTCAATGGCGTTCATACGTGAGGTTCCTCCTCTTTCAGCAGGATGCGGAGCATTTCCATCAGCTCCAGTGCCGAGACGCCGCACTGGGCGGCCAGCTCCACGGCGGCGTCCAGGTGGTCCTCCAGCTCCTTCAGCTTCTGCTCCCGGACCAGCTCCAGATTCTTCTCCGCCACAAAGCAGCCCTTTCCGGCCACGGTGTAGAAGAAGCCCTCGGCTTCCAGCTCGTCATAGGCCCGCTTGGTGGTGATGACGGAGATCCGCAGATCCTTGGCCAGCGCCCGGATGGAGGGCAGCGCCTCCCCCGGCGCCAGTTTCCCGGCGATGATCTGGGCCTTGATCTGGGCGTAGATCTGCTCATAGATCGGCTGATTGGTGGTGTTGCGGATGATGATTTCCATGGAACTCACTCCGTTCGTACTGTACATGTACAGTATATACAGTATGCACGGTTTGTCAAGAGGGAAATGCTGGATCCCGCAAAAATTTTTGTGGTCCTTGGGGCTAGGCTCTCAACAGAAAATGTGATACACTACTAAAGCTGAGACTGACGGCTTGTCCGGAGAAAAGGAGGTGAGCGCCGTGGAGACCATCCCCGGCAGCGGAAACTGGAAGCTAACCATCCGCCGGGAGGCGGCGGCGTGACCGTCCTGCGGGCGGCCACCTGCGACGCCCGGGCCCGCCTGCCGGAGACGTTATACGGCCTGCCGGTGACGGCCCTGGGGGACCACGCCCTCTCGCCCACCGCCGCTTCCGCGGAGGGGGAGGACCTGCTGGTGACCTGCGGCGCCGGGACGGACCCGGGGACCTGGAGCAACCGGGACCTGGAGGACCTGACCCTGCCCCGGTCCCTGGAGAAGGTGGGGGATTACGCCCTGATGAACTGCGGCGGCCTGCGGACCCTGCGGCTCCACGACGGCATCGGTCAGTGGGGCGGCGGGGTGCTGATGAACTGCCGACGGCTGGCAGCCTTCCATCTGACCCGGGTGGGGGAGCAGGGGGACACCCTGGCCTGGTTTGCCGACGAACTGCCCTGGGAGCTGGACGTCACCGTGGAGGAGACGGACGGCACCGTGTTCCGGCTGCTCTTCCCGGAGTATCGGGAGGTCTATGAGGAGAACTGCCCCGCCCACCACTTTGACTACAACATCGCCGGCGCCGGGTACCCCTATCACCACTCTTCCGCCGGAAGCGGCTGGACCTGCGGACGTATGACGAGCTGTGGCCGGGTTTTCTGGGCATGGAGCACGAGGCGGCCTGCGCGGTGCGGCTGGCCTTCTGGCGGCTGCGCTACCCGGTGGAGCTGACGCCCCGGGCGGAGGGGCAGTACCTGTCCTACCTCCGGGCCCACGCCGGAGAGGCGGCAGTCTGGCTGGTGGGAGAGCGGGACATGCCGGGGCTGGCGTTTCTGCTGAGGACGGCGGAGCCGGACCGGGAGGCCCTGTCCGCCGCCTGCGCCTTGGCGGGAGAGCGGGGTCTCCGAGGCCCTGGCCCTGCTGCTGGAACAGCAGCGGGATGCGGCCCCCCGGGGGCTGGACAAGACTTTTGACTTATAGCAGGGAAGGAGGCGCACCATGGCGGCCAAGGACCTGACGGCCATCGGACTGGAGATTTTGCAGACGGCCCGGAATGAACTGTATATGAATCTGCCGTATCTGGACGTGGCGCTGTGCGGCCTGGACTTCCAGCCCGGCGGCGGTGTGACGCTGTCCCTTGCCACCGACGGGGAGACGCTGTACTACGACGGCAGCTTCCTCTCGGAGCGGTATCTCCGGTCCCGGACCGCGGTCAACCGAGCCTACCTCCACGTGATCCTCCACTGTATGCTGCGGCACCTGTGGAAGAAGCGGGGCAGGGCGCCGGAGCTGTGGGACCTGGCCTGCGACGTCGCGGTGGAGAGCATTCTGGACGAGCTGGACTACCCCTGCCTGGCCGGGACGGCCATGCCCGCGGCAAAAGTTCTACGGCCAGTGCCGCGCCCAGATGCCGGTGCTGACGGCGGAGGGCATCTACCGCCATCTGCTGCGGACGGAGCCCTCCGAGTACGAACTGGCCCGGCTGCAGCGGCCTTTCTGGAGGACGATCACGGACTGTGGAACCCGGAGAAGCAGCAGGACCAGGAGCAGCGAAGCAGCGGCAGGAGCAGCGGTGGCAGAGCCTCTCCGAGCGGACCCAGACAGCATGGAGACGGTGCTGGCCGCCCAGGCCACCGGCGGCGAGGCGGTGCTGGAGCAGGTGCGGGTAGCGGTCCGGGACGATGTGGACTACCGGACCTTCCTGCGGCGGTTCGCCGCCCCCCGGGAGGTGCTGGCGGTAGACGAAGATGCCTTCGACTACATCTTCTACACTTACGGCCTCCAGCTCTACGGCAACATGCCCTTGGTGGAGCCCCCGGAGACCCGGGAGGAAAAGCGCATCCAGGATTTCGTCATCGCGGTGGATACCTCCATGTCCACCTCCGGGGATCTGGTCCGGGCGTTTCTGGCCTGTACCTACGCCATCCTCCGCAGCACCCAGACCTTCACCCGGCAGGTGAACATCCGTATCCTCCAGTGCGACGACCAGATCCGGTCCGACACCCCCATCCGGGATCTGGACCATTGAAAGCCTATATGGACAACTTCCAGCTGACCGGCGGCAGCGCCACGGATTTCCGCCCGGTTTTCGACCACGTGGCAAAGCTGCGGGAGGAGGGGGCCTTTTCGGACCTGCGGGGCCTCATTTACTTCACCGACGGCATGGGCGTCTACCCCAAGACCCGGCCGCCCTATGAGACGGCCTTCATCCTGCTGGAGGAGCCGCCTCTTTCGGTGCGGATGCCTCCCTGGGCCATCCGGCTGGTGCTGCCCCGGTGCCCCTGGAACAGGCCGCCCGGGAGGCGGAGGAGGCCAAACGGCCGCCGGGCTGGACCTGATCGATTTGGACGAACTTGCCCCCCAACTGTAAGGAGTAACGGATATGAATATCAAACAGGCGAAACAGGAGATCACCAATACCTTGCGGGCATACCTGACCCGGGACCACCTGGGCAATTATCTGATTCCCACCGTGCGCCAGCGGCCGGTGCTGCTGATGGGCCCTCCGGGCATCGGCAAGACCCAGATCATGGAGCAGATCGCCGCGGAGACCGGCGTGGGGCTGGTGGCCTACACCATCACCCACCACACCCGCCAAAGCGCCATGGGCCTGCCCTTCATCGAGCAGCGCACTTATGGCGGAGAGGAGGTCTCCGTCACGGAGTACACCATGAGCGAGATCCTCTCCTCCGTCTACCGGCTGATGGAGCGCACCGGGCTCAAAGAGGGCATCCTCTTTCTCGACGAGATCAACTGCGTCTCCGAGACCCTGGCGCCCATGATGCTGCAATTCCTGCAGTGCAAGACCTTCGGCAACCAGCGTCTGCCTGAGGGGTGGCTGATCGTGGCGGCGGGCAACCCGCCGGAGTACAACCGCTCCGTCCGGGAGTTCGACGTGGTGACCCTGGACCGGGTGAAGCGCATCGACGTGGAGGAGGACTTCGGCGTGTGGAAGGAGTACGCCCGCCGGAAAGGTCTTCACGGGGCAGTGGTGTCCTATCTGGACATCAAGAAGGAGAACTTCTACCGCATCGAGACACGGCGGAGGGCTTGCAGTTTGCCACCGCCCGGGGCTGGGAGGATCTGAGCGAGCTGCTGTACGCTTACGAAAAACTGGGCATCCGGGCGGACCGGCAGGTGGTGGGGCAGTACATCCAGATGCCCCGGATCGCCAAGGACTTCGCCAATTACCTGGACCTGTACTACAAATACCAGAAGACCTATCATGTGGAGGGGATCCTGCGGGGCACCTGGGAGAACATCACCGTGCTGGAGCTGCGGGAGGCGCCCTTTGACGAGAAGCTCTCCGTCATGGGGCTGGTGGTGGCCCGGCTCAGCGAGGAGGCCCGGAATACCCGCCGCCAGGACGCCCTGACCGACGCCCTCCACAACTCCCTGACCGAGTTCCGGGAGAAGATCGCGGACGCGCCGCCCCTGACGGTGCTGGACCAGCTGCTGTGGAAGCGCCGTACCGCCATGAAGCAGGCCAAAGAGGCCGGCCAGCTGGACAAGGAGTCCCGGGACCTCAAGCAGCGGGAGATCAACGTCCTGGAGGACTACCGCCAGCGGCTGGACCGGGAGGCCGTGGCCCCGGAAGGGGCTATGGACGCCGTCCGGGGCTGGTTCGGTGAAGAGGTGGAGCGGCGGAAGGCCATGGCCATGGAGACGAAGGACATGTTCGACAACGCCTTCCGCTTCCTGGAGCAGACCTTCGGCGACAGCCAGGAGCTGGTGATCTTCGTAACGGAGATCACCGCCGGATACGACACCTCCTGGTTCGTGGAGAATTTCGGATGCGACGCCTACTTCCGCCACAACCGGGAGCTGCTGTTCGACGACACCCGCCACCGCATCCGGGAGGAGATCGCCGCCGCCAAGGCGGCAGAACAGGAGGAAAACACATGATGGTGAAGAGTGGAAGCAGATCGAAGCCGTGCTGGACGAAAAGGTGCGCCCGTCCCTCCGGGCCCACGGGGGTGAGCTGGAGATCGACCATCTGGAGGACGGCGTGCTGTATGTCAAGCTGCTGGGCCAGTGCGCCGGGTGCCCCTCCGCGGACCTGACCAACGAGACGCTGATCGAGCATGAGCTGACGGCTGCCCTGCCGGATCTGGTGAAAAAGGTCGTGGTGGTGCAGACTGTCAGCGACGAGCTGTGGGAACAGGCCAAGCGGCTGCTGCGGGACCATCATCTTTGAAAGTCGGCAGCCCCTGAAAAAAAGCGCCCCCGGCAAAGCCGGGGCGCGCTTTTCAACAGCTTACCAGCTGTGGTGCTGCCAGGACTCTTCGGCAGTCATGGCGAAGTAGTCGTAATTGGGGGCGGGGCCGCTGTCGCCCCAGGTGGTGTCGATGTGGTAGTCTGTGCCGTCCAAAGTGGCTACCGTCCAGATATGGGCGCTGTTGGACAGGGCGGTGCAGTCGATGCCTTCCAATTTCAAAAGCATGTTGTAGGCGCCGGTGTAGCCGTCGCATACCGCGGTGCCGTTTTCAAACAGGCTGTATGCAATATGGCTCAGGGAGCTGTCCCCGGCGGTGTAATCATAGACGCAGTTATCGCAGATCCAGGTGAAGTAGACCCGGGCCTTCTCATAGTCGGACATGGAGGTGGTGATCTCCGCTCTCCCACAGGGCATCATGGACGGCAATGGCCGCCTCCATGGCCGCGTCGCGGTAAGTCAGGATCTGATCTCCCGCGCTGGCCGCGGAGAAAGTGAGGGTGATGGACCCGTCCGCAGAATAGGTGCAGTTGACCGTGTTGTAGCACTGCTCACAATAGGTTTTTCACAGCTGCCAGGGCCGCCTCCATCACCCGTCGGGCGGAGGTTACGGAGAGACTGGGGTACTGCAGGACCAGCGTGTTCTGGTTGGATGCCAGCATGTAGCGGACGCTTTCATCTATCTCCGCCGCAGTGGCGGGAGCGGCGATATACGTCCCCGAAGGGCACCAGATCTCCCATGGCAGCGCCCTGGGCGCCCAGGACTCCTTTCCCAGGTCCCAGTCCGGCGTTGCCCGCAGGCTTGGATCCACCATGCGGGTCAGCATGGCGGCGGCCGCGCCCCGGGTGATGGGCTGGTCCGGCAGGAAGGAGCCAGCGGCGTCGCTGCCTACGGACACGCCGGTGCGGTAGAGGGTCAGGATGTCCTGGTAATAGGGGGTGTACTCGGTCACGTCGGTGATGAACTGCCGGCTGGCGTAAGCCTGAGTTACCAGGTCCGCATGAACGGGCGGCAGGGCCTCCTCTGGAAGCGTGTTCGCCAGCACATGGGCCACCTGGGCCCGGGTGGCGGGGGTGGAGAGGGACTCGTCCAGCTCCGTGCCGATGACACCCTCCGACTGGAGATAGCGCAGGTACCGGAGGGCCGCGGCCTCATTCTCGGCGGCGTAGGCGCCTGGACCTGCCTCCGCGTCTCCGGTGCGGTACAGACTGCGGATGCGCCCGGCGAAAATCACCACCTGCCCAACGGTCAGCTGGTCTCGCAGGCCGAAAGTGCCGTCGGCCTTGCCTACGGAGAGACCATACGCATACAGCGCCGCCACATTGTCGTAGAACATGGACTCCGGCGTCAGGTCGGAGAACTGGCCGGCGTAGGTTTTGCTGCGGACAAAATTGTCCGGGGTGTCCTGGGCGGCCCAGGCGGGGACAGTAAGAGCAAGCGCCAGTGCCAGCACCAGCGCGGGGACCCGTTTCTTCATGACGGCACCTCCTTATACAAAATGAAAGATCGAATTCAGGATTTCTGCCTGATGGAACAAAACGCGGACAGGGGCCTTTTCAGGAGGGAATGTCCAAATCCTCCATGGTCCGGTCCTCCACATAGGGATTCAGGTACTGGTTGACCAGCTCCAGAGTGGCGTCCGGGTCCAGATAGATGTAGGGGGAGCGCCACTCGTTGGGCAGAGTGGAGAAGGAGATCTTATCCACGCCCATGCTGATGGCCTCCTTCCCCAGCCAGGCCAGGTTCCCAAGGGACAGGTCCGTGTCCACATACTGCTGGAAGATCTTGGCGAAGGTACCCACCTTGTCCACGTTGGAAAGGGTCAGGGTCTGCTCCGCCACGGCCATGAGGAAGTCCTGCTGGGTGTTCATGCGGCCGATGTCCTCGCTGCCATAGCCGGAGCCGTCGTTGTTGTGACGGAAGCGCACCACCTTCAGCGCCTCCTCGCCGGTGAGGTGCTGCATCCCGGCGGAAAAGTGGATGTGGAGGTCCTGATAGGGGTCGTCATAGTTCATATCGATGGGGACTTCAAAGTCCACGCCGCCGATGGCATCCACCAGCGCGGCGAAGCCGTCCAGATCTACGGTTACCGTAAAATCCACTGGGATGCCCAGCTGCTGGGAGATGGTCTCGGCCAGCAGAGCGGTCCCGCCGGAGTTATAGGCGAAGTTGATCTTGTGGTTCTTTCCATTGATGACGGCTTTGGTGTCCCGGGCGATGCTGACGCCATGGATGTATCCGTTCTCGGCGTCCACCGCCACCAGAATGTTGGTGTCGCTGCCGCCATTGTGGTCGTCCACGCCGGACACCAGAATGGTGTAGAAATAGGGCTTGCGCTCCAGATGGGCCGCCTGGGCCAGGGCTTCTGCGTCCTGGGCGGTGTCTTCGGCGGAGACCTCCTCCGCTTCGTCGGGCCGGGTGGTTTCGGCGGGGACCTCAGGGGACGGAAGAGACAGAAGTAGCCGGCATACAGTGCGGCGGCCACAAAGACCACGAGAAGCAGCAGTCTGCTCCAGCTGCGCCGTCTCCGGCGGGTTCTCTTTGCCATATTCAAAACGCTCCTTACAGCCGCGGCGGTGCCGCGGGGGTTTCTTTGGAAAAACTGGGTGAGAAGATTTACATAATACTCGTTGCAACATTATAAAACGGGAAGCGGAAAAACACAAGAGGAAAATGGCGTGCCGGAGCGCGGCACGCCATTTTTCAGGAATTCTCCGCATCTTCCCGGGTCTCCTCCGGAACCAGCTGCTGCAAGAGCGTCTTGATGTCAGCCAGCAATTGGTTCTGATAGGAGAGGGCGCATCGTATGTAATGGAGTGCCGGATCCAGGTCCTGGATGGGCTCCACGCCCTCCACCGGGTGAGGCCAGCGGCGGACGGGAGGCTCCGGGGTGGCCGGCACTGCGGCGACCGGGGGCTCCGGTGTGGACCGGGCCACGCGGCGGCAGCGGGATTGCTTTGCCATATCGATTCCTCCGTTGCGAGCTTTCTAAGACTAGTCTATGCGCATTTTATTCCCCGCGGTACTTTTTCCGGGTGGCGATGCCGCCCCGGATGTGCCGCTGGGCCTTGTTGACATCCAGGACCTCTTTGACCTGCAGGTACAGGGCCCTGTTGAACTGGGGCAGCCGCTCGGAGATGTCCTTGTGGACGGTGGACTTGCTGATGCCGAATTTCTGCGCGGCGGCGCGGACCGTGGTCCGGTTCTCTATGATGTACTGAGCCAGGCGCTCCGCCCGCTCCTCCATATTTCCCTTCAAAGCACAACACTCCCCGCCTCTTGTTGGTCCATCCTATGCGGGGGGAAAAGGGGTTATGCGCGGACTGGGGCGGAGGGAAGAGAACCTCTTCTGTCTTTAGACGAAAAAGGGCCCGTCCGGGTTTTCCGGACGGCCCGCGGGGATTATTTTTCAGTTTCTGGATCCGCTCCAGGCGGTTGAGGGCCTCGTTGAGGGTGTCGTCGTTTTTGGCGAAGTGCAGGCGGATCAGGTGGTTCACCGGCTCCCGGAAGAAGCTGGAGCCGGGCACGGCGCCCACGCCCACCTCCCGGGCCAGGTTTTTGCAGAACTGCAGATCGCTCTCATAGCCGTACTCGCTGATGTCCAGCAGCACGTAGTAGGCGCCCTCCGGGTCGTTGTGGACGATGTGCAGGTCGTCCAGCCCCTTCAGAAACAGCTCCTTCTTGTGGGTGTACTTGGCGAGAAGGCCGTCGTAGTAATCCTGGCCGAACTCCAGGCCGGGGATCACCGCCTCCTGCAGCGGCGCGGCGCAGCCCACCGTCAGGAAGTCGTGGACCTTCTTGGCCCGGTCGATGATCTCCTCCGGAGCGATGATGTAGCCCAGACGCCAGCCGGTGATGGAGTAGGTCTTGGACAGGGAGGAGCAGGACAGCGTCCGGTTCCACATCCCCGGCAGGGTGGCGAAGTAGGTGTGCTGATGGGGGGCGTAGACGATGTGCTCGTAGACCTCGTCGGTGATGACGTAGGTGTCGTACTTGGTGGCCATCTCGGCAATGGTCAGCAGCTCCTCCCGGGTGAAGACCCGCCCGCAGGGGTTGGAGGGGTTGCACAGCACCAGGGCCTTGGGGCCCTGCCGGAAGGCGGCCTCCAGTTCGTCCACGTCGAAGGTGAAGGCCGGGGGGGAGGGGCACGTAGATGGGCTCCGCTCCGGAGAGAATGGTGTCTGCTCCGTAGTTCTCATAGAAGGGGGAGAACACGATGACCTTGTCACCGGGATTGGCCACGGTCATCATGGCGCACATCATAGCCTCAGTGGAGCCGCAGGTGGCCACGATCTCCTTGTCGGGGTCGATGGTGCGGCCCATGCAGCGAGACTGTTTTCTGGCCAGGGCCTCCCGGAAGTTCTGGGCTCCCCAGGTGACGGAATACTGGTGGGGGCCCTCCGGGCCACCTGGGCCAGCCGGTCCAGGATCTCCTGGGGCGGGTCAAAGTCGGGAAATCCCTGGGACAGGTTCACGGCGCCGTATTTCAGGGAGATCCGGGTCATCCGCCGGATCACGGAATCGGTGAAACTGGCGGTGCGTTCAGAAAGAGGCTGGGGCATGGTCAAAATCACTCCTTAATTTGGAACAGTTGGGAAAAAGTCCTGCCAAAGCGCAATATTTTTATCAGTATAGCACGTCACGGGACAGCTGTCACCTCCAGAATCCGCAAAGGGGCGATACCTGATGCGAAAAAACGTTGGGAATTCCGGGGGGATGTGCTATAATAGATGAGAAAGGGGCACGGCCATGCACGTTGCATTTTCCGCTCTGCTGGCGGAGGGGCGGCCTTTTCTGGGGACCTTCATCCAGTCCGCTGCACCGGAGTTTGTGGAGGCCGCGGGCTACGCCGGGTTCCGGTTCTTGACCGTGGATCTGGAGCACACCTATTACGGCCCGGAGAAAACTGTGGAAATGGTCCGGGCCGGGGAAGCGGCGGACCTGTGCGTCCTGGCCTGCGCGACACCATCCTGATGTACCAAAAGTGCCGGGAGATTATGGAGCAGGTGCTGGAACCCGGAGCCATTTGATTTTCAAAGCAACATAACGATAGAAAGGAAGCTGCGAACATGAACGAGACATTGAAGGTTTTGAAGGAGCGCCGGAGCGTCCGCAAGTACAAGGCGGAGCAGATCAGGGACGAGGAGCTGAACGCCATTCTGGAGGCGGGCACCTGGGCCCCCTCCGCCAAGGGACTCCAGTCCTCTGTCATGGTGGTGGTCCAGGACCCGGAGACCATTGCCTGGATGTCCAAGCTGAACGCGGAGATCCAGGGCAATCCCGGCACGGATCCCTTCTTCGGCGCCCCCACCGTGGTGGTGGTTCTGGGGACGGAGAGAAGCTGAACTGGCTGCAGGACGGCTCCCTGGTGATGGGCAACCTGATGAACGCCGCCGCGGCCCTGGGGCTGGGCTCGTGCTGGATCAACCGGGCCATGGGCTCTTTGACCGGCCGGAGGGCAAGGAGCTGCTGAAGAAGTGGGGCCTGCCGGAGACATACCGGGGCGTGGGCAACTGCATCCTGGGGTATGTGGACGGGGAACTGCCCGCCCCCCAAGCCCCGGAAGGACGGCTGGATCCTCCGGGTGTGACAGATACACAGGGCGGCGGGAGCATTCCCATGCCGCCCTGCTGTTTTGCTGCGGTAGCCCTTGGCGAATCGTATGCAATCGCTTCATTTGGTGAAATCAACAGAGAGGCCTGTAGATATGATCGGCTTGTGATTGCGCTCAAAAGATGAAAGTTCCCACTTGATTGTATCCATATCCACATAGGCATGTACTGGATTGCGTGGATCAAGATAAATAACGGGCTGCTGAAAATCAGTAGCCGGCTTTATCCATGACAAGAGGCTTTTGACTGTATAAGTCCGTCCGCCATAACAGTAGGAGCATTGAACGACCCACGGAGAGCATTGCCCGGGCCAGTTTACAAATGTCTTTGTGTTCCAGTTGATCCAAACTAGATGTCGAACGGATTGAATTTTTCCGACCACTGAAATGCCGTTTGTTTTTAGGTGCTTTCTGCGCTGCTCCTGCAGACCGCACCTCGCCAAACAGACAACACTGCCCAATAAAAGGATCGCCCCGATTGGGATAAAAAACCAATTGCAGCCGCCATTCACAGGGATGTCTGTGATATAAAAGAGCATCCCGAGGAAAACAAAAATGATTCCCATCAACCCAAATATAAAAGCGCATAAGGACCAGATCGTTTGGGGCTGGCGCATACAATCCCTCCTGATACACAGGCTCACTGGAAACACCCCTATTTTATCATACAGACCCATTTTTCACAAGGTCGGTTGGTGAAAGACGGAGTTCAGGCCATCACAACGGAGCTTGAAAAGGGAACTGCGGACCTCCCCCCCTTGCGTCGGCGGGGAAATTGCGATACACTGGACGGGAGAACACGAAGGCGCTGCCCCGGGAGACCGGAGGGGCGGCCGCCGTTTGGAAAGGAAGAACCACCATGCCAGATATCACCGCGGTAACCCATGCCCAGAACATCCGCTACGACCGGAAGGCGGAGGCCCTTTACATCATCGACCAGACCCTGCTGCCGGGGGAGGAGAAGGAGATCCGCCTCCAGACCATTGACGAGATGGTGGAGGCCATCCGGGCCCTGCGGGTCCGGGGCGCCCCGGCCATCGGCATCTGTGCCGCCTACTGCATGTACGTTCTGGCCAAGTCCATCCGGACGGAGGACCGGCCCACGTTTTTGAAGCGCCTCAGCGACTATGGCCAGCAGCTGGACGCGGCCCGGCCCACGGCGGTGAATCTGGGCTGGGCCATCCGGGAGATGATGCGCACCGCCTTGGAGCATGTCCACGATACCCGGGGCCAAATGCTGGACGCTTTGTACGAGCGGGCAGTAGCCATCCATGAGGACGACATCGCCATGTGCCGGGCCATCTCCGAGTACGGCCTGACCCTGTTGAAAGACGGCGACGGCATGCTGACCCACTGTAATGCCGGTCCTCTTGCCACCTCCCGCTACGGAACCGCCCAGGGGCCCTTCCTGCTGGAGCGGAGCGGGGATGCACATCCGGGTGTTCGCCGACGAGACCCGCCCCTTTTGCAGGGGGCCCGGCTGACCAGCTACGAGCTCCAGCGGGCGGGTGTGGATGTGACCCTCATCTGCGACAACATGGCCTCCATCGTCATGAAAAACGGATGGGTCCAAGCCTGCTTCGTGGGCTGTGACCGGGTGGCCGCCAACGGGGATACCGCCAACAAGATCGGCACCAGCGGCGTGGCGATCCTGGCAAAGCACTACGGCATCCCCTTCTATGTGCTGGGGCCCACCTCCACCATTGACCTGAACTGCCCAGACGGAGCCCATATCCCCATTGAGGAGCGGGACCCGGAGGAGATCAAGACCATGTGGTACGAAAAGCCCATGGCCCTGCCCGAGGTCAAGTGCTACAACCCCGCCTTCGACGTGACGGACCACGAGCTGATCGCCGCCATCGTCACAGAAAAGGGCATCTGCCGCCCGCCCTATACCAAGAGCCTGAAGGCGCTGTTTGACGACAAGAAGTGACAACGAAATGGAATATCTGACATCTACATTACAAGGAGGAATCAAAAATGGCCATCAAGGAATCCCCCTCCGCCTCTATCGCGGCGGAAGAAAGTCAGATCGCCAAGGCGGTGCTGATGCCCGGGGACCCCCTGCGGGCCAAGTACGTGGCGGAGCACTATCTGGAGGACCCCGTGTGCTTTAACACCGTCCGCAACATGCTGGGCTACACCGGCACCTACAAGGGCAAGCGCATCTCCGTCATGGGCCACGGTATGGGCGTGCCCTCCATGGGCATCTACAGCTATGAGCTGTACCAATTCTTCGGTGTGGATACCATCATCCGCATCGGTTCCGCCGGCGGCATCGGGGACAATGTGAAGGTCCGAGATGTGGTCATCGCCCTGGGTGCCTCCACCAACTCCCACTTCGCCGACCAGTACCGCTTCCCGGGCCAGCTGTGCGCCACCGCCGACTTCCGGCTCCTCCGGGACGCGGTGGAGACGGCGGAGGCCATGGGCGTCCGGGCAGATGTGGGCCAGGTGTTCACGGCGGACCAGTTCTACAACGACAACCCGGAAGCCGGGGAGATGTACCGGAAGTTCGGCATCCTGGCCCTGGAGATGGAGACGGCTGGCCTCTACTGGACGGCCCAGCGGCTGGGGAAGCGGGCGCTGGGCCTGCTGACCATCTCTGATCACATCTTCACCGGGGAGTCTCTGAACGCCCAGGAGCGGCAGGACTCCTTCCACGAGATGATGGAGATCGCCCTGGAGACCGCCTGGAAGTCTCTGGAGGAGTGAGCCGTATGGCGCTGTTCGGAAAGCGGGAGAAGGCCTATGAGGTCTGGGGCGACAAGCCCCGGTGGAAGGAGGCCCGGCAGCGTCTGAAGGACGCCGGCATCAAGATCATGGAGGCTGGCTTTTATGAGACGGAGCCGCCCCTGTGCGGCTGCGGCGCCAAAAGCTGGACCACCGGGATTTCGGCCCCAACGGGAAGATCGACCGCAAGACCTACTACATCTCCGTGAAGCCGGAGGACGTGGAGCGGGCGAAGGAGCTGCTGGCGGATCTGGTAAAGCCGGAGCACGTGGCGCCCCAGTAACCGGAACTGCAAAAGATAAGGACCCGCTGGGGCGTGTGCCCCGGCGGGTCCTTCTTCTGCAAAAAACGTTTTGACAGGACAGGCAAAGTTTTAATTTAGAGCAGTGCGGGCCCCTTCGTCTGAGAGCCGTCCGATAGAGGCGGCCGCACAGTTCTCTGCGCTGCTTCCGGAACGGTTCGGCCTGCCTGGGAATGCCTCAGCTCACTCCACTGTCAGATCGTACACCACGCCGCCCACAGAGATGGAGGCCATGTCCTCCATGGGGGAGGACCTCAGAGAACACCTCGCCCTTGGAGCAGACAGTGACGCCATCCTCCGGGCCGATGCTGCCGCCGGCGTTGGACAGGTCGATCACCGTGCCGTCGGTGAGGGTCAGCAGGATCTCCACGTTCTCGAAGTACCGCTGTGTGGTGCGGGAGTCCTCCTCGCTCTGCCGGCCGCTGCCGCTGTCGCTCCAGACCACCTCGCTGTCCACGGTGTAGTCCACCTTGTAGGCCACGGGAGAGAGGGTGACGGCGTCGATGGTGAAGGTCATGCCCGCCTGGGTGAAGGTCTCGCCGCCGCTCAGGGTGACGGAGCTGTCCTCGTAGGTCATCTCAAACTTGAGCCTCCACTTACCCTCGATGATGGGTACGGCCTCGCCGGCCTCCTCGTCCCACTTGTAGAGGTTCTCGAACACACCGGTGGCGGTGCAGTCGTTGATGGGCTTGTCGGCGCTGACCGTCTCCACCATCTGGATGGAGCTGGCTGCGGGATCCTCCACCACAAAATAGCTGCTGCCGTGGCTTCCGCCCAGAATGCTCAGGTCCGTGCCGTTGCCGTGGACCAGCAGCATTTCGCCTGTGATGTCCTCCGGCAGCAGGCGGGTACCGTCGTCCCGACTGATGGTGTAGACGATAACGGCATTATACGCATCGCCCATGACGGCGTCGGCGGTGACGGTGACGCCGTTGTCGGTGTCAGAGGCGCCCACGGGATAGCCGATCTTGTCGATGATCTCCGTCTGGGCGGGTGCCCCGCCGAAGAGGGGAGAGAACACCTCCACGGCGGACCGCAGGATGCCGGTGGCGCCGGCGGTGCCCACTGCCAGCACCAGCACCGCCGCAGCGGCGATCAGGGCTATCCGGCGGACGGGGCGGCGGGCGGGCCGGGTCTGCTTCCGCGCCGCCTCCGCGGCCCGGCGGGCGATGGCGGCCTTTTCCTCCTCTGTAAAGTGCAGGCTGTTCAGGGACTCCTGATATTCAAACGAGCTGTTCATAGCCATATCCTCCCAAAAGTTCTTTCAGCTTCGTCCGTCCCCGGGCCAGCCGGGTGTGGACGGTGGCGGTGGGATGCCCAGGATTTGACCGATCTCGGCAGCCTGGTAACCCTCGTAATAGAACAGGTAGATGACGGCCCGGTAGTGGGGCGGCAGCTGATTTACCGCCTCCAGCACAGACCCGTCGCCCGCCTGGGGGGCGGGGACCTCCAGTCCGACATCCAGGGATTGGGACCGCTGCCGCCAGGGGCTTTTCAGGATGTCCTTGCAGGTGTTGGCCGCCATCCGCAGGACGTAGGCCCGCTCGTGCTCCGGGCTTTCGAATTCCCGGGGCTCCGTCAGCAGCTTGACGAAGACCGTCTGGCAGATATCCTGGGCGTCGTGGGTGTTTTTCAGGTAGGCGTAGCTGAGGCGGAGGATGGGGTCGGCGTAGGTTCTGGCCAGCCGCTCCGCCTGTTCCATATAGTCCATGTCTCTCAACTCCTTTGGAGCGCTCTCACCCTGGGTACGATCCGGCGGAGAAGAAAACTTTCAGGGAGGGGAAAGTTTTTTTCAGGGCAGGAAAAAGCGGCCCCTGGGGCCGCTTGGATCCGGTTTTATTCTCCCACGATTAAAGCAATCAGCTCCACGGGTTCCGTGCCCCGGTTCTCCAGTCCGTGGACCTCGCCGTAGCCGGTGGCGCAGATGTCGCCGGGGCGGACCACGGTCTCCACGCCGTCGTCGTTGAACACCGCCTCGCCCTTGATGATGTAGTAAAACTCGGTCTCATGGTCGTGGGGGTGGTCGCCGATGGAGCAGCCTGGGTCCACGGTGACGTGGGCGAACAGGCGGCCGTGGTCGTACAGGCCCTCCTTGTCGGTCAGGTCCTTCATGTGGATCAGGCCCTTGCCGTTCTGGACGCAGGCGTCCCGCCGGGGGCATTTGTCGGATGGGGTGAACATGGCGGTCTCTCCTTTTTATTGATCTGCCGGAGGTCTTGCGGAGCCCCGGCGAAGATGATACCATCATAGCAGAGGCAAAGGGGAATGTCCAGCCGGGAAATCTCCGGCGGCGGGCGGCTTTTTTGCGAAAAAGGCTTGACTGTCAAGTCCCTTGATACTTTATCCTGAGGCCAAAGGAGGCGGTATCAGTGACCAGCAAGGAGATGGAATCCCGGTCCGGCGTGCCCCGGGCCAATATCCGCTACTACGAGGCGGAGGGCCTGCTGCCCCCCGCCCGGTCCAACAACGGCTACCGGGAATACAGCGAGGCGGACCTGGCGGAGCTGGAGAAGATCAAGCTGCTGCGGCGGCTGGGAGTAACCATCGAGGCGCTTCGGGCCTTGCGGGACGGCAGGGCGGAACTTTCTGCCGTGCTGGACCGGCGACTGGCGGAGGTGGGCGGCGAACAGGCCGCCCTGGGCCGGGTGGAGCGGGTCTGCGGCGACCTGCGGCGGACCGGCGCCACATTCACCGGCCTGGACCCGGGGAGGTACCTGGCGGACCTGGACGCCCCGGCCCTGCCGGGGGAGGGCGGCCCCTGGTGGGAGAAGGCATCTGCTTCGGCCCTGCCGGAGACGGACCGGCTGCCTACGGTGTGCAGCGCCTCCCGGCGGCTGTTCGCCCGGATGTTCGATGAGATGCTGGTGCGGGTTCTCATAGCCTCCGGGCTGTGTCTGGCGGGAATCAACCTGGCGGCTGTGAGCAGCTTTGTGGTGAGCCTGACGGCTGTGGTGCTCCTAGCCTTTGTGGAGCCGCTGTTCCTGCGGCTGTGGGGCACCACGCCGGGCAAGGCCCTGCTGGGGATGCGCCTGACAGGCCCGGATGGGAAGAACATGCCCTATACCGAGGGGCTGGCCCGGTATTTTTTGATGATGTGGTACGGCCAGGGCTTTGAGATCCCCGTCTGGTCCCTGATCCAGTGGTACCGCTCTGCCCGGCGGTGCTGGAATGACGAGCCCCAGCCCTGGGATGCGGAGGTGGCCTACATCGCCAAGCCCTTCCGGGCCCGGTACGGCGTGGGCCTGGTGCTGGCGACCCTCCTGGTGCTGACGGCGGGAGAGGCCGCCAACAGCTGGTCCCAGACGCCGCCCAACCGGGGAGACGTGACGGTGGCGGAGTTCGCGGAGAACTACAACCGCCAGGCGGAATATCTGGACTTTGGCGGCAGGGCCTATCTGGATGAAGACGGCCAGTGGCAGGAAAAGCCGGAGGATGGCAGCCAGATCATCTCCCTGGAAGACCTGATGGATGTGAACCCCTGGGACGATGCCAAGGCGTTCCACTACACGGTGGTGGAGGACGGCCATGTCACAGCGGTCACCATGTCCGGAACCTTCCAAAATACCACAGCTATGTGGGTGGAAACACCTGACAGCTATGTGCCCCAAATCGTGACGGCCCTGGTCTGGGGGCGCAGGGAGGCGCCTTTCTGGTCTCTCTCCCGGCAGGCCCAGCTGCGGGAGCAGGAGGAGGCGGACTGGGAGCGGGGCTTCACCCTTCATCAGCCGGGGGTAATCATCACGGCAGAGGTGGAGCAGACAGGCTTTTGTTACTTCCAAGGCATGGGCTGGCAGCCGGTGGAGGAGGGCAACCGCCTCTCCTTCACCTACACCGTGGCCCTGGACAACGGATGACCGGAAGCAAAACGGCACGGCGCGGAGATCTCTCCGTACCGTGCCGTTAATCCTGGGCAAACAGGGCGTTGTAGTCCACTTTCAACGCCTCGGCCAGCTTGTCGATCTCAAAAATGGAAGTGGAGCGGTAGCCCGTCTCGATGTGGCCCAGCATGGTCTCCGTGATATCGCAGCCGTTGGTCTGCAGCTGAGCGGCCAGCTGCTTCTGGGACAGGCCGCGGAGCTTCCGGTAGTATTTCACTTTGGCGCCGATGTTGCGGGTCAGAGGGGTACTTCTTTTTCATTGCCATACTCCATAGAATCATGGGTTTTCTTTAAATGATAAAAGGAGCATTTGTCGGAAATCCTCTATCTATGAAGAAAATTTCATTTTTAGGGCTGGAAATGTCAGGGCGGGAACAGGGGAAAGGGAGATTGCAAAAACACCATCCTGGGTGTAAAATCACGTTAACTTCTGTTTTGTGCGAAGTTGAATTTGTTAAAAGCATAGAATTTTTCTTACTACCGAATTACCGCTTTACTTTGCTAATAAAATAAAGTAAAATAAATGCTGAAATCAACGCGGGCTGATAGTCCGCCGGGAGGAGAGTCCCCATGGAACTGGATCTGAACGTCCTGCGGCCCCAGGAGCGGGTGTCGTTGCAGCTGCGGCTGCTGTATGAACGAGGGCTTCCGCAAGTACCACATGGGCCGCTTCGAGGAGTACGGGCTCTATCAGGAGAACCGCCGCTTCCTCTCCAGCGAGCAAGTCATCACCTTCACGGACCTGGACGGGCGGCTGCTGGCGCTCAAGCCGGATGTGACCCTTTCCATTGCCAAGAATGCCCAGGTGGAGCAGGGCGGCTGCGGACGGTACTATTACGTGGAGAACGTCTACCGGCCCAGCCAGGAGAGCCACACCTTCCGGGAGATCAGCCAGATGGGCCTGGAGTGCATCGGCGCCGTGGACGATGATGCCACCGCCCAGGCTGTGTCCCTGGCCCTGCGGAGCCTGGCCCTGACCGGAGCGGGACTTCGTGCTGGAGATCAGCCACATGGGCTTCGTCACCGGCCTCTTTGACGCGGTGGGCGCCCAGGAGGCTGTGCGGCCCAGGCTCCTCACCTGCATCCGGGACAAAAACGTCCATGAGCTGCGCAAAGCCGCCGAGGCGGCGGGCCTCTCCCGCCAGGGCACCGACGCGCTTTGCCGCCTGGGGACGCTGGCAGGACCCTGGGAGCAGGTGCTCGCTGCCGCGGAGCCCCTGGCCCTGAACGCCGCCATGGGGGCGGCGCTGGAAGAGCTGCGGGGCCTGTGTCGGGCCCTGGAGGATCGGGGCCAGACGGACCACTGGAAGCTGGACCTGTCCCTGGTCAACGACATGGAGTATTACAACGGCCTGGTCCTCCAGGGCTACCTGGCGGGATTGCCCCGGGCGGTGCTGCGGGGCGGCCGGTATGACCCCCTGGCGGAGCAGTTCCGGCCCGGCGCCCGGGCCATCGGCTTCGCATTGTACTTAGACGAGCTGGACCGGCTGGCCGACACGCCGGCGGAGCCGGCGGGCCTGGTGATGCTGAACGTGGCCCTGCCCAAGGGCCGCCTGGGCGACAAGGTCTACGACCTGCTGGCCGGTGTGGGCTACGGCTGCCCGGAAAACTACGCCGACACCCGCAAGCTGGTGGTGGAGAACCGGGAGGCCGGCATCCGCTACTTCTTGGTCAAGCCCAGCGACGTGGCCATCTACGTGGAGCACGGCGCCGCCGACATCGGCATCGTAGGCAAGGACATCCTGGCGGAGTCCGGAGCGGACGTGTACGAGCTGCTGGACACGGGCCTGGGCAGGTGCCGCATGTGCGTGGCCGGGCCCAAGGACTTTACCGAGGACCAGAGCCGGGCCCTGCGGGTGGCCACCAAATTCGGGAACATCGCCAAGCGGTACTACGCCGCCCAGGGCCGGAGACATCGACATCATCAAGCTGAACGGCTCCATCGAGCTGGCTCCCATTCTGGGCCTTTCCGATGTGATCGTGGACATTGTGGAGACGGGCACCACCCTGCGGGAAAACGACCTGCAGGTGGTGACGGAGTTCATGCCCATCTCGGCCCGCTTCATCGCCAACCGGGCCAGCTACCAGTTCAAGCACCGGGAGATCGAGGCGCTTCTGGGCAGGCTGAAGGAGGTGACGGAGGCATGATTCCCATCTATGAGGCGGACCGCCTGGAGGACCTGCCCCTCTTTGACCGCCCCCCCCAGGCGGAGGAGGATGTGGATGCGGCGGTGGCCGCCATTCTGGCGGACGTCCGCACCCGGGGGGATGAGGCCCTGCGGGAATACACCCGCCGGTTCGACGGCGCAGATCTGGAGCGGTTTGAGGTGACGGCGGAGGAGCTGCGCGCCGCCTGGGACTGTGTGGACGGGAATTTCCGGGAGACGCTGCGGCAGGCGGCGGACAATATCCGGCACTTCCATGAGGCCCAGGTCCACCGGGACTTCTGCCTGACGGACCGGCCCGGCGTGGTGCTGGGCCAGCGATACACGCCTGTCGAGCGGGTGGGCATCTGCGTACCCGGCAGCCCGGTGGCTTTTCCCTCCACCATTTTGATGAACGTCATCCCTGCCAGGATCGCCGGGGTAAAAGAGATCGCGGTGGTGACGCCGCCGAACCAAAACGGCGCCATCTCTGCAGAAGCTCTGGCAGCGGTAAAAATCGCCGGGGCGGACCGGGTGTTCAAGATCGGCGGCGCCCAGGCGGTGGCGGCCCTGGCCTACGGCACGGAGACAGTCCCCCAGGTGGACAAGATCGTGGGTCCCGGCGGCGTCTTTGTGGCTGCCGCCAAGCGGAAGGTGTTCGGACAGGTGGACATCGACATGATCGCCGGCCCCAGTGAGATCCTGGTGGTGGCGGACGGGAAGAGCGACCCCGCCTGGGTGGCGGCGGACCTGTTGAGCCAGGCGGAGCACGACGCCCACGCCGCCGCCGTGCTGGTGACGGACAGCCGCCCCCTGGCGGAGGCCGTCCAAAACGAGGTGGAGCGCCAGCTGACGGACCTGCCCCGGCGAGATATCGCTCAAAAGTCCCTGGAGGCCAACGGTAAGATCCTGGTGACAAAGGACCTGGCCGCGGCGGTGGAGGCCGCCAACCGCATCGCTCCGGAGCATCTGGAGTTGTGCGTGGACGATCCCTTTGCCCTGCTGCCCCTGGTCAAAAACGCCGGCAGCGTTCTTTCTGGGCCGCCACACGCCGGAGGCGCTGGGGGACTACTTCGCCGGCCCCAACCACACCCTGCCCACCAGCGGCACGGCCCGGTTTTCCAGTCCCCTCAGCGTGGACGACTTTGTGAAGAAGACCCAGTTCATCTACTACACCCGGGAGGCGCTGGCAGACGCCGCCCCCCGGATCGCGGACTTTGCAGAGCGGGAGGGCCTCCACGGCCACGCCCGATCCGCCCTGTCCCGCACGGAAGAGAAAGGAGGAGTGACCCCATGAGCCGCTGGATTTCCCAGGAGGCGGAGCGCCTCGCCCCCTACACCCCTGGGGAGCAGCCCCAGGATCAGCAGTATGTAAAGCTGAATACCAATGAAAGCCCCTTCCCCCCCTCGCCCCAAGGTCTTAAAGGCCATCAACCGGGCGGAGATCCTGAAGCTGAACCTGTACTCCGACCCCGCCTGCGCCGCCCTGACGGAGGCCATCGCCAGGCGGTATGAGCTGAAGGCCGAGAACGTACTGGCGGGCAACGGCTCCGACGAGGTGCTGGCCTTTGCTTTCCGGGCCTTCTGCGGGCAGCGGAGCAACCCGTGGCCTTTGCGGATGTTACCTATGGGTTCTATAAGTCCCAGGCTGCCCTGTTCGATCTGGATGTGAAGATAATCCCCCTGCGGGAGGACTTCACCTACATGTGGACGACTATATGGATTTCCCCGGCACCATTGTCATCGCCAACCCCAATGCCCCCACCGGTATTGCCGTGCCCCGGAACGACATCCAGCGGCTGCTGGAGGCGAACCCAGACCGAGTGGTGATCGTGGACGAGGCCTATGTGGACTTCGGGGCCGAGAGCTGCGTGCCCCTGATCCGCCAGTATGACAACCTGCTGGTGACCCAGACCATGTCCAAAAGCCGGTCCCTGGCCGGCGGACGGGTGGGCTATGCACTGGGCAGCGCGGAGTTGATCGCGGACCTGAACCGGGTGAAATACAGCTTCCACCCCTACAATGTAAAACCGGCTGTCCATGGCCGCGGGCGCCGCCGCCGTGGCAGACGAGGCGTACTTCGCCGCCTGCACCGCTGCCATCCGGCAGACCCGGGCCTGGACCGTGGGAGAGCTGGAGAACCTGGGCTTCACTGTCCTGCCCTCCCAGGCCAACTTCGTCTTTGCCCGCCACAGCCAGCTTCCCGGTGAGACCCTGTACCGGAAGCTGAAGGAGAACGGCGTCCTGGTCCGCTGGTTCGACGCGGACCGCATCCGGGACTATATCCGCATTACCATCGGATCCATGGAGCAGATGGAGACCCTGGTGGAGGAGCTGACGGCCATCCTGGAAGAGCTGTAAGGAGGCGGAGAGATGCGCACTGCTGATATCAGGCGGGACACCCGGGAGACCCGGATCCAGCTCTCTTTAAACCTGGACGGCACTGGGAAGGCGGACATCGCCACCGGCGTGGGGTTCCTGGACCACATGCTGGAGCTGTTCGCCCGGCATGGGGATTTTGACCTGATCGTCCGCTGCCAGGGGGACACCCAGGTGGACGGCCACCACAGCGTGGAGGACATCGGCATCTGCCTGGGCCGGGCCTTTACGGAGGCCCTGGGGGACAAGCGGGGCATCTGCCGCTACGGCCAGTTCCTGCTGCCCATGGACGAGACCCTGGTGCTGATCGCCTGCGACCTCTCCGGCCGGGACTACCTGGGCTGGGCCGTGGACCTGCCCGCCCAGAAGGTGGGGGACTTCGACACGGAGCTGGGGAAGGAGTTCTTCATGGCCTTTGTCCGGGCCTGCCCCATGTCCCTCCACATCCGGCAGATGGCCGGGGAGAACACCCACCACATCCTGGAGGCCGTGTTCAAGGGCGCGGGCCGGGCCTTGAAGATGGCTGTGGCCCCGGACGAAAAACACCGGGATGAAATTCCCAGCACGAAGGGTGTGCTGTAAATGATTGCAATTGTAGACTACGGCGTGGGGAACTTGTTCTCCCTGCTCTCCAGCCTGAGGGCCCTGGACCTGGAGGCGGAGGTCACCGGCGACGCCGGCCGCCTCCGGGCGGCAGACCGGATCATCCTGCCCGGCGTGGGCGCCTTTGGGGACGCCCGGGCCAAGCTGGAGGACACGGGCTTGGTGCCGGTGCTGCTGGAGGAGGCGGAGAAGAAGCCATTCCTGGGCATCTGCCTGGGGATGCAGCTGCTGTTCGACCGGAGCTTCGAGTACGGGGAGCACCCGGGCCTGGGGCTGGTGCCCGGCCAAGTAGTGGACCTCCGCCGGGACCTGACGGACAAGACGCTGAAGGTCCCCCACATGGGCTGGAACAGCTTGCAGATTTTGAAAGATGACCCCCTGTTCCGCCACGTCCGGGACGGCGAGTATGTGTACTACGTCCACAGCTTCTATGCCCGGGACTGCGCCGCCGGCACTCTGGCCGCGTCCCGGTACGGCAATGTGGATGTCACCGGTGTGGTGCGCCGGGGAAACGTCTACGGCACCCAGTTCCACCCGGAGAAATCCGGCGACGCGGGACTGCGGCTGCTGCGGGCCTTTGCGGAACTGTGAGGGAGGGTGCCATGAGACCTATGAGACGACAGGACAGGGCCGTCACGGCTCCGGAGAAGATCCGGGCGGTCATCGACGCATGTGAAGTCTGCCGCCTGGGCCTTCAGGACGGCAGAGGCGTCTACGTGGTGCCGGTGAACTTCGGCCACGCGGTGGAGGGCGGCCGCCACGTCTTTTACTTCCACGGCGCCGCCGAGGGCCGGAAGGTGGACCTGGTCCGCCGAAACGGCTGGGCCGGGTTCGAGCTGGACACCGGCTACCGGCTTCAGGGGGCGGAGGCGGCCTGCGGCTACACCGCCGCGTTTCAAAGCGTCATCGGCGAGGGCCCCATCCGTGTGGTAGAGACGGCGGAAGAGAAGCGGCGGGGTCTGGCGGCTATCATGCGCCAGGCTACCTGCTGCGGGGACTGGACCTTTCCGGACGCGGCGGTGGACGCCGTGTGCGTCCTGCGGCTGGATGCGGAGGAGCTCTCCTGCAAGGAGCACCTATAATTAGATTGGGAGGAGACGGCATGAGGCGGATCTGGCTGGGTTTTGCCTGGATCCTGTTCGACATTCTGCTGGTATTGGTCGGATTTGGGATCCTTGATTCCGATTATCAATCCGCCACGCGACTTTTGGGGCTGGGCCAGTCTGCTCTGTGGGATCATCGGTCTGGTGCTGGTGCTTCTGGACAACAAGAACAAAGATTGACAGAGGAGACGTGGTCTATGCAGATTTTTCCCGCCATTGACCTGCGGGGCGGACAGGTGGTCCGCCTGTATCAGGGAGACTATGACAAAGAGACGGTCTACGCCCAGGACCCCTGCGCCGTGGCCCGGGACTTCATCGCCGCCGGTGCCGGATACCTCCATGTGGTGGACCTGGACGGCGCCAAGGACGGCACCCTGGCCAACTTTGATACCATCGCCGCCATTGCCGGACAGGGTGGCCTCTACATCGAGGTGGGCGGCGGGATCCGGGACGAGGACCGCATCCGCCGGTACCTGGATCTGGGGTGGGCCGGTGCATCCTGGGCACCATCGCGGTGAAGGACTTCGCCTTCACGGAGCGGATGGCCCGGACCTACGGCGACCGGATCGCCGTGGGCGTGGACGCCCGGGACGGCTACGTGGCCGTCAGCGGCTGGAAGGAGCTGTCTGCGGAAAAGGGCGTGGACTTTTGCCGCCGCCTCCGGGACGCGGGCGTCCAGACCGTCATCTATACGGACATCAGCCGGGATGGGGCGGAACAGGGTACCAATCTGGCGCTCTACCGGGAGCTGGCAAAAATTGAGGGCCTGGACATCACCGCCTCCGGCGGCGTCAGCAGTCTGGAGGAGCTGCGGGAGCTCCGGAAGATCGGGACCAAAGCCGCCATTCTGGGCAAGGCCCTGTACACGGGCCGTCTGGATTTAAAAACGGTCATCCGGGAGGTGGGCGCATGTTAGCCAGGCGGATCATCCCCTGCCTGGACGTGAAGGACGGCCGGGTGGTGAAGGGGACCAACTTTGAGGGCCTGCGGGATATGGCAGACCCGGTGGAGATGGCCCGGTTCTACAACGAATCCGGGGCGGACGAGCTGGTATTCTATGACATCACCGCCTCTGCGGAGGGCCGGAACCTGTTTACGGACATCCTGCGGCGGGTTGCGGGCGAGATTTTCATTCCCCTGACGGTAGGGGGCGGCATCCGGACGCTGGAGGACTTTGACCGGGTCTTGAAATGCGGCGCCGACAAGGTGAGCGTCAACTCCGGCGCCATCGCGGACCCCGCCATCATCGGCGCGGCAGCCAAGAAGTACGGCGACCAGTGCGTGGTGCTCAGCATGGACGTGAAGCGGGTGGACGGACAGTTCCGCCTCTTTGCCAAGGGCGGCCGGGAGGATACCGGCATCGACGCCCTGGACTGGGCGGTCCGGGGCGTGGAAGACGGCGCCGGGGAGATCGTGCTCAACTCCATCGACACCGACGGCGTCAAGCAGGGCTTTGACCTGGAGATGCTGGACGCCTTGGCAGCACGGGTGCGCGTGCCCATCATCGCCAGCGGCGGCGCCGGGAACATGGAGCATTTCGCCCAGCTTTTCGCCCACCCGGGCATCGACGCGGGCCTGGCGGCCTCCATCTTCCACACCCGGCAGGTGGATATCAAGGAGCTGAAGCACTATCTGCGGGCGCAAGGCGTGGAGATGCGGATCTGACAGAACGCCCGGTTCCGGACGGGAAGCGGAGTCCCAGCCGCCCACGGGCGGCATACCCAAGAAAAGGAGACAGCACCATGGATTTGAAATTTGACGAAAACGGCCTGATCCCCGCCATCGTCCAGGACCACTATACCAAGGAGGTCCTGACCCTGGCCTACATGAACGCAGAGAGCCTTGCCATCACCATCGACGAGGGCCGCACCTGCTTTTGGAGCCGCAGCCGTCAGGAACTGTGGCGCAAAGGGGCGAGACTTCCGGCAATGTGCAGCGCGTGGTCTCCATCACCGCGGACTGCGATGGCGACGCATTGGTGGTGGAAGTGGTCAAAGCCGGTCCCGCCTGCCACACCGGCGCGGAGAGCTGCTTTTTCCAGCCGGTCTACCTGTCTGAGGAGCTGAAGACAGTTTAGCTGACGAGGGCCTCTACCGCCTGATCCAGGGCCGGAAGACCGACCCCAAGGAAGGCAGCTACACCACCTACCTCTTTGAAAAGGGGTTGGACAAAGATTCTCAAAAAGGTCGGCGAGGAGTGCACCTGTTTGACGAGGACGATCCCCGCTGCCGCACGGCGGCGCTGGAGGCCCTGCACCACACGGATCCGGATGCCACGCTGCTGGAGGTCAACACCGGCGCCATCTCCCGGGGATGGGACACGCCCTATCCGGCGGTGTTCCTTCTGCGGGAGTGGCGGGGCATGGGAGGACAGATCATCCTCACCGCCGACGCCCACAGCCCGGAAACGGTCGTGTACGGCTACGGCCAGGCGGCGGAACTGGCAAGAGCGGCGGGCTTCCGGGAATGTGTTCTGCTGACCGGGAGGGGTTGGAAGCCCTGCCCCCTGTGAAATGACGGGAAACTTTCATAAAAAAGGCGCGGTGAAAACCGCGCCTTTCGGTTTGAATGCCAGTTGTAGCGGTGCGGAGAAATTGATAAAATAAAAACAATCTTACCGAAGAACAAAGGAGACGGGCCATGTATCATACAGTGATCTTTGACCTGGACGGCACCCTGCTGGACACGATTCAGGACCTGACCAATGCCGGAAACTGGGTCTGCCGCCGGAACGGCTGGCCGGAGTACTCCGCAGAGGAGTTCAAGACCATGGTGGGCCATGGAATCCCCAATCTGGTGCGGCGGTTTTCTCCGGAGAAGAGCCGCAGTCCCCCTGCTGCTGGCCAATACTCTCGCCCAGTTTTCCGCCTATTACGGCGCCCACAACATGGACGAGACACGGCCCTATGACGGCATCCCGGCACTGCTGGAGCGGCTGGGGAGACGGGGAGTGACCCTGGCGGTTTACTCCAACAAGGCGGACGGCTTTTGCCGGGAGATCGTGGAACACTACTTTCCCGGTGTCTTCCATCTGGTGCGGGGCCAAGTCAAGGGAGTGCCGGTGAAGCCGGACCCGGCGGGCATCCACGCTCTGCTGGCCGACCTGGCAGTGCGCCCGGAGGAGACGTTGTTTGTGGGAGACAGCGGCGTGGATATGCAAACGGCCCACAACGGCGGCCTGACGGCCTGCGGCGTCACCTGGGGATTTCGGAGCCGGCAGGAGCTGGAGGACGCCGGGGCGGACCATCTGGCGGACACGCCGGAGGCCCTGGGAGACTATATCCTGGCATGAGAAGAGGCGGAGCCGCGGCTCCGCCTCTGTTTTTTATTGGACCGTGACGGTGTATGTGTCCGGCAGTGCGGCGGCAAACAGCTGCTCTACGCTGGAGACGGCTTTTGGCGCGAGCCTCCGCCAGAAGCCCGCGGGACAGGGCCTTTTCCTCCATGGCTGCCTTCTGATCCGACTGGAAGGAGGTGAAATCCTCCACTGTGAAGGGATTGAAGATGGAGGTCTTCTCGTCGAACACCTCCACGCTGTCCTCGTCGATCTCGTGGGAGAGGATCCGGGCCTCCGGCAGGGTGATGGTGACGGTGGTGCCGCTGACGTCCACCGCTGCGCCGTCCAGATCCACCCCGGCCTTGACGGTGCCGTCGTAGGTAAGGATGAAGGACTTGGTGGTGAAGGGAATTTTCACCCCGTAGAAGTCGTTGCTGCTCTCGAACTGGGCCATGTTGGTGTAGGCGTAGTTGACCGTGGCCAGCTCCCGGATCTCCGACAGCTGATTCTGCAGGACGACCGTGTCTATTTTCGCTGTCTCAGACCGGCCGGCGGACCACCGCCCGCCCAGAAAGCAGGCGCCGCCCACCAGGGCGCAGAGAAGGATGCCCAGCCACAGGTACCGGGCTGTCCTCAGGGGGTGGAGGGGTTCTTTCACAGTGCTCATAGCGGCTCCTTTTCCACGAAATGTATGCTTTGCCTTATTGTACCATGTTCCCTGGAAAAGGCAAGGACCTTCCCAAGCCCTTTCGGAAAAGACAGGGCCGCAGCTGTTGCCGCGGCCCTGTGTGTTTTCTGCGCGCCGTCTTCCTGTTCAAGCAGGCAAAACGCTTCTCTGTCCGTTTTTATGCTGTGCGGCCGCTGGCGGCATTTTCATGGTCCGTCAGAAGCCCGTCGGAATCGTGGACCCGGGCATTGCGCAGCATTTGTCCGTAGGATACGCCGGGATGGCTGTTCTGCTTGGTGACGGCATCCTCCACGGTGGTGTCGCCGCCGGTGAGGGCGCTGTCACCTCTGTCGGTGGTGTTCTGGTCGTTCTTGTGATCGCCGGTCCCGTTGTCCTTGTTGCTATTATTGTTGTTGTTGTCGGGGTCCAGGACGTCCTCGCCGGCATCCATGATGTCTTCGCCAGCGTTCTGGATATCCTCTCCGACCGTGTTTTGGCCGTTGTTATCTTGGTTGGTGTCTTTGTCGTTGCCGCCGCAGGCGGTCAGGGCAAACACCACCAGGACAGAGGCCAGCAAGAGCGTAAACTGTCTTTTCATGGGTTGACCTCCCTTTGCGCGGGCGTTTGTTTCGCGATACCCAGGTGTTATTGTCTCCGTGGCGTCTGGATTTAGCAGCGGAAGTTTCCGCCAGCGCCGGACAGTCGAATGTTGTCCGAATTTTGAAAAAGTGCTTGCATTTTCCAGCAGGATATGATATATAAATAATAGTAATTATTACTATTTAAGGAAGAAAGCCTATGCCGCAGCGTTTTTCCCAGCAGCGGGAGCGGATCTACCAGACTGTGCTGGAGAGCCGCGCCCATCCCACGGCGGAGATGGTCTATCAGCAGCTGAAGCCGGAGATGCCCCGGCTGAGCCTGGGGACCGTGTACCGCAATCTCCAGCAGATGGCCCGGGAGGGGCGGTTGACAGAGCTGGACGGCCCGGTGGCCCGCTTTGACGCGGTGACTCGGCCCCATACCCATTTCCGCTGCCGCGCCTGCGGGGCTGTGCTGGATCTGGAGACTGTGCCCTATGACGAGAGGCTGGACCGTCTGGCTGCGGCCCAGGGCTGCGTGGTCACGGGCCACACCCCTGATATTCACCGGACACTGCCCGCGCTGTGCGGGACAGGACGGCCGGCATGAGTATAGACCAGAGGAAAAAAGAGACAATTGTAGAATTTGAAAGGAGTCAGACACATGGAACTGAAGGGCAGCAAGACCGAGGCCAATCTGTGGATCGCATTCGCGGGGGAATCCCAGGCCCGCAACAAGTACGACTATTTTGCCAGCCAGGCCAAGAAGGAGGGCTACGAGCAGATCGCAGCCATCTTCCAGGAGACGGCTCTCAATGAGAAGGAGCACGCCAAGCTGTGGTTCAAGGCCCTGAGCGGCATCGGCACCACCGAGGAAAACCTGGTGGCCGCCGCTGCCGGGGAGAACGAGGAGTGGACCAAGATGTACGCCGAGATGGCCCGCACCGCCGAGGAGGAGGGCTTCCTGGCCCTGGCGGCGCAGTTCGAGGGCGTGGCCAAGATCGAAAAGACCCATGAGGAGCGGTACTTAAAGCTGCTGGACAACCTGAAGAAGGGCGAGGTCTTCCACAAGAAGGGCGAGAAGGTCATGTGGTTCTGCCGCAACTGCGGCCATGTGGAGATCGCTGAGAGCGCCCCGGCGGTGTGCCCGGTGTGCAAGCATCCCCAGGCCTATTTCCAGATCAAGGCCGAGAACTATTGATCCCACTGTCCACAGGGGACCTCCTTTTGGGAGGTCCCCCTGTCTGCGTCTCCAGCCGCCTTTGTAGAAATAGATAAAAAAGAGGGCGTAACTGCCGGAAAATTGTGAAAGATAGGCTAAAAGACAGAAAAGACTGTGTACGGTTTCCTGGAAATTTTTAAATGTTTGTGAAAAACGCCGTTGACTGTCAGAGGAAAACCGGGTATGATGTTATCAGAAAAATCATCGGTTATCATGTGGAGCTGTTGGAACAGACTTGGTTGACTTGGTATAGAAAAGGAGAGCTGGATCATGTATACACAGGAGATCACCGTAAATAATGAGGTAGGTCTGCACGCAAGACCGGCCACGTTCTTTATCCAGAAGGCAAATGAATTCAAGAGCGGCATCTGGGTCGAGAAGGAGGATCGCCGCGTCAATGCCAAGAGCCTGCTGGGCGTTCTGTCCCTGGGCATCGTGAAGGGCACCACCATTACGCTGATCGCCGACGGCGCCGATGAGAAAGAGGCTGTCGAGGCGCTGGTGGAACTGGTCAAGGACAACTTCGGCGAATAACACATTCGATACAGGAAGTACGACACGGCCCTGCGGCGCGCAAGGCCGTGTATCTTTTATGCGAGGAGGCGGCGGGCGTGACAAAGGATGAACTGCGGGAAAAGGCCAACGACCTCCCGCTTTTGCCGGGCGTCTATCTGATGATGGACAAAACCGGCACGGTCATCTACGTGGGCAAGGCAAAGAAGCTGAAAAACCGGGTGAGCCAGTATTTCCAGGACAGCGCCTCCCACACCGCCAAGACGCGGAACATGGTGTCCCAGGTGGACCGCTTCGACACCATCTTCGTCACCAGCGAGTTCGAGGCCCTGGTGCTGGAGAACTCCCTCATCAAGCGGCACATGCCCCGCTACAACATCCTGCTGAAGGACGACAAGGGCTACCCCTTCGTCCGCCTGTCCAGGGAGGCGTATCCCCGCTTCACCCTGGTGAACAAGATGGCCAATGACTCCGCCCGGTACTTTGGGCCCTTCGGCGGCCGGTTCGAGACCCGGCAGGCCCTGGACGCGTGTGTGGCCCTGCGGCTGCCCACCTGCAATCGCAAATTCCCACGGGACATCGGGGCGGAGCGCCCCTGTCTGAACTTCCACATGGGCCGGTGCGACGGTTTTTGCCGGCCGGAGATGACGGCAGAGGAATATCGCCGCCGGATGGAACAGGCGGTCCAGCTGCTGGAGGGGAGGAGTAAGCAGCTCCTCCGGGAGATGACCGCTGAGATGGAGGCCGAGGCGGAGGAACTCCACTTCGAGCAGGCGGCGCTGCTCCGGGACCGGATTAACGCCATCGGTGCCCTCAGCAAAAAGCAGACGGTGATCGCGGGCCTCTGTGCCGATACGGACATCTGGGGACTGTACCGGGGATCCGGCAAGAGCTGTTACGCCATTCTCCACATGGAGGAGGGAAATCTGGCCGGCCGGGAGACGGAGCTCTTCAACGCCCCTAACGAGGAGACGGAGGCGGAGATGCTCTCCGCCCTGACGGCGCAGTATTATCTGCCCCGGGCGATTTTGCCCCATGAGATCCTGCTGCCCATCGAGACCGAGGACTGCGCCGAGCTGTCGGAGGTCCTGACGAAGCGGGCGGGCCACAAGGTCTGGGTCCACGTGCCCCAGCGGGGAGAGAAGGCGGAGCTGCGGGCCATGGCGGAGCGGAACGCCCAGGAGGAGGCAGAGCGAGCCACCACCGTGGAGGAGCGGACTGCCTACACCCTGGAGCTGCTGGGGAAGATGCTGAATCTGCCGGAGCCTCCGAAGCGGATGGAGTCCTTCGACATCTCCAACACGGGAAAGAGCGACATCGTGGCCTCTATGGTGGTATACAGCGGCACCCGGCCGCTGAAGTCCGCTTACCGCCGTTTCCGCATCCAGTCTTTGGAGGGACATCCGGATGACTACGCCTCCATGCAGGAGGTGCTGCGCCGACGGCTCCAGCGGGCAGCGGATGGGGACGAGAAGTTTCTGCCCCTGCCGGACGTGTTTCTGATCGACGGCGGCGAGACCCACGCCCGGGCAGCGCAGACGGTGGCCTGGGAATTCGGCGTGGATGTGCCCATCTTCGGCATGGTGAAGGACGACCGCCACCGCACCCGGGCCCTGGTGACGCCGGAGGGCCGGGAGATCGGCATCGTCACCAACCAGGCCGTCTTTACCCTCATCGGCCGGATTCAGGAGGAGACCCACCGCTTTGCCATCACCTTCCACCACCAGAGCCACAGCAAAAGCGCCACCCGCTCCGCCCTGGACGGTATCCCAGGTGTGGGCGAGAAGCGGCGGGCGGAGCTGCGGAAACACTTCGGCACCATCAAGGCCATCCGGGAGGCGGATGTGGAGACCCTTGCCGCCGTGGTGCCCCGGGCCGCCGCCCAGGCGGTGTGGGAACATTTTCACCCGAAAAACGAGAACGTCTGAAAGCCAGCGGCACAGCCGCTGGCTTTTTTGCGGGAGATGAGGAAAAGGATGCAGCCATTTCGTTTGATAAACAGAGCGTGAGGAAAGGACTGGTATTTTCATGAAGAAGGAACACTGCGTTTTGATCCTGATCTGCTGCTTTCTCATGGCGGCTTGCGGTCGCCTGGAAGACATTCCGGAGGATCTGTCGGCGTTTCCAGAGACGGAACGGAAGGAGACCGCCGAGACCCCGGCAGGGCCGCAGTTTGAAACCCTGACGGTTGCCGATGATCCGATCACGGCAGAATTCTCCCTGACCACCCGGCAGGAACAAGCGGCGTTTCTCTATGTCACCGTGGAGGAGGATTGCACGACCACGGTGAATTGCACCTATGCCTCCCAGGACCAGCCGGTGACGGTGTGTCTGGCCGGTGGGGAGTCCTGGGGAACTGCCGGGGGCATCGGAGGAGGCATACGGCGCCATCTGGAGCAACTGGCCGGTGACGCTGCGGCAGGGGGAAAACGTGTTCTGCATCACCGGCGGCGGGAGTTTCTGCCGGATGCGGCTGGAGCTGCTGGACGCCGCAGGCGTCTCCTGTGCCGGGGCCTTCCCGGAGGGGACAGAACTGGTGCCGCCGAAGGGAATCCGGACAACAGGCGGCAGGGATTGATGGATCGACTTGCGGGCGCTTCGCGGAAAAAAGGCCGCCCGGAGCCAACAGCTCCGGGCGGGTTGTTTGTCAGTAGTCGATTTTGCGGAGGACCCAGGCGACAGCAACCGCCAGGAGGACACCAAACAGCATCCCGCCGCAGGCCAGCATGGCAAAGAGCAGCAGGAAGGCGGTGGACTCCGTATCATAAAAATCGGTGAAGACCGCCACCAGATGGGCGGCGGTGTCCAGATTTCTGCTCAAAAGGAAGAGCAACCCCAGGCAGATAGTCAGGATCAAAATCCAGGGCCAGACCCGCCGGCCTTTCCGGGCCCACAGAAAAAACGGCATCCCTGTCACCAGGGCCGAGATCCAGGCGTAGAGGAACAGGATCAGCGGCGTCGCACTGCTGGAGAGGAGCTGTTCCAGCCTCGCCAAGAGAGGGACAGCGGCATAGGGAACGAAGATCGCCGCCAAAACCACCAGCACAGCCAGCGCCAGTTCCCGTTGAGACCAGGACTTCATGGGGCGCACATCCTTTCAAAAGATGGGGCTTTTCTCCATTGTATCAAGGGCAGTCAGACCTGTCAAAGAGAAAAGAACGGCCCCCGGCGGACACTGTCCACCGGGGGCCGTTTTCAGTCGATCTCCTTATACATCAGCTTGTAGTAGCTCCACTGACGCCATTTGGCGATCTTCGCCGCCTGTTCCTCCGTCAGCTGGTCCGTCACTGTGCCGTCTGCCAGCTGATACGCCTGCTTCTGCACCACAGGCAGCTCCCGGCGCAGCTGGTTCAGAAAGTCGAACCAGGGGCTCTCCCCGGTCCGCCCGGTGAGCTCCAGCACCGCGGCCCCCAGGAAGCTGGCGGAGAGCCGCCCATCCTCCGGCAGGTCCAGGGACGCCACGGCATCCTCCCAGTCCAAGGCCTCAGCCGCGGCGTCGTTGGCCCAGATCACATAGGGCGTCTCATAGGAGGTCAGCGGGTCCCACTCCGGCCGGGCGGTGAAGCCCAGCTCCGCGTAGGCCATCTGGTTGTCGCCCAGATAGGGCAGGTGGTCTCCGAAGAACACCAGCACCACCGGCTCCTCCGCGGCGGAGAAAGTGTCCACCAGACGGCCCAGCATGGCGTCCGCGTCCCGGGCGCCTTCGGTGTAGACCCTCAGCAGCGTCTCCACCTCGTCGGACACCGCCGTGTTCAGCGGCACCTCCGGATAGGCATAGCTCTCGCCGTACTTGTCCAGGGTGTAGGACATGTGGTTCTGAATGGTGGTTGTGTAGTGGAACAGCGTCTCGCCAGCGGCCACAGTGTCCGCGAATTCCTGTTCAATCAGGCCCGCCATGTAGTCATCCGTGACCCAGCGGCCCTTGTATGTAAGCGCCTCCATCTGGTCAGCAAATACGGTCTCCTCCGCCCCGAACCAGCGGTAGACGTTCTCCCGGTTGTAAAACCAGTCGTCCCCCGGGTGGAAGAAGGAGGTGTGGTAGCCATCGCCGCCAAACACCCGGAAGAGGCTGTCCAGGTTCCGGTTTACCACCCGGAAGGAGGAGGTCGTTCCGGCAGCGAGCGCGTTGGTCTGCATCCCGGTGAGAACGTCGAATTCCGTGTTGGCTGTGCCGCCGGCAAAGCCGGGGACCACGATATGGCCGGCGACGGCGTGGGGATCCTCCCGCAGGGCGTGGAGGTTGGGCAGGGGGTCGTTCTCCGCTGTGAAAGCGAAAGCGTCGCTGTCCGTGATATCGGAGAAGGCCTCATCCATCACCATAATGACGTTCACATCCTTCCCCAGACCGGTGTCGCCGCCCTGGTCCCAGCCGGCCGCCTCCGACCGGCTGAAGCCCTCAGGCTTGTCCACCGGGATAGGTGGTGAACTGGTGGCAGAAGCAGTAGGGGAACCCCAGCTCGTTGAACACGGAGGGAATATAGTAGGCGTTAGACACCCGGAAGGAGTTGTACAGATCATTGGAGGCATAGACTGTCAGGATCAGTCCTGCCAGCACGGCAAAGCTGGCGGCAGCCCCCAGCAGGCTTCCCACCCAGCCGCGGAGCCGGGCGATGGGGAAGGGGCGGCTGCCTACGAAGAGCCCCAGGGCCACCAGCACCAGCGAGAACACCACGACGGCGGCGATGGACGGCACCGGGAACTGGATGTCGTAAGTCCCCACAGCGCTGCCCGCTTCTTTCAGCAGGGCAAAGTCCCGGGGAAACACCGGCTCGTCCCGTACCTCGATCTTGATGCGGTTGGCGATAGACAGGGCGCAGACGGCGAAGTTCGCCAGCGCCCCGGCGAAGAACACGTTCCGGAGCAGGCAGGTGAACACCAGCAGCAGCATCCCCACCGGCAGGCAGTTCAGGATAATCAGCAGCGGCTGCGCCCGGAAGACGGCCAGGACGCTCCGCAGGGCATTGGGCTGGCACCAGAGCGCCAGCAGAGTGATGGCGCCCGCCAGCAGCACAGCGGCCAGAAGCGTGGCCCACAGGGGCAGTCGGACTTTGGGAAAAATGGTCATGGAGCTTCAAGAGCAGACGGTCCTTTCTGGTTGGATTTCCACACACACAGAATACCTCCATTATAAGGATTTTCCGGAAAAAAGCAAGGCTCCTGCGAAGTGTAGAGTGCCTTTGAGACAGTTTTGTGGTATGATATGGCTGGAAAAGGAGCGGATGGCATGGACGCAAAAAGCCACCGGCGGGCTGATCGCCCGGCGCCGAAAAGAGAAGAACTGGAGCCAGGGGGAACTGACGGAACGGCTCCACGTGACGGACAAGGCCGTGAGCCGCTGGGAGACGGGCCGGGGCCTGCCCGATGAGAATCCTTGGGCGCTTGGTCTCGCATAAGACAAAAATCCCTCCGTTCAACAACGGAGGGATTTTGCTGCAAGCGTTATACACCCGTATCGAATTTCGAAGAAATTCGGATCCTTGGCAGGACATGCGCCTGCCGAAAATACAGGTTGATCCGTGCGCCTTGGGCACACACCAGTCCGCAGACTGGTGGCGGAGGGTTAGGAGGGGAGCCTCCCTCTTAGAACGTCACGACTTCTTGCTGGGGCTTCTCACAGGGCCCGATGGAGATCACATGCATCACCGGCCCCTTGCCCTTGTAAGCGGCGTGCTTCCCACCGCCATCCGGCCGGTGACCTCCACCCAGTCCGGTTCTGGTACTGGTTCAGGTT
>VOFD01000758.1_pt1 | contig 43394 bp, 52 predicted proteins | sample 5384101 | NCBI WGS metagenome assembly VOFD01 (sample SAMN12384723, study PRJNA508395) | human gut metagenome | isolation source: healthy gut C | host: Homo sapiens
GTTCCCTTTTTTTTATTTCGAATCGAAAAGTTCGGCTTATCCGTTAACTCTTTTTTCTTTGATTCTAGCTTTCTTACCGGTAAGAGCGCGCAGGTAGTACAATTTAGCGCGACGAACTTTACCTACCTTGTTCACTTCGATGCTATCGATAGCCGGTGATTCGATTGGGAAAATTCTTTCTACGCCTATAGTTCCTGACATTTTACGTACAGTAAAACGCTTCTTGTCTCCATGACCGGAGATTTTGATAACAACGCCGCGATACAACTGTACACGTTCTTTGTTACCCTCAATAATACGATATGCTACTGTTACAGTGTCTCCTGCTTTGAAGCTCGGGTGCTGTTTTCCGGTAGCGAATGCTTCTTCTGCAATTTTAATTAAATCCATTGTTAAACTAATGAACGAAATGGGCTATGACGCGATGACTATCGGCAATCATGAGTTTGATTTCGATGTGGATAACATGGCCCGTATTTTCAAGATGGCAAATTTCCCGGTTGTTTGTGCCAACTATAATCTGGATGCTACGGTATTGAAAGATATAGTTAAACCCTACGTCGTTCTTGAGAAATATGGTTTGAGAATTGGTGTGTTTGGCCTTGGAACCCAACCGGAAGGGATGATCCAGGCTAATAAATGCGAAGGAGTCGTTTATGAAGATCCTATCCGCGTATCCAACGAAATTGCTGCTTTGTTGAAAGACGAAGAAGGTTGTGATTTGGTAGTATGCCTGTCTCATCTGGGCATTCAAATGGATGAACATCTGGTTGCCGGGACACGCAATATCGACGTGATTCTGGGCGGGCACTCTCATACATTTATGAAAGGCCCCAAAACATACTTGAATATGGACGGAAAAGAGGTGCCTGTTATGCACACGGGAAAAAATGGTGTTCGTGTAGGCCGTCTTGATTTGACTTTGAAACATAAATGAAGATAATCCCCTCAATAGTAACGTTTTTATTCCTTATCGCGGCCGGCACGGTTTCAAGTCCGGCGCAAAATGCTACAACCGTTGAACCTCTGCTGGTGTATAAAGCCCTTCAGGACAAGGACTGCCGGCATTGGGTTGATTCGGTTATGGATAAGCTTTCCTTTACAAAGAAAAAGTCGGGCAGTTATTTATCTATACCATCGCTCCTGTGAATACCAAACGAAATCTGGAATTGCTGCGTGAAGTGATCGACACTTATAAAGTGGGGGGACTTCTCTTTTCCGGTGGGAAGATGCAAAATCAGGTTGAACTGACAAACCGGGCGCAACGGCAGGCTAAAGTCCCTTTGATGATTACCTTTGATGGAGAATGGGGACTGGCCATGCGTCTGCGTGGTATGCCTGTTTTTCCACGGAATATGGTATTGGGGTGTATCCGTGACAACCGGCTGCTCTATGAATACGGGCGTGAAGTTGCCCGTCAATGCCGGCAGATTGGAGTACAGGTCAACTTTGCTCCGGTGGCGGACGTGAATATAAATCCTAAAAATCCCGTTATCAATACCCGTTCTTTTGGAGAAGATCCGATACAGGTGGCTGACAAGGTAATCGCTTATGCTTCCGGTTTGGAAGGTGGAGGGGTTTTATCTGTGTGCAAACACTTTCCCGGGCATGGAGATACCGATGTCGATTCGCATAAGGCACTTCCGGTACTTCCTTTCACTCGTGAACGTCTGGACAGTGTGGAACTTTATCCATTTAAAGAAGCCATCCGTGCCGGATTGGGCGGTATGATGGTAGGACATTTGCAAGTTCCGGTGATAGAACCGATTGGTGGACTTCCGTCTTCCTTGTCCCGCAATGTAGTATACGATTTGCTGACAGATGAACTGGCGTTCAAAGGACTGATATTTACCGATGCGCTTGCCATGAAAGGAGTGGCGGGAAATGGAAATGTCAGTTTGCAGGCTTTGAAAGCAGGTAATGACATGGTATTGTCTCCCCGAAACTTGAAGGAAGAGATACCGGCCGTACTGGAAGCCATTGAAAAAGGAGAGTTGACCCGCGAAGATATTGAAAGCAAATGCCGTAAGGTCTTGACTTATAAATATGTGTTGGGGCTCAAGAAAAAGTCGTATGTACAATTGTCCGGCTTGGAACAACGCATTAACAGTCCGCAGACACGTGACCTGGTTCGCCGATTGAACTTAGCGGCAGTAACCGTTTTGAACAATAAGAATCATATTCTCCCCCTGCATACAGACAAAGAACAGAAGATTGCATTGCTCGAAGTGGGAGATCCCGGAGAAACTAATGCGTTGGCGAAACAACTTTCCCGCTATACATCTTTGGCTCGTTTTTCCCTTCGTGCCAATCAGACGGAAGAGGAAAATCAGCGGTTACGTGATTCTCTGTCTACCTATAAACGGATCATTGTAGCCGTCAGCGAACAGCGGCTGGCTCCTTATCAGCCTTTCTTTGCGAAGTTTGTTCCCGAAAGCCCGGCCATTTATCTGTTTTTTACTCCCGGGAAGATGATGTTGCAGATTCAGCGGGCGGTGGCTCATGCTTCGGCGGTTGTGCTGGGACATAGCTATAATAGTGACGTACAGCGCCAGGTAGCAGATGTGTTATTTGCCAAGGCATCTGCAGACGGGCAGCTGTCGGCAAGTTTGGGAGAGCTGTTCCCGGCGGGAGCAGGAGTGACCATTACTCCCAAAAACACCGTTGCATTTCGTTCCGGAAGAATACGGGCTTTCCTCTGCTCATCTAAAACGGATTGATTCCATTGCATTGGATGGTATTCGTCAGGGAGCCTATCCCGGTTGCCAGGTGGTGGTGCTGAAAAACGGTCATATTATGTTCGACAAGGCTTTCGGTACTTATACGGGCAAAGGAAGTTCTCGTGTCGAATCTACGAGTATTTACGATTTGGCTTCCCTTTCAAAAACGACGGTACTTTGCTTGCCATTATGAAACTCTATGATAAGGGACGTTTTAATCTGACAGATAAGATTTCGGATCATTTGCCGTTCTTGCAACGTACTGATAAGAAAGATATAACGATTCAGGAAATTCTGTATCATCAATCCGGTTTACCTTCCTGGATTCCTTTTTATCAGGAAGCTATTGACAAGGATAGCTATGATGGAAGATTGTTCAGCGCACGTAAAGATGTCCACCATCCGTTACGGTTGGGGACCACCTCATGGGCGAATCCGAAATTCAAGTTCAAAAGTGAATATGTCTCTTCCGTTAAAACCGGTGATTATATTGTTCAGATCTGTGACAGCTTGTGGTTAAACCGTTCTTTCCGGAAGGTGATAGAAGAGAAAATAGCAGAAGCTCCGTTAAAGCAGAAACGCTATGTATATAGTGATGTAGGATTTATACTCTTGGGAATGTTGGTGGAACAATTGGCCGGTATGCCTATGGAAGTCTATTTGCAACGTGAGTTTTATGAACCGATGGGGTTGGAGCATACTGGTTATTTGCCTTTACGCCGTTTTGCCAAGTCGGAAATTGTTCCTTCTAATAAAGACCGTTTCTTGCGTAAAGAAATTTTGCAGGGATTTGTACATGATGAGGCTTCCGCTTTCTTTGGCGGATTGGCCGGACATGCCGGACTTTTCTCTACTGCCCGTGATGTAGCCCGCGTTTATCAGATGTTGCTGAATGGAGGGGAAATAGACGGTCAACGTTATCTAAGTAAGGAAACCTGTCAGTTGTTTACTACTGAAACATCGAAGATCAGCCGGCGTGGCTTAGGTTTTGACAAGCCCGATGCAGATGATCCGAAGAAAGGAAATTGTGCGCCTGCTGCACCTGCCGAAGTATATGGTCATACCGGATTTACCGGTACATGTGCATGGGTGGACCCGGTGAATGAACTGGTTTATGTATTCCTTAGCAACCGGATTTATCCGGACGTAACGAACCGCAAATTGAACCAGCTGCACATTCGTGAGCGAATACAGGGAGCTATTTATGATGCGATGAAGAAAAATAAAAAAAGAAAGGTAAAAGGTGCCTATATTAAAAGCTACCTTTTACCTTTTTTTATTATTAACGTAATATTCTGATAGTTGCAGTTCTTTTTAGAACGATACACCCACGCGGAAACCGAAGTTGTTCAGTCCGTCTACACTGTAATGCAGTACGTCAGCCTTATTGGTACCATAGCTGTAGTACAGAGCAAAGTGCAGACCCGGTCCGTAAACCCAAGGGAATACATTGACACCTACTTCAGGAGAAGCGTAGAATCCCCAGCTGTTTTCTCTTGCTTCCAACATATTGAAGTTAGAACGGATCTTAGCATATTCAGCACCTAATTTAGCACTGACATAAGGTTGGAAAGATCCACCGCGATTCCATTGGTAACGGGCAGCAGCACCGAAAGGCAATTGGAACATAGTGTGCTGCTGGTCGGTAGTTACCTCACCGGCTCCCAGTTGGAAGGTTTCACGGCCTACATATTCGTGGTTACTGTGATAGTTCAGGAAAAGACCCAAGCCAATGTTAGGAGTAACGAAATAACCACCTTCGAAGTTCATACCCCAACCGCTTGCTTTATCTGCAAAGTGATTACTTAATGGAGCGTTGAACTGCCAGTCTATATTCGCATATCCGTTGTCTGATAACTGTGCCTTAGCCGGCATAGCGAAGGCGATGGCAATAGCCGCCAAGGCTACTACCTTGAAGTATATATTTTTTCTTGTTTTCATAACAGTTGTAGTTGTTTATTTGTTAGTAAGATAAGGTGACTGAGTGAATGATTGGTTGACAGCTTCTACTGCGAGAGTGCGGTTGATAGCTTTGGAACCAGTCTCAAATCCAGTCAGATAACTTGTCCATACAACAGGCAGTTTTTTACTGTCCCCTTGTTCAGCTTTCAGGTTCACCATTTCTGTAAGGAATGAGTTAGTACTATAACTGTAGGTTACAGCGTACGGGTAGTACCATCCGCCACCCCAGTTGCCACCCCAGTAGCCAGGTCCCCAGTAGCCGGGATATCCCCACCACCATTCAGGTTGTGTGTAGCCGGTGAAATAATAAGTACTTGCGATGTAGCTTACTTGAATACCAAGATCGGCACTTTCCTGGTCGGCTGCCGGTTCGTAACCTCTTGCTTCCATATTGTCTGTATAAGCAGCCAGAATTTGTTCTGCGCCTTCGCCTTCGAGATATTCCGGTTCTTTACTGTCACTAATCACCAGAATCTGGGGTGCCAGATAGAATGTAGGAACTTTGAAATCGGCTTTCTTGTCGTAGTTAGTGTATACCAGATAGTTGTCATCCAGCTTACCCATGTCCGGGTCTTTTTCGCAAGAAGCGAGTGCAAAGACCGCCAATAAAATAGGAATTAAGTTCTTCATATCTTTTATAATGTTTAGGTTATATAAAAATCGCGCCCAGGTACCTTGGGCTTTTGATAGAAACAACAAGAAAGGTGGAAAAAGGTTCAGATGGAAATTTCTTTTGCCGGAAAATTAACATATATCTTTTGCCCTGTTTAAAGAAAAACGGTGAGCACTCTGCCCCATTATCAGGGAGTTTGCTCACCGTTCATTATTTACAGATAATTGTTTGAAAATCCGTTTATTTAAACAGGGGTTTAAGTAGATCGGGTATCTCTACCTTATCAAGTTCCAGTTCATTTACTCGTTGCTTGCCCGTATGGGTCAGGTGGAAGTACATCTGTCTCCGGTCTTCACTTCCGAGCGACCGGATGATCAGCCCTTTTTCCTCCAGTATTCGCAGCATTTTGGATGTGTGTGAGGGGCTTAGCTCGGTTTGCTTGGACAGATTGGTAGCCGTCACTTTCTCCGATGCCTCTTTGAGGGCACACAATATCATTGCTTCATTTAGCGTTATCTGGTACATTTTTTCAAATGCTGTTTCAAAGTTTCCCATTGCTTTGAATACATCACGCATTGCACATATTGTTTTCATACCTTATTTGAATATTTTATTAGTTCATTTTTTAAATAAATAGATTAACGTTTGCGTTATCCGCCCGTTCCATATACGTTGCTACGCCGCCAATGGTCACCTCATCAAGAAGTTCTTCTTGTTTTACTCCCATCACATCCATCGACATTTGGCAAGCAATAAACTCCACCCCGTTTTCCAAAGCTTGCCGGCGCAAAGATTCCAGTGAATCAATCCCTTTCTTGTTCATGATATACCGCATCATTTTTCCGCCTATTCCTCCCATGCTCATTTTTGAAAGTTTCAGTTTCTTCGAGCTGGAAGGCAACATCATGCCAAACATTTTTCCAAAAATATCTTTCTCGGTTTCCGGTTTGTGCAACTTCTTGATAACGTTCAGTCCCCAGAAAGTAAAGAAGATGGTGACTTTTTGTCCCGTAGCTGCTGCGCCGTTTGCCAGTACAAAAGTAGCCAAAGCTTTATCCAAATCATCACTAAACATGATGAAGGTTTTTCCTTTGCCCTCACATGAAGTAACAATATTGCACGCTTTTGGTTCTCCTTTTTCTATAATAACAACAGATTTTCCTCCGGAGGTATCTTTCGAAATCAGTTGATTACCCGTCGAACTGCACCATGCGGCGGCGTCGCGCGGAAAACCGGGATCGGTAGAGGTGATTTCCACCCGTTCGCCTGAAACCAGTGTATCCATTGTTTTCTTCATTTTCAGAATCGGACCGGGGCATTGCAACCCGCAGGCGTCCACCCGGACTGTTTTGGCAGGGGTAGCGGAAGCATCAGTTACAGTAGCAGTGACGGGAGCCGTAGAAACGTTGGCCTGACTGGCTTGGGAAGCAGTTTCCTGCTGTATGGGTGATTCGTCTATTGGGTTTCCATTTTCTTCCCGTATGATGATGGGAGCACTGGCAGCCCGATAAGTCTTTAACCCTCCCGAGAGATTACGTACCTTGTCAAATCCGTGTTGTGTCAGTATACGGTAAGCAAGATAGCCCCGTAACCCCACCGCACAGAATGTATAAATCATTTTATCTTTCGGCAATTCTGCCAACCGGTCGCGAAGTTCATCCAACGGAATATTCACGGCACCCGGTAAGCTACCCAATGAAAATTCATCCGGGGTGCGGACATCCAGCAGGAATTTATTTTCCATTTCAATGTCCCGCAGTTCTCTCCAGTATACAGGATTGGTTCTACCTGTGATTATATCTTCAGCTACATACCCTGCCAGTGCTACCGGATCTTTGGCGGAGGAGAATGGAGGAGCGTATGCCTGTTCTACTTTCATCAGGTCGTAGATTGTTCCCTCGTGCTTGATGATAAGTGCGAGTTCGTCAATACGTTTGTCCACCCCATCGTAACCAACGATTTGTCCGCCATACAATCTTCCTGTCTTTTTATCGAAAGTGATTTTAATGCTCATCGGCATAGCGTCCGGGTAGTATCCGGCATGAGAAGCGGGATGGATGGTAGACGACATATAGTCTATCTCTTCCTGACGCAGACGCTTGCCGGGTAAGCCGGTTGAAGCAACGGTCATGTCGAAAACCTTTGCGATTGAAGTACCAATAGAGCCTTCGTAAGGAATCTTTGCTCCGAGGACATTGTCCGCAACGATACGTCCCCTGACGGTTGGCAGGTCCGGCGAGATAGTTGAGCCAGGGTTTGCCCGTGATCGGGTGGCGGAATTCGATCGCGTCACCGATGGCATAAATAGACTCGTCAGAGGTTTGCAGGTAATCGTTTACAGCGATACCTCCTGCAGGACCGATAGTCAGTTCGGCAGCCCGTGCCAGATTGGTTTCCGGACGTACGCCGATAGATAGAATAACGATGTCGGCGGAGATTGACTGGCCATTCTTGAAAGTAACTTTCAATCCTCTTCCATCCCGGCTAAAAGAGGCGACAGCTTGCTCCAAATAGAGGTTTACTCCTTTATCCATCAGATGTTGATGAACAAGTGATGCCATCGAAAAATCAATAGGGGCCATCACTTGATTGCCCATTTCCACAATCGATACTTTCGCTCCCTGTGCCTGTAAGTTTTCCGCCATTTCAAGGCCGATAAATCCGGCTCCTACGACAACAGCTTTTCGTGGGGCGTGGTTCTTGATATATTCTTTGATCCGATCTGTGTCGGTGACATTCCTTAGTGTGAAGATTCCACTTAGGTCGATTCCGGGAAGAGGGGGGCGTACCGGAGAGGCTCCGGTAGATATGACTAACTTATCATAGCTCTCTTCATAAGTATCTTCACTGCTTTGGCGGATGGTCACTGTTTTTCTTTTCCGGTCAATGAAAATCACTTCATTTTCTGTGCGTACATCTACGCGGAAGCGTGTAGAAAAGGCTTCGGGTGTTTGCACGAACAATTTATCCCGTTCCTCTATCACTCCCCCTATATAATAGGGTAGGCCACAATTGGCGTATGATATGTACTTTCCTTTTTCTAAAGGATAATTTCTGCTGTCTCGTCTACTCGTCTGATTCGGGCAGCAGTGGTGGCTCCTCCTGCAACTCCCAATAATAATTATTTTCATCTGTTTATAGCGTAAATAGTTTCCTGCGGAAATAACAAACTGTATCGAAGAAATGTTCATGGATTCAGATAAAAAAACTATATTTGCACACCCTGTTTTTTATTCTTCCATTAAATGTAAGTAAATTGTATGAGTAAGATTCTTATTGTTGACGATGAAATCCAGATTCGTAGCCTTTTGGCACGTATGCTGGAACTTGAGGGCTATGAAGTGTGTCAGGCAGGTGATTGCAAAGCTGCCATCAAACAACTGGAAATTCAATCGCCCGACGTAGCATTATGCGATGTTTTTCTTCCTGATGGAAACGGGTGGATCTGGTGTTGAACATCAAGAAAATAGCTCCCAATGTAGAGGTGATTCTTCTTACTGCTCACGGCAATATTCCCGACGGGGTGCAGGCTATTAAAAACGGTGCATTTGATTATATAACAAAAGGAGATGATAATAACAAGATTATCCCTTTAATCAGCCGTGCCGTGGAGAAAGCAAAGATGAATGTCCGTTTGGAAAAACTGGAAAAGAAAGTCGGGCAGATGTACTCGTTCGATTCTATTCTGGGTGAGTCAAAGGTGTTGAAAGAGGCTGTATCTCTGGCGCAGAAGGTATCTGTGACAGATGTTCCCGTATTATTGACGGGGAAACAGGAACAGGAAAGGAAGTTTTTGCGCAAGCTATACATTATAGTAGTAAACGGAGCAAACAGAATTTTGTGGCAGTCAACTGTTCGTCTTTCAGCAAAGAATTGCTCGAAAGCGAGATGTTCGGACATAAGGCTGGCTCGTTTACCGGTGCGCTGAAGGATAAGAAAGGACTTTTTGAAGAAGCTAATAACGGAACGATCTTTCTGGATGAAATCGGAGAGATGGCTTTCGAACTGCAGGCAAAGTTACTGCGTATCCTCGAAACGGGCGAATATATCAAGATAGGCGATACCAAGCCGACACGCGTCAACGTGCGTATCATTGCGGCAACCAACCGCAACCTGCAGGAGGAGATCAAAGCAGGACATTTCCGTGAAGACTTGTTTTATCGTCTTTCGGTTTTTCAGGTGCATCTTCCTTCGCTCCGTGAACGTACCGGTGATATCCGGATTCTTGCCACTGCTTTCGCCAAGAGTTTCTCCGAAAAACTTTCGTATGCCATCAATGAGATGACTCCTGCTTTTCTGGAAGCTCTGGAACAACAGCCGTGGAAAGGGAACATCCGTGAATTGAGAAATGTGATTGAGCGTAGCCTGATTGTATGTGAAGGGGGACGGCTGGATATCTGCGACCTTCCTTTGGAAATCCAGAACACTCATTATGAATGTTCGGACGATAGTGTAGGCTGTTTTGAGTTGGCCGCAATGGAACGCAGACATATTGCACGTGTGTTGGAATATACGAAAGGGAATAAAACGGAAGCTGCCCGTTTGTTGAAAATCGGACTTACCACCCTGTACCGGAAGATAGAGGAATATAAAATCTAAGCATACATTTCCGGTTTCTTTTTATCCGGCTTTGAGTCAGGCTGCGCACTGACTCTCGAAAAAATTGTCTGGACAGTGAACTAATCAGTCTGTTTTTATCTGTGGTATGTACAGATAGTGTGAAACAATGATCGCTTCCTCCATAAGAAATGAGAGATACGCGGATATCTTTGATAGTATCCATAATATGACTTTCTACTTGTGTGCGTTCCCAATGAAGGGAGCCGATGATATGTATCACAGACATATTTTCGTCCATAACCATTTCGGCATATTTATGTAATTCTTTTTGGATGATTCGCAGGGTGTCCCGGCTGGCTGTCAACATCATCGAGATGGATACATTGGATGAGGCCATTGAGATGACATTGATTTGATATTTGTTGATAACTTCCAATATCTTACCCATAAACAAATATCCGGGCAATACATTTAATGAGGTAAAACGTACAAAGGTAGCCGAATCCTGTGAGAGGATGGCCTTGACACTGTTGCCTGTGTCATGGGAAGATATATAGAGCCGTTCTGTTGACAGATCGTGTGTATCGGTTAGGCGGATAGCTATATTGGAGCGTGCCGCAAGGGTGATACAATCTGCGTAGAGTAGGTGTACTCCGCTGTTAATCAGTTGTTCGGCTTCTATGTAAGTTAGTGAATGTTGTTCTCGCAGGCAATTCCGGTTTGCGTAGATATGGTTGATAGGGGTGGATAACAGTATTTCGTCCGCTTTGAATAGGGTGGCAAGCACTGTTGCATAGTAATCGTTGCGTTGTTCGCTCATGAAGTCTATTTCACCATACACATTCCTGCAAATGGAAAGTGGGGCGATAAAAATATCTACATTCCGGTTCTCGTCAATGTATTGTTGGATAGATTCCTGAATATATGGGATATCCGGCTTTCTTTCCAGATTGATCTGTATAAGTTTGCCGGTATCTAATGTTTGGGCACGAAGACCCTGTTGACGTAAGCAATAAGTGAATAAATCACTGGATAATCCGTATACTTCCGCTTTTATCATTTTATCAATCAGTAAATCTGCTTTGTCTTCTACAAGTATATGTATTTTCTTTATGCATTCCAGAATCCGGTTTTTAATTTCCTGATTTAGGTGCGAATCTGTAATGAGATGATTGGCAAGGGCACAGCAATATGTTTCGATGGCATTGACTGTGGCATGAGGAGCTTCATCTTCTTCGTGAAACCAACTGATGGAAATAGCCTGTAACCATTCCTGTAATTGTGCCAATATAGGGACTACAGCTACATAAGGATGTTCTTTCTGAATGCAATTGATTACTTGCTTCATTTCATCCTCATCTTTAATTTTCTCGAATTTACAAACTTTCATTGTTATCTGGTATTTTATTGGTTACTAATCTTTTCAAAATGATATGCCTTTTTTCAAAAGAGAAAGATATTTAAGAATCATTCTTTAGCTTTAGAATATGGTATATCTTTATAAGTCAATCTGTTAATGTTGTAATCAATGTTTTTTTAATACATCTCTTTACTATAAGTAATCTGCTAATACCATACCACATTGGGATATAAAATAAGATTTCTTATCTTTGGTATCCACTACGGGAGCGTTAGTCAGTAATTTGATTGGAGCAGGAGCGGGGAAAGAACTTTTTCCTGTTTGTCGTAAAGTTCTTAAGCTGGGCTATGTGGTGGGACTTCCGTTGATAGGGATAGCTCTTTGGGGCAATCAATGGATCATCGGATTTTATACAAATAACGATAATCTGGTGAGATTAGCTTTCTATCCTTTTATAGTCATGTTGTTGAATTATGTGTTTGCATTGCCCGGATATGTTTATATCAATGCTGTTACAGGTACGGGAAAGACGAAGCTCGCCTTTATCTTCCAGTTAATCACTATTCTGGTATATTTGATTTATCTGTATCTGTTAAGTGAATGTTTTCATGCTTCTCTGACTGTGTATATGACGGCAGAATATCTGTTCGTTATTCTATTGGGAATACAATCCATTCTGTACTTGAAGAGGAAATCAAACAGAATATGTACTTTTTTGTACTTTCAATGATTGATACTTTCTCGAAATGACTGAAGATATAAAGAATAAACTTTTGATGTGTGCGGAGATTTATCATCGTGCAGACTTTATTATAAGTGATCCGGTGCAGTTCCCTCATCGATATACGTTGAAACAGGATATTGAAATCAGTGGTCTGTTGACGGCAATTATGAGTTTTGGCAATCGCAAACAGATTTTGAAGAAGGCGGACGAACTGCATAGATTAATGGGAGATTCACCTTATCGATATGTATTGTCCCGCCAGTGGGAGAAGGATTTTCCTTCGGGAGCGACCAATAGCTTTTATCGTATGTTGTCGTATGCTGATTTTTATGGATACTTTCGGCGATTGTATACAGCTTATACACAGTTTGAAAGTCTGGAGGAAGCTTTGATGTTATATCCCGGAATACCAATGGAAAAGTTATGTGCATTTCTTGAAGTCTCTGCTAAAAAGTCCTCAAAAGAAACTGAATATGTTTCTGCGTTGGATGATTCGTCGGGATTCGGAGGTCGATTTGGGGATTTGGGAAAGTTTTGATCGCAGAGATTTGATTGTTCCTTTAGATACACATGTCTGCCGGGTAGCGCATTATTTCAAGTTGACAGATACGGAAACTTTTTCTTTGAAAAAATGCCCGTCAGATAACGATGGCATTGGGTGAGGTCTTTCCGGAGGATCCTTGTTTGGGCGATTTTGCCCTGTTCGGCTTGGGGGTGAATGGGGAGATTTAATATATGTCCTAATAAAATGAATTTTTCGATTATAATCGGCAAAGTGGATGTTAAACCAACTTTTGGGATTATAATCGAAAAAATAGAGAACTGTTAAAACGTTGTTATCTTGTTTGTGAAATCCCTCCAACCATTTGCATTCTTGTATTTTTCCACAGATTCGGCGGGAACACGAATGACAGTAATGTCATCCGGAAATCCGTACCATATCTTTTCAAATACCTGCGGAGGTGTTATCCTCTACCTTTACTTCTTTAATACCTGTATTATTGAAAGCTGAAAAATTAATCTGTGCGACGTTTGACGGAATGGTTAGTTGAGTCATTTTTCTATTACCACCCAGTAATCCCTGCCCCAATATACGAATACTTTTAGGGATTTCGAAGTGAGCTAATTTCGGACATCCTTCCAGGCAGTAGGCGTGAATCATAGCCTCGGGATCATCATTGAAAACGGTTCCGTAGGTTGTCACTTCCGTTAATTCCGGACAGTAATAAAAGGCTCTTTTGAGCTATAGTTGTAATACCATTCGGCAGCTTCACGGTCGTAATACCACTTTCCCGAAATGCTTGCAAACCTATTGTTATTACATTTTCCGGAATCTCAATCGTTTTCAGTTGGGAAGTATTAAGAAATGCCTGCGCATCGATCTCTTTCAGTGTCACAGGTAACAGCACTTCTTCAACGCCTGCATATACAAAAGTGCTGGCGGGAAGTTTGGTGAGCTTAGTCCGGCTCAAATCTGCTTTTCTCAGATTCCGGCAATAATAGAATATGTTTTCTTCAAGTTGTTCCAGAGTCGTCGGAAATACAATTTCCTGAACGGTTGAATTGAAGAAAGCCATATCTCCAATAGATTGCAATCCTTCGTTGAGTACCACCTTGTTTATTTGACTACCTCTGAAAGCAGCCTTAGGAATGGACTTCACACTATTGGGAAGTGTGATTTCATTATGTCCTTTCAAAACTTCCGTCAATACTCCATTTTCTACACGGACGGGTGAAATCTGAACGGAAAAGCTTTTCTGTTTTCCTTCTATTGTGATGGTTACTTCCTGTTTTTCGACAGGCGCAGATGAAGAGAAACCACTAAGCTGTTCCGGAGAAACTTTCACAGGTCGTTGTTTCCCGTCATCATATTTTCCTGTCACGTTAAGGCCGGTTAAGTCTATATTCTCTCTTAATGCATAAATTGTTTTTGCGGGCAATTGTTCTATGGAGAAATCCTCAAGTAAGGCTCCGGTGGATTCAGAAGGATTTTCAGCCGAAGGTGAATCTTTCTTGTATTCATCATTTTCGGTGCTGCAACTTAATAATACAGCTCCTAAAATTATTTGCAAACAAGATGCCACAACTATATAGAGTCTAGTTTGTTTCATGTGATAAAAGTTTAGTTAGGGAATTGGGTTAAACGTATTTCAATTTTTATGACTTTTCCGGCTTCTACAGTTTTGCCGGCAGACCATATCTGATAGTTGTCAGGGCCGCCTCCTTTTTGTACCACGAATGTCAGTAACCGTTGCGATTGTGTTGCGAACCATTCTTCGCGTGGTAGTACAAAGGTTGCTATACCACTTTCATTTGTTTGGATGACTGCAGTAGGTCGGGTTAAATTATCTTTTTCAAAAATCCTATAATCTTTTTCATTATACATTTTTACGGGAACACCCGTTGTAATTTTTCCATTCTCATCATAAACGGCTACCACTACTTTTGCTTCTTTCATTTCTTCGTTTCTTTTCGCATGCTACCATGAAAAGCATGGTGCATAGTAGAATAACAATCTTTCTCATAATCTTTTCTTTTTTTCATTTTTTCGAATGCAAAAATAGTAAGATCGCATCAATTTTGAGTTATGAAGTAATCTGATAAATCTAACACTTTGTTTTTGAATGTGTTGGTATTCAGTGTGTTAGTTAAACTGTGTTTTGGGTATTTCTAACACTGGTCTAACACCTATCCGAAAAGTGATAAAAACAGGTCCTTGTTAGCAGTTTCTGCTGATTTGATACGTGATTTAAGTCGTGACTTCCGGGCATATACATTGGCTACCGTATCTTTCATGAACAGGCTTATTACTTGTGGTGAAAAACCTACGAAGATATAGCAGAGTAGGCGAATGTCATTTTCTTTCATTGCAGGGAAATCATTCCGGAGTTTTTGCATGGCGTTGTCATGGCAGGTATTTACGATAAGCTCCAGTTCTTGCAGCATTTCATTGTTTTCTGCAAAATCGGTGATTATTTGTTTCACTTCGTGAAACATGGCTGCCTGTTGCGATGATGTATTCTCGCGTTCGTAATAGGTTTTTCCGAGTTTGTCGAGGATGTCGAAGCGGGAAGCTACCAAACCTTTTAAATGGCTTTCCGCATTGCGCTGTCCTTCCATGTGTTCTGTCAGGGTTTTGTATTGGGTGTTGGCTTCTTCCGCTAATAGCAGGTAGCGGTCGGTACGTTCGCGTTGCAAGCGCAGACGTTGGCGGATGATGTAGTATGCTACCCCTATTATCAGAAGAATTACGGTTGCTACGGCAATCTCCCAAATAGTACGGTTCTTCATCCGGTATTCGGCAAATTTGGATCGTTCCTTGAAATAATCACGTTCCACCATACCGGCAGAGAATTGCATATTCGAACGTGTCAGTGAGTCAGTCAGATAGATATAATGATGTATCTTCTCCGTTGCTTTCTCGAAGTTTCTGGCCTGTGCTTCAATCCGATAAGCGGTGTATTGCAGGTCTGCCATATCACGAATATCGGTTGTGTGTGCTTCTGCGAGTGCCAGATAGTAGCGTGCGCTGTCTATACGGTTCTTTAGAAGATTCACATCTACTAATGTATGATATCCGTATAACGTATCTTGTCGGGCAGAGAGTTCAATACGTTGCAGCAGGTCATGAGGAATCTGTTTTTTGCTTGACACCACATAAAGAGAGGCAAGATTGGTGAGACTGGCTTTGGCTAACTTATCGTACTTGTGCTCATCAGCTAAATCAAGGGCGGCAGAATAGAGCCGCATAGCTTTCTCTATATCTTTCGAATGAAAAGTTGCGGCTGCCATATCAAGAGTTGATTCTGTTTCTTCGCGAGTGTTATCAGATTGACGGAAGATATTCCGAGATTCCCGGAAATAATGATAAGCCCGGTTATAGTTCATCTGTGCATAATATACTTCACCGATCTGCTTGTATAAAAGCCCTGCATAATAAGGTTCATTGGTATCTTTCAATTTCTCTTCAACTTTCAGGAAAAGGCGTAACGCTCCCGGCTTGTCTCCTGCGCGCAGTTTGACTTTTCCCCAATAATAGAGAGTTTTGCATTGACTGCGTAAATCTTTGGGATGATGTTTGTAATACTCCCAAGCCCGACGAATCAGCGAATCATTTGTTGCTTTGATATGATTTTTGTCTAAAGCTTCGGAATAAAGCAAGGCATATCTGGCCTGTTCGGCCTGACTGCCTTCCTGTCTGAGCTGCTTTAATATTGTCAAGGCACTGTCCGGCTTGTTTTGTAACAGAGCTTCCGCCTCGTCAAGCCGGGAAATATGTTCTCTATTATAACATCCTGTAAAAAAAGAGAATGGCTGATAGTCCAAGTATAATTCTGCATTTCATGCTGTGAATGTAATAAAAATATTTCGAGTTTAGTTAAAGGCGTCTATAAATATTTCGGCGCTTGTTTTGAGAGTGTGGAAATTGAAGAGATAATGAGTGCATTCTTTGTGTTTAATATTGTAATTCATGGATGATAATTTTTATCTTTGCATTAGGAATCATTTATCTTTTGTATTTAAATTTTGTTGAGGTATGGTAGACGTTTTAACAAAAGAGCAACGGCGGAAGTGCATGTCGAATATTCGTAGTAAAAAATACGAGGCCGGAGATTCTTGTGCGGAAATATCTATTTTCCCAAGGTATTCGTTTTCGTGTTAATGTGAAACAGTTGCCAGGAACTCCTGATATTGTGTTAAGAAAGTATAGAACAGTGATCTTTGTAAATGGCTGTTTCTGGCATGGACATGAAGGGTGTAAATATTATGTTTTGCCGAAGACCAATACAGAATTCTGGAAGGAAAAAATAGAGAAGAATAAAGAACGGGATCTAAAAGAACGAATGCAACTCCGGACTATGGGATGGCATGTTATTTTATTATGGGAATGTCAGTTGAAAAGTAAAGTTCGGGACCAAAATTTGAAAGGGTTGTTATATACTTTGAATAAGATAGTATTAGAAAACTATAATGCAAAAACATATAGACTGACTGTATTAGTTTGGCTAATCGTTAAAAAGTTAGAATGGAATGTTTTTTTCAGGGCAATGATGTACACCAGCTTTGTTCTCTCTTATTTAGGTTATTAATACTATTAGTGAAGATGGGATTCGTTATTCTCGATAAAAAACTATATTTTTGTATCCAAATCAATAATTGAATGACAGCTAAGCAACTAATCATACAAGATATAAAACTCGTTGACTTTCCGGAAGAGGTTGATGTACAAAATGGCATCAAGATATATGGCGAAACTAGTTGGGAGAACCAATTGGCAGTGTTAAGCCATTACCTGCATAATAATGATTGTGTTGGTAATGAACAAAGTAAGAAAGAAATATTATATACTATCCGGGAATTTTTGGAGCGAAAAAAAGTAATAAGGAAGAGACGATAACTGAAGAGTATGTAATGAAGGTTGCTGAAAACCCTGTTGAGTATAGTCTCTTTTCTGACTTTTTTAGGGTTCCTTTCCTAGTCCTCAATCTCCCCAATTTACTTTTTATTGATTTATTTGCAGGCATGGGAGGTTTTCGTTTGGCGATGCAGGCACAAGGTGGAAAATGTGTTTTTTCTTCGGAATGGAATAAATATGCTCAAAAAACTTATTTGGCGAACTTTGGTGAAATGCCATTTGGAGATATAACGAAAGAAGTTACTAAAAGTTATATACCTCAATACTTTGATATTTTATGCGCAGGTTTTCCTTGCCAACCTTTTTCTATTGCCGGTGTTTCTAAAAAGAAAAGTTTAGGACGGGAAACGGGCTTTAAGGACAAAACTCAAGGTACACTTTTCTTTGATGTAGCGGATATTATTAGTCGTCATCGCCCTAAAGCATTTTATTTGGAAAATGTGAAGAATTTGTTGTCACATGATAAGGGCAATACCTTTAAGATTATAAAAGGTACACTGGAAGAATTGAATTATTCGATTCATTTTCTGGTTATGGATGGGCAGGCTTATGTACCTCAGCATCGGGAGCGTATTATGATTGTTGGATTTAATCGTGAAATTTTTCATGGGAAAGAACAATTCTGTTTTCCTGAACAAAAAACAATCTACACGGGGCATACGGGAGATTTTAGAGCCGGATGTTGATGATAAATATACATTGAGTGATAAACTTTGGAGTTATTTACAGAACTATGCAGAGAAACATCGCGTAAAAGGAAATGGTTTTGGGTTTGGGATGGTTGATCTTAACGGTATCTCTCGTACATTGAGTGCCCGTTACTATAAAGATGGTTCAGAAATACTTGTTCCACAAGGAAATGGGAAAAATCCTAGAAGATTGTCACCTCGTGAATGTGCTCGATTGATGGGCTATCCTGATAAATATCGTTTAGATCAAGTCTCTGATGTACAAGCGTATCGGCAGTGTGGAAATTCTGTAGTAGTTCCACTCATAACTGCAGTTTCTGAACAAATTATTAAAACAATCAATAATTATGAGCAACATTCTGGACTCTGCGATACAGAGTGTGCAGCAATCTAAGGCTGCTTGGTGTCGGTTTATAACTGGAAATGATACAGGTGCAACAGGAAGTCATCAAGCAGGTTTTTATATACCTAAGTGTGCATCGAGTTTACTTTTTGATGAACCGGGAAAGAAAGGGGAAAACAAGGAGAAAACTGTACAAATAAAATGGCAGGATGACTTTACAACGGAAAGTTGTATGAAATATTATGGACAAGGTACACGTAATGAGTATCGTATAACCCGTTTTGGTCGTGGCTTTCCTTTTTTCAAGATGATAATGTTGGAGATTTACTCATTATTGCTAAATATACTGAAGAAGATTATTTTGGCTATGTTCTTAGTGCTGATGAAGATATAGATGGATTTTTTGCTTATTTCAATCTTGCTCCAGACGAAACAAATCAATTAATAGATGTAGCGGGTGTTATTAAACCAGACGAAAAAATAGTGCAACTCTTCCATGATTTTGTTAGTCGTTTTGATAAATTTCCAGACACTCGACAAATGGCATTAGGAGCACGAGAATGTTATAATAAGGCTTATAAAATTAGTGAAAATGTTTTTAAAACTAATCCTGATGATGTCTTGTTGAATTGGGTAGATACTGAATTCCGACTGTTTAAATGTATGGAAGAAAAATTTTATGTGGATATAATAACACATTCTTTTGATAGTATTGATACATTTATACAAACAGCTAACGAAGTACTTAATCGTCGTAAGTCTCGTGCCGGTAAATCATTAGAGCATCATTTATCTGATATATTTGTACATAATGCACTTGTTTTTTAGGAGCAAGCTGTAACTGAAGATAATAAAAAACCGGATTTTCTTTTTTTCCAAATAGTAAATGTTATCGCAATATACAATTTCCGGCTGAGGACCTTATCGTTTTGGGGGCTAAGACTACTTGCAAAGATCGTTGGCGGCAAGTATTGACGGAGGCGGATCGTGTGGATGATAAATTTTTATTTACTCTTCAGCAGGGAATATCAAAGAATCAGTTAAAAGAGATGCACGATTCCCGACTTACACTTGTTGTTCCTCAAAAGTATATTTCAAGTTTTCCACGAGACTATCAAGATGAAATAAAAGATCTTCTAGGATTTGTCTTAATGGTAAAGGAGAAGCAGGAACATTTACCAAAACATTATTTTATATAAAAACCAGGAGTTCTTCATAACAGTATGGAGAGCTCCGAATTTTTTATTTTCAATATGAATAAATTTTAATCAACTGTTTGAGCGTAATCAATCGTTAGAATACTCAACATACTCATCAACTATACTATCATTCATATGTTCTAAATGAGGTTCTTTTCTCAATTCTTTCACTGATTCATAAGAAATGAAAGTACATATTTCCGCAAGAGGCCCCTTTTTCCATAAAAGCAAAGACCGGTCGGTTGATTTGTTCGAATACAGCTTCCCTGCGTTCGATGGAAGCAACGATGTGGATTTTTATGTCAAGCATTGGTTGAAGGGCTAATAAGTCAGCCATTCTTAAAATACCGGAATAAATGGCGGTTGTTCCTTCTACCTCAAACGCTCTGACTATGGAATGTCGTTTTATCCATAATACATCTATATTCTCTATAACTTTAAGAGTTGGGCCATCAAACACTAATGGTAGATTTTCTAATAAGGTATTATTTTGTAATGGCTTCCACTTGTTTAAGACTCTACTTCTGTCTGATTTGGGCAACCAAATTTTATAGCCCAATTTTTCACCTATTTCGGCTAAAGTAGCTTGTATCTGAATAGATTCTCTTTCTTCTTTACTTGTATTGGCTTTATTTTGTGATGTTTCGTCAGGTATTTCTATGACCGTTTCTTTCTCACTGGAAACTCTGACCTTTGTCAATGAACGTACTTTTTTCTTTTCAGCTCCTGAAAAAGGATAGTCTTTCATTTCAGATTGTTGTTGTAAAATAACTTGTTCAAGGTATTTACAATCTTCTTTTGGCCAAAGTCTGAGACTGGAAAATACCATATAAGTCCATCTGGCGCTATCACTTGGTAACTTTTGGGTAAATGATAGATGGTTCCAAATGATATTTTCGTGTATCGGAATTCCCTTTTCTAATGGTAGCCATGCAATTGGTTTTACTTTGAATCTCAAAGTGAAAGGATCATCCTCTTGGGTAAATATAGGTTTTGAGTCTATAAAGAAATTACTTGTCATTTCTAATATTCCGATAAAACGTTGAATTTTGGTGCAATAACATATGAACTTATCGCCAATGTTTATGTGTTGATTTTCTACATATGCCTTACGAGATATGCGGAATCCGCTGATTTCTTGGTTAGATTCAGAAAATGCCAATGCAGTGTTAGGAGAAAAAAAGATTTATGTAGTATTTCATGGCTTTATGTCTTATTTTTGACAAATTTATAAAAAGTATTTTGGATGATATGATATTTGTAGGATTTTTTTAGATGAAAATTATTCTTCCTTCATTTTCTTCCTCCACCTCTGAAACCCTCATCAAACTTTCCTCTTCCACTGACTCCACCATATCGTACTTCACCACGAACTCATGCATTGACTTTATATACATCACCCCATTTTTGAACTTATTTTCTAGCAGGAATGAATAAAGCTCCGCTTTCATTTCCACCTCAATTTCATTTTCAATAATAAAGATACTGTCCTGACCGAAGTAATTATAAACTTCCGGACTCTTCCCTTGTCTTGGGTTGGGAAGAACGAAAGTGATATTTCCTATTTCTTTCCAGGATACACCTTGCGGATGAGGAACGGATAACTGATGTAAGAAGTGATAAATGGGAGTGAGGTGGGAGAGGTGGATTGGAATAGGGAGCCTTGAAGGCGGATTGTTGTGCGATAGAGGTTCTGAACTTAGTCCGTACCGGACATACATATACTTCGCCAGATATGGCTTAATGGCAAACGTGACTGTAACCATGGGATTTGAATTTTGAATTGTTGAAATTTGTTGTATACTGATTGCCGCTTGAGTCGGCAGATTCCGCCGTGTTTGTTGGAGAAAATTCCATGGGTACGGGACGGAATTTTAATTCAGTAAGAAGTTGAAATTCAAACGGTTACAAATGCTGGTTTTCCTTTAAAACCAACGGGTCGTTCCTTTAAAAGGAACGACCCGTTGCACACCGAGGAACGAAATAGGGCTTCGTGTGCCCCTTAGGGCATATGGAGCCTTTGTTGTACGTTTTCTATTTTTTATGGGGGTTACTTCTGTATCTGTATTTTTTCAGCAGTTTCCTAATGTCCTGTGCTTGCTTTTATACTTGTTTTTTCAGCCTTTCTTGATTCCAATCTCCCTTTTTTTTCTCCTTTCTCTTTCTATCCGGTGTTTCTACAGTGTTTTCTTTTTAGGTATATCCACAGGTTGCCTCTCCCAGGACTTCATTCTTCCAGTGAGCATATTTTCTTCTTCAAAAAGTACCGTTCAGCGGTTTGGAACTTCCTCTTCCGGGTGGCGACCGGCTGGTCTGAAAACTTCAATTGTAATCATCTGCGCCCCTCCGCAATGCTTGCATAAGTTATACTCCCTCCATTTGTCTTGGCAGAGTTCTTTCCACTTGGCTCTTTTTCCTTTTAAGTGGTGCCGGTGGTACTTTCATCCTTATCTGTATGCTTGTCAACTTCCTTCTGTTGCATGCTGCCAGGAATCCGTAATGCCTGATACGTACAAATCCTGCCGGCAATATATGCCTACTGAACCTGTGTACGAACTCTTCTCCCGTGAGTGTCATCATCTTATGTTTTCCCCCATCCCTGTAATCCTTATAGTCAAACATGACGGCTGTATCTGTAATTCCCTTAATCCTGGCATTACTGATGGCTGTCCTGTGTGAGTAACGTCCTAAGTATTCTATGACCCTTTCCACGCCTTTGAACGGTGCTTTGCTATATACCACCCATTCTTTTTCAAACAGCTTCTTTCTTGTTGCCTGGGGTACTTTCACATGTTTGCTCCACTCTTGCATGAACTTGGCTCTGAACACCCTGCCCATAGCCCTAACCGGGAATAGAAAAGGACTGTCTTGATTTGCCCCAGAGAGCTTCCTCCATCCCCCCTTTCATCTATCCCTCCTTCGGGCACTACACAATGTAGATGTGGGTGATAGTGCAGGTTACTTCCCCAAGTATGCAGGATGGCCACCATTCCCGCCTGTGCGCCTTTATTGGCCGCGAAGGCTGATAAAGTCTTCCAGGCGGCGGTGAACAGGCAGGAATAGGTGGGCCTCATATTCCCCAGTGCCAGTGAATGCAAGTCGGCCGGTAAGGTAAATACCACATGGAAATATTTCACGGGCAATATCTCCTCTTTGCGGGCCTGTATCCATACCTCACGCTCTGCCCCCTGGCATTTGGGACAATGCCGGTCACGGCAGCTGTTGTAACTAACACGTACGACTCCACACTGGGGACAGGCATCCCACATGCCCTCCCAAAGCGGAGGTACGGCACTGTTCCAGACGTGAGAGGACGGAGAACCCTGCCGCAGGGATGATGTTGGCTGATAAAGGATGATTTGAAGCGGGAAATAATCTGACCGACCTCAAACTCCGTCCTCATGGCTGCGTATTGTTATATCCCACTCCCTCAGGACGGTCCAGTGGGCTGAAGGCGTAACCGCCGGCAGGAAGATTGACAAGGTGAAGATAAACCAGGGTTGTCTTTATATCGGCATGTCCCAGAAGATCACGAATGCGAAGAATATTTTCACCCATCTCCAGCAAGTGCGTGGCATAACTGTGACGAAGGGTATGAAGCGTGCAGGTTTTAAGGATGCAGGACGAATGAACCGCCTGTTTAAAAAGATAGCGAATTTCGGAATCCTCTATTTGTCCGCCGGAGCAATTGTTGAAAAGATATACCACAGGCCTGTATTGGAGGAAATACTCCCTAAGAAGAAGCAATAGGTTGCCCGAAAGGGGAACGTATCTGTCTTTTTTTCTACCTTTGCCCTGACGGATGAAAACCTGCATGCGCTTGCTGTCAATATCACAAATTTGCATATTGACCAGTTCACGTAAACGCAGCCCGCAAGAATAAATCAGAGACAGCAGGGATTGGCTGCGGATATTCCCGCAGTGCCGCAAAAAGGCTGATCACTTCGGACTGGGAAAGAACAACCGGAAGTTTCTTCGTGCTACGGATACGGGGGAGAAAAATTAAGTTCGCTAAGATGCATCGTCTTACGATAACAGCGGAGACTGTAAACCGTGTGCTTGAAATAGCTCAAACCCGGTGAAGGAGTGCGAGAGAGCAACATGCTGAAATAATCGCGGCAATCATCTTCGCTTAAGTGTTCAGGAAGTTTTTTGAAGTGAAAGCTGATAGCAGCCAACTTATGGCCATAACTTTTTATACTACCGGAGAATACTGCTCAATAAGAAGTTGTTTGGAAAAATTTTTCGTAACTTTGACCAAACCCCGAGATGGAGTCACTGGCACGCTGAATAAAATTTGCCATAGTGGAGAATGTTTATTGGTTGAACATTGGAAATATCACCACTAAAATCAGCAAAAAAAAGGAATCCCGCATACAGATAGCAAACTTTAGCTATTACGTATGCGGGATTTAGTACAACGACCTCTTCCTTTTAAAGGAACGGACGGCTCCCTAAAATCCATATTGCAAAGCTATACGTAATATTCTGATTTTTCAAAATGAATAATAGCTTGAATCTATTATTTGTGTAATAAAATATGACTATTTCCGTACTTATTTAATTTATGCGCATATATATAGAAGCTATGTAATTAAAACAGAATAAATATATGAGCGTATAATTTAACTATATTTATACTCAAGTATTCTTGAACTTGCAAAACCTTTTATGGCACTCCTTGTTTTGGCTTGTGAGGGGCAGGTTGGAAATTTAAATAATGTGCAAATAATAGCAAAAAAAGGAAGGGAAGAATATGACAACATCAGTTAGGCTTATGCTGAATAAGGGCAGGAGATTGAATAATGGTACTTATCCTTTGGTGTTTCAAGTGATACATAGTAGGAGAAAGAAACTGTTATATACCGGATTCCGGTTAAAAGAGGAAGCATTCAATGAGGCAGAGGAAAAGATTGTTGATGGTACGGATGCCACACTAACCGCTACGGACATCACAAAGATGAATCGTGAACTGCGGAAAATGAAAAATATGATTCATACACGGATCCGGCAGCTTGAACGGACAACGGAGCCTTTTACAGTAGAAGATGTATTGGCACAATTCACCCGTGCGAACGTAAGACAGCAATTTTACATACTGCGTTATATTGATACACAAATTGAACGGAAGAAAAAGTTGAAGAAAGAGGGGACGGCTGCGGCATATAAAAGCACGCGTTCATCATTGGCTAAGTTTCTGGACGGTTCGGACATCCGGATGCCAGAGATTGATTTACGTTTTATCCGGCGCTATGAGGATTTTTTTGTATAATAATGGAGTTGCCGAAAATACGGTGAGCTATTATTTGCGGAATTTGCGGACTCTTTATAATCAGGCTGTGGTGGATGGCTATCATCCTCATGGAGAATATCCCTTTGTGAAAGCGCAGACGCGTCCGGCTAAAACAGTGAAGCGTGCCTTGAGCCGTGAGGATCTTCAAGCTCTGGCGAATCTCAAACTAGAGGATGCTCCTGAACTGAAGTTTGCCCGTGACCTGTATTTGTTTAGCTTCTATGCGCAGGGAATGGCCTTTGTGGATATTGTCCTTTTGAAGAAATCTGATATTTATAATGGTGTGTTGACCTATTCCCGGCATAAGTCTAAGCAATTTATTCGCATTGCCGTAACGCCTCAAATGCAGGAGTTGATGGATAAGTATGAAACAGAAGGAAAATATGTATTTCCGATTATCCGTGACAATTCTTCTTCAGAATATACGCAGTACCGTCTGGCCTTGGGGCGTATAAACCGGCATTTGAAAAGAATAGCTGCCATGATTGATGTCAAAATACCTTTGACTACTTATACAGCCCGCCATACTTGGGCTACCCTCGCCCGTGACTGTGGTGCGCCGGTTTCCGTGATTAGTGCAGGATTGGGACATACATCAGAAGAAATGACCCGTATTTATTTGAAGGAATTCGACGTTTCTCAACTTGATAAGGTGAATAGTATAGTGACTAAATTGTTCTAAAAGTAAGATTTTTCATACTATAATTCCTGATAAAAAAATTGCAGATATTAATATTTTATATATATTTGCATTATTGTAATCTATTCCATAATAGAGAGTAGCACAAAAAGGGTTCTATTGATTTATTTGTTTTCACGTTGCAAAGTTAGCCTATATTTATTTTATATTAATTGCAATAAAGTCCGAAAATTTGTTCATTTTGTACAAACATGGAAAATACTTGCTAATTTGTTTCATTATTAGCCTGACAGCGCTTAATTAATTGTTTGGGAGTGCATCCGAAATGCTGCTTGCAGTAACGGCCAAAAATAACCTTGTGACTCAAATCCCAGTTCTTCAATGACATCTTTTATACATACCCCGGGTTCAGTCAGTTTTTTCAAAATCAGTTGGTTTCTTTGTTTCAGCATCCATTGTTTGGCTGTCATTCCGAATACTTCGTTGAATCTTGCAAAAAATAACTTCTCCCCAGATTGGACAGAGAAATAAGTTTCTCAATATTATTCACTTTGGTATAGTTGTTCATGATAAAATCTTTAAAGTCAATGCTTTTTCCAATAATAGGATAAAACAATGTTGCAATATCTTTTTTCTCATAAAACCCGCGAAGTAGGAAGAATAATTCCTGTTGCATCAGTGTGTGCAGGTGTAAACAGTTCATGCCATTTCTGATGCAGTGGATCAGCACCTCTAAAAAGGGAGTCAGCGGATAACGTATTCTAATCGGTTCGAACAGGTATTCCATATTTTCGCAAATATTTGATAATGATTGCAATAGTAGTTTGTCGCAGTTGTTTTCTGGTATATCGAAAAACATTAAAAGCAACTTCGAATCCTTGGGGCCACTCCTTTAAATAATGAAGAACGTGGAATCAATACCATGTCGCCTGTTTGAAACGACTTGTCGCGAAACTGGTTGTAGCTTATAGTTATGTCACCTTTGAGAAAGAATAAAAGGTAGTTTTTATTTGTGTGGTCTTCTCCAAATTCTGCATCTTCCGTAAATTCAATAAATTTGAATCCGGTTTCGATGGCAGTCATATAGTTTTGACATGACAAATGCTCTTCGATGTATAGCAACTCGCTTTCCATATGTTTTGTTTTTATGAATATTATCAAAATTGTTTGACCTGTCCGATTTTCTTTGTTTCACAATTGTTTCAGAATCTATTTTCTTAATAAATTAAATATCAGCTTTTTGTTTGAACATTGTTTTGTTTTATTCTTCATTTATTGATTCTGAAACAGCTGTTACATTCGTAAATAATTGTAATGTATTGATATATAGTAATATACGGTGATGTATATGCAGTTTATTTGTGCTACTCTCTATTATGGAATAGAGATGGATAAAGGTGAAAGAGATATTTAAATTTAAAAGATATAAGTTATCAATTTTTTTTCATAAAAAACTACTAAATGAAAGTAAAAAGTTTATTTTTGTCAATGTGCGCGATAGCGGCATTGGCAAGTTGTTCACAAAGTGACGATGTGGCTCCTGCAGGGGTGATGCCCCGGAAGCAAAGGTTATCCTTAAATTGGAAGGAGATGGAGTAAAACGCAACAAGGGCGGTGGGTGCCGAGGAAGCTGCTACCGAAGACGGTGCTGCTATTAAGAATGTTACTGTGTTTTTCTTTAACCCGACAGGCTTCATTGTGGGCAAACCACGGTATATAGTGGCTGCTGATATCGCTAAGCCGATAACTACTACTACGGATGCCGCTGAAGTAGTTGTAATTGCCAATCTCGACAGTGATTTAACGGGTTCTACATTTAAAGACGTAGCCAGTCTTTCCCAGCTCCAAGCGGTTGATTTCTCTTCTATTGCCGGCAGTGCAGGTAGTTTTACTGTAAACCAGAGCAAGGACAATTTGTATTCAAGTGGAATGGGTGCGATCACATTTAATGATAATGAGGGTACAGCTCAAGTCCAGTTGCATTTTGTGGCAGCTAAGATCAAGACGGTAAAGATTGCATGGACAGCTAACCAGAATTATGCTGCTACTGAAGAAGCATTGAAGGGTGATAAAACAAAATGGTTTACCATTAAAAAGGTTTATATGATGACGGCCCAGACAAATGCACCTCTTGTTCCGGCTAATACTGCAGACGCCTCGTGGGGAGGATTTGTTCCGCAGACTTACGCTTTTGCAGGTGGTGTGGCATGGGGTACTGCACCGTGGCAATGGACAGGCGACAATGAGCCGAAGCAAACAAATGATTATCTTGCAGTCGCTACGGATCTTGTGGAGAGCACTGCTAATGTCAATCAAATAGATAACGCCCTTGCAAGTAAATCTTGGTATCTGTTTGAAAATTCCTCTGCTTCTCCCCATCCGACCGGTCTTGTTATTGAAGTTGTATGGAGATCAATAAAGGAGTCAGAGAAACCGGAAGACCTTTTGACCAAGTACTTTACAATGTATTTTGGTGAAGCTGGGGCTGCTGGTACTACCCAACCGCTTCTTACAGCCGGAAAGACTTATGACATGGCTCTGTCTTTGAAAGGTGATTTTAAACCCGGCGGCAACGCAGGTGGCGGTGGTGACGATCCGACTAAGCCGAGTGTAGACGCTACAGTTACGGTAACTGTAACTGCTGCAAAATGGACAACAACCGACGAAATCACAAAAGATTTCCAATAATTCTCACATCCCCCTCTATTCTTTATAATTAAACAAAAGAAAAATTCTTAGAAATCGGTATGTGCCCGATTGTAATCCGCATTCGGGCACACCTCCGTTCTTAGCAAAGATAAAAAACAAGAAAGAATATCCATTATGACAGGTGACTACAAATTCCGGTTCATCCGGGGATATTATACTCTATGTTCACACTATTGCTGTTATCAGGATGCATAGCTGAAAATAACGACGATTGTTTCAAGGGTGTCCCTCTGAAAGTGAAACTTCCTGCCGGTATTTCACAGGAAACCATCAAGGATATGAGCCTCTATGTATTTGATGATAAAGACTTGTTGCTTGACATACTCCCTGTGAACAGTACGGAACCTGTTAATCTGGATTATCCGGGTATTCCTACCCTTCATTGTGTAGCCTTGTGCAATACGCAGGACGGTACGATGCTCGTCAGCCCCTGAAAAAGGGCGATTCATGCTCCGACGGTTTCATATCTATGAAACCCTCCGCACCCACAAGGGATGCACAGAGCATATCCTACACCCCTCCGGCCGATTTATTCTACGGAGAGCTTAAAATAGAAAACACTTCGACGTCCGCCCGTATAGAGGAACAGACTTTGGCTGTTTCACGGATGGTAGCGTCAATGAATATAACCGTACGCGGTCTGGAACTTCTTAGCGGAAGTAGTGACGGCGATTATTCGCTCGTTGTGCATGAAACTGCCAGCCGCCTGGATTTTGAAGGTCATTATGGCGGTACTCCCGCTTCCTATCGATTTTCGCCCCCTTTTGAAGCGGGAAAAGATTATAAGATTCCTCCTTTCAACCTGTTCCCTACTCTGGAAGGAGAAAACCAAGGAGTGACCATCGATATCTATCATGGCACAGAGCGGATCAAAAGTCTGAACACGGACAGCAGCCACCAACCCATCATCCCGGTCGTGGGACAAACCCTGAACGTGCTGTTGGATTTCAAATTGAGCGTCAGTGTAGAGGTCGAACTTACCAAATGGGGAGTAGAGACTGTCTGGAAAGAATATAATTGAATCATCGGATGGTGAATTGTACATACTGAAGATAATGTCATAGAATATGAAGAATAACCATATATCGAATTTAAGAAAGTGGGCAATGATTGCCGCTGCAATGATATTGCAAATATCATGTCAGCAGGACGATTCATTCTCCCCGGCTGCGGATTCTGCCATCATCAACCTGTCCGTATCCGCTTCCAATAGCGGAACGACAATGGATAATGATGATACCGCCTCGGCCATTAAGTCCCTTTGTATTCTTCAGTTCAATGCGAATGGAAATGCCTTCGGTACCTTGCGCCATGTGGGTATGGGTACGGAGACAGCTCCGAACAGTGGAAAATACAGCGCTACACTGCTGCAAAGTGTAGACAACAATGACAAATACAAACTAGTCATCCTTGCCAACTTTCCCGATGGCGATTACGGAATCTTTTATCGTATGGGGGGAAGAGCTATGCGGAAGTGCAGCAGGCCTGCCTGAGCGCGGAACTTATTGGAGAAAGCAATGTGCTTGAATTTACTGCCACTCAACCGTTTCCGATGTTCGGAATAGCTAAAGACAGGGCTTCCCAGATTATTAATGAGACGATGGATCTCGGCACGGTGTCATTGGTACGTGCGGTAGCGCGGGTAGATATCGGCATCGGGACAAAAACGCCGATAACAATACGGAACAAAGGCGGCGTGCCGCTTGCCATGACCCAGGTCCAGATATGGAAAGATGGAAAACAATACGCGTATATGCCTGTAGAAAGCAAGTTCTCTTCTTCGGGAGGGGCATTGGCTATCAACAGTCCTTCCCCTGTCGGAGTTACGGAAACAAAGATCTACGGCAGCGCGTACATTACCGGTACCACTTACTGCTCGGAAAAGATCTACCTGCCCGAAGCCGATTTGCTATGGGGAGATGTATATGACGACAATCACTCCAGTCGCCTCGCGATTATCGTAGGAGGAAAGTATAACGGCTCGGAGGCGGAAACGTTCTACCGCGTAGACTTCAACTACGATGAGGGGAGTAAGGCTAAGATGGACATCCTGCGCAACCACGTATACCGGTTTACCATCAAGAGCGTGAAAGACGCGGGGTATGCCACTGCCGGACTTGCGTACAACAGCAAGCCGAAAGGCTTGGATTTCAGCGCCGAAATCGAGCCCTGGGTATCAAACGAACCAACTTCCGTACCTTCCATCCAGGGATACTACCTGACTTATGAGGGATTTAATGGAGAGAATGTGAACTGGACTTACGGCAATCTATCAACCCAGCGAATTCCCAAGAAGAAGTCTTATTGGGGTACCAATGTATATCTTCCATTCGACTACAATAATTTTTATAAGGAAGGAAATAGTTTTTATGCTCCGAATATTTCGGGAGGACAAAACGGGAGATTGTATGCTACAGTGGCGGATGCCTTTTTCCTATGAAGGTACTTTTCCCAATCTGATGGTTTCCGGTGATGATATGGTGGATGAATCGGGTAATGATAAGGTCCAGTGGAGGACCGGAACTACGCTGACAGCCTTTGACTTATGCCGGGATCTGGAAGAAAACGGATATAACGACTGGAGACTTCCGCGACTCTCGGAACTGGCGTTTATCTATGTGAATCAGGGAAGCCTGGAAGCATTGCGAGGCTTCACACCGTTGGTCGGAACTTATTGGTGCGGGAGCGAGTATCTGGAAGGTACAACAGACGAGCAACGGAAAAAGTCCGAATCAGCGTGGGCTGTCGATTTTACTGATGCTACCGGATACGCGTCGAATCATAAGAAATCAGAAAAATTGAAAATCCGTTGCGTACGTCAGCAACAGGATAATCCGAGTTTTAAAAAAAGTGATTGAAACGATATACAAAGATGAATATGGAGACAAACAAGAAATATACCTCGCCCCGGGCAATCCTCCTGACAGCCTTCTCTTTACTTCTGGCAGGAGCCTGTGACAACCGTATCTATGACGGACCGGAGCCGGATACTCCGGCAAGGGAGGTTTCTCTGGACTTCAACGCGTCCGTAGAAAAGACGGAGACCGTTCAATCAAGAAATATTACACAGATAGATGGTTTTACCGGAAATTCCTATTCCTTTGGAATGTCCGTCACTAAACGTGATAACGGGAATGAGATTTTCAAGGGATCATCCGACATGAAAGCGACTATGAAGCGCACCGACTCCTCCGCACCGTGGAATTGGTCTTTTATTGATAATTCAAATAATACAAGTCTCACTCCCGTGGGGTCGGAAGGTAAAGCGTTAAAAGTGGTTGCTTACTATCCGCCTGTCCCATCCGCTACCAAGGATGTCTATACGGATGGCATCCCGTTTGATTTCTCCGCCAGAACCGGTCTCCAACAGACGGATCTGCTCTACAATACCGACACCATCTATCCGTTCGCTCCATCCAGCGACCCGAGGGTAACTATTCCTTTACGCTTCCGGCATGCCTATACGTGGATCGTTCTTAACATCACGAAATATGTGGATAAAGGACCGGAGTTCAAGCTGAGCAGTGTCTCCCCTGGATAACTCTGGGGGGCGGCTGGATTAAAAACAAAGGAGCGATTGACCCGGAAACAGGGTTGGCAAAGGATGGAGCCACCGTCGGTCCGATAGGAGTAACCGTAGACCCTGCTGCGGTATTGTCCACTACGCAGGTTCTCACCTACGAGTTTCTGGTTCCCTCGTTCATGGATTCCAAAGTCGGTGACGGCGACCTGCTCATCGTATTGAATGTCAATGGAATTAATGAGCTGTTTACGCTGAGTAAGCTCTATCTTAACAAAAGTGAAGATGGTAAGTCGTTCGGTTTCAGACAGGGATATAAAAACACGTATAATCTGGTCTATAATAACTCCGCTCTGAGTTTAAGTATTCAGAGCTGGAATTCAGAGGTAATTAGTGGTAATTTTGGAGATGATGTAACGCCTCCCGGCTCCGGAAGCTATATGCGGATAGATTTTTCAAAGATAAATGCCGTTCCAGCTCTTAACGGATATTATTGGCCGACGGCCGTTCTACCGGGCAATACATATGCAACTACATATCCTCCAAAACCGACCTTTTTAGCCGCCGGTACGCATACGTACAAAAACTACTTTACTACTGTGGCCTATGGCGGTAACGGATCTTATGTGGGTGCTAAAGCACCAGATCCCTCAAACTGCCCACGGGCGACGACGCTCTAAAGATTACGGATGATGTAAACGTCTATACAAACGAAAAAGCTTATCCGGTAATTCAGATAACCAAAGAAGATGTCTCCGTCATGCCTGTTCCATGGCAAAATGAAAACGGCGAGTTGGTTGCGAAAGAACTTTGCAGAAAATATAACGGGGGTGGTTTTCATGACTGGAGACTTCGAGAGCCACAGAGTTGCGGGCGGTATGGGTACTGGTAGCGTCTAATGGAAATATATATAGAGACTTGAACTTTGGAAAGGACGAGAATCGAAATAAACCATACTGGACCGGTACGGAAGAAGCTGAACACCAAGCATGGGGCATGTCTTTTGATTATGGAAATGGTCTTGCCGATACTAAGTTGGTGATATCTCCGTATGAGAAGAATACGACGGGTTCTGTGCGCTGTGTCCGTGATGCTTCATAAGTAATGATATTATAACAATATGCAAATGAACGATATTATCATGATCAAAAAATAATTCCGGTATGTATCGCCTGCCTGATCTTAGGGGGGATGCACGGAGGACAGCCTGTTGCCCGACCCGGGAACAGCTTCATCCCCGGAACCGGTGACCGTGAAGCTCACCCGGGCATAGACGGTTATAATACCTCGTCCGACGGGAAAACACGTGCGGAAGAAATGCCTCCTGTGCTTAGGATGTCTTCGCCGGATATGGATGTGGAACTTGTGGCGACACCTGCCGTCACAAGGGCAGCTTCGTCTCCTGCCGTGACTATTGCTGAAGATTATGCCGTTTATTCGTACATGGGCTTCCAGTTTGACGGAACACTATCGAGCGGAACACTGGTGGAAAAGAAATATTTTACTTCTCCGGACGGCTCCATCAAGACAGATGAGGTGGAGATTAAATCTACGGGAGGGAAGAAAAAACATGATTGTGGTTTTGGCCAACGTCAATGAGAGTGACTTTAGCGGTATGACAGTAGGCACTTCCACCTATGCGGATTTACAGAAACTCTGTATGACACGGGGGCGGATAATGATACTATTTTCCCCAGAAAAAGCTGACACTGACAAAGGACGGCGCCCCGCTACAGGAAAACGGAAAGGACATGGAAAGAACAGGAATCGTCATGTGCGGCCAGGTTGCCGCTGAAATCTCTGATGGCAAACAGCTATACGTCTCTTTGAAGCGCACCGTGGCAAGAGTGCAATTCAATATAACAACCACTTTTGACCATTTTAAAACAGTTCCGCATACGTGGGAGGTAGACTTGATGAACATTCCCACGCAGAGTTATTATAATGTGATTGGAAGAAAAGCCGTTTTCCCTTCAGTGGATTTGAACAGATCCGACTTTTTTTGGTCTGAAAAACTCGCAGAGAAGACAACCGTCGCAAATCCAGTGATTAATACGGTGCCTGTATACATCCCGGTCAATCTCCAGCAGAGCGTACCGACCTCTACGCAGAGTACCCGCCGCGATAACTCACCGAAGGGCGGCACTTACCTTCAGATTATAGGACTGGAGAGTAAGAAGGTCGAGGGTACTGTTGATTTGCATATTATAAAAGATTTCTCTATCTACCAGTTGTTTTTGGGAAAGAACTTCACGACTGATTTCAGCGTGTACCCCAATTACGACCTGACTTACAACATTGTCCTGAAAGGAAATAGCGAGGAAGACACCAATGTAGTCCGGTTGATACCGGGCTATTTCTCGGGGAGAACTTACGGCATACGACGCGAATGGTAATCGCTTGTCGTCGGTCACTGACGCGAATGCCGTTAAATGGAAATACCCGAACAAGATAGAGGTTTACTTTTCGGACGGATACTATCCGGCGGGAAGTACGTCCGCAACGCCGGGAGATAAGGAACTGAAATGGTATGCGGGAATGGCGCCACTCGACAAACAGGGAGCCACTTCGTTGACGGACGGACCTGCGAATACCGCACGGTTGCAAGCCGCCGGCGTTCCTTGGGAAGACTATGCGGCTGCCCATACCTGCTACCGCGGACTGAATGGATACGACCAGGGAAAACCGGCCGGTGATATCCTGTGGTATCTTCCTTCTATCGGCGAGTTGATAGGAACCTGGATTTCCTCTTCAAGTACGGCAAGCCAGCTGAGTGCCGGTTACTGGTCGTCAACCGCCTGTCCGGATGCCGATAAAGCCTTTGTAATCACGAATGAAGGGAAGGTGTACTCCGACGCTGTCGGCAATACGCATGCTGTCAGAGGTTTCCAGGACCCGGGCAAAGCCCAGCATACGGAACTCGGACAAAGCCCCACATGGAGCAATTAGCGATAAGTAAACGAAATGCAACCTAATAAGAAATGAAGATGATGAGTTTCAATACCTGTTCCATTCTATGGACCGTTTTATTCTGCTTCGGCCTTCCTTCGGGAGTTTTCGGGCAGCATATCCAGAAAGAGACTGTCGGCGGAAAAACGTATGCCGTTATTTATGCGGACAGCTGGCTGGAGCCGCCCAATGGGGAAGCGGAGTAAAGATGATGCGGAACAACGCTACCATCCGGCATCAGGTTTCCAAAGGAAACGGAGCAAATTTGAGCGTCAATGACAGAATACCGTTTCGCTTTATTGTGGCATCCGAGGATGTGGGAAGCAATGATAAGAATTGGATGGCAGTGCAAGGAGTAAATGATGGCGGGCAGGATGATAATCCGGATTTTTCCACCACTGCAACTACAGGATGCCGTTTGTATGGTAAGGACGGTCAACCGGGTGCAGGGCGCAAATGGCGTGTTCCCACTCAACGCGAGCTGCAACTGATGTGGATGTTTCGTGAAGCCATCGGGGCGATATATAAGGACAAACCGATGGAAGAAGCCGGCAAGGCGAAAAGATACTGGACTTCCACTGAAAAGGGGACGGACAATGCCTGGTTTTTTCGACTTTACCCGGGGAAACCTCACTGTGATACCCAGGATAGACGTACGGCGACCGGTATGGTGAGATGTGTAAGTGATTATTAACCCAATGACAAAATGTAACATGAGAATTCCGGAATTAGTGTTCGACAAGGAAGGTGAAAACCTGTATCATATCTACCTGTTTTTCATCGAAGATAAGTGGTGGTGCTTCGGCTATTCCGCCCATTACCTGAGTATGATCTATCCGCAGCTGGAGGCTGTCAATGCAAAGAGTGAAGGTCCTGCCGAATCCATACCTTGTGTATATGTACCGGAGCGCTACCTGGTAAATCTTACCGACCGCTATGACACGCTGGTTTCGGACACATGCCTGCAGGTAAGTCCTCCGCCTGCCGTTTATAGTTACCGGAAAGAATATGACAATTGGTGTACACAACTAACTGTCTGTTAATATAAACTCCTTATATTGAAATATCAATGAGACGAATTGTACGATATTGCTTATTGTTCTTTTTCCTGCTGCTTGCAGGCAGTCTGACGACCCCTCTTCGGGCGCAGTTCTATTCAGTACAGACCAATACGCTAAAATTGGCCACTACCACCTTCAACGCCGAGGGCAGCATGATGCTGAGTACCCACTGGACGCTGAACTTGGGCTTTTCCTATAATCCGTGGAATTTCAGCGACACGCGGAAGATCAGGCACTTCCTGCTGGAACCGGGCGCACGCTATTGGTTCTGGCAAACTTATGCCGGTAGTTTTATCAGCATGTATGCCATGGGAGCGCGCTACAACGTGGCGTGGGACGGACTGCTGGATGGTAAATATCGTTATCAGGGCTGGGGCTATGGTGCGGGAATGACCTACGGGCGTTCGTGGTTGCTGGGCAAACGCTGGAACATGGAAGTCGAAGCAGGTTTGGGACTGTTGGTAACCCCCTACACGAAATATCGTTGCGAACACTGCGGTGACAAGGTGAAGTCGGGCACTTATTTTCTTCCGACACCTAAACTGGCGTTTAATCTTGTTTATTTATTCTAAGGTTGATCCTTATTGTCAACCCATGGGTGTATGAAGAGTACTAAAAGTTTCTATATTCTGTTCCTGATCATGCTTGTCACCGCATGCTCTCCATTCGGCAGGCTCTACAAAGAGCAACCGAGGGTGACGCTGGCATTGCCCGCCGCGCGGAAGAGTCCGCCGAAGCGTCCGGTGGTGGTAAAACATGACTCGGTTATCTCCACCCCGTCTTCGAACTTCGTCTTTGTCACTTCCAGACCGGGTGTGTCCATGGAATGGGACAGTATCCATAAAGAGAACCTGACTACCATGGCATTGGATGAAATTGTGATCTCTGCCAGTACCACCCGCAACACGGCGGAACGCAACGGGCTGATTGACGTTGAATTTTAGTAACGGTGCCCCGCGCCTTGCAGCAGGACAACTGGATGGTGAATGTCCGTCCGGTTCTGATGCGGGGAGATACGCCCGATTCCCTGAAAGAACTGCGCTTCACCGGACAACGGTTCCGCGAGTTGCAGGAGCGCGACTACCGGCGTTATGACCGCTTTCTGGAAAAGATTATCCCGGACTCGGTCAATTTCTACCGTACCTATGTCGACTATCGCTCTTTCGAGCGTTATCTGGAACGTCTGAAGTGGTATAAGCGTGGATTGGAGAGACGCTGGGCGATACAGGACGTCAGGAAACGGCGTCCCGACCCGTTGCTGCTGCGCTTTGAGATGTTCAACCGTCAGGCCGCCGAACGCGACAGCCTGCTGAAAGACCGCATGCTGGAGAACTCGTACCGGATGATTACACGCCGGTGGTGGCAGTATGACCGTGCCTTGGCACGGGTGAACGACACGCTGCAATATCAAAGCAAATACCTGCTGGAACGCTTCCGCTTCTTCAACGACAAATGGGCGGATTATGCCCGAAGCCTGAAGGATGATTCCCTCACCCGTGCGGAAAATGCCAAAGCGCGTGCGGAAGCGTTGATTGCCCGTAAAAAGCTACTTCCATGACCGGGCGTTGAGTGCCGCCGCGTGGCAGGCGGAACGCGAATTCAACCGGATGCATGAAATAGGAGCGGAACCCGGTGCGCGGATCTACTCTCCCGCTTTGATTATTTCAATGAAAAGATGGAACAGCTGGACGCCGGCCTTTACCGGTATTACCGCATCAGGGGGGCGCGTGCCGAAAAGAAGGAAAACCTGAAATTCCTGCGTGCCTTCTTGGCAGGGAAGGACACGACGCACCTCAACCGTGAGCAACTCACGGAAAAATATATCCGCCGTTATGAGAAAGTAAGGGATTTTCTCCCGATGTTCCATTACCGCCGTCCGGACTGGACACCCTGCCTCCTTCGTGGATCACGGAGACGCAATATCAGGAGAGGCCGGTTTTACCGGATACGGTACGGACACGTAAGGTCCTGCTGTCGCAGTTCTCGAAAGAAGAAATATACGCATATTATGAATCGCACGGACAGGGAATGCCCGACAGGGGACCCGCCGGATTTTTCCGTGGATTGTCGCCTTTATTGACTTATCACCGCATTCTGCCCGACTCGGTGCAGCGACGTACTCCCGGGCCTAAGGCATTCCGGAATTTAGAGCGCAGCCGGGTGGACTCGGCGGCTACGATTGACCGCTATATGCGTCGTTACGAAACCCTGCGGTCAGCTTATCCGCAGTACCGTCTGAAACGTGAATTGTATAATATCAATCCGCCCGCCCTTCGTCATGCCGCCAAGCAGGCAGGCTATGGAGAACGGATAGCGCGCATCAATTCGCTCGATTCTACCGCTCTGGTAAAGATGTTCTATAAAACGCAGAAGATTGCCCGCAATGAGGCTCGCAAAGCGATCAAAGACGAGAAATACCGTGATATTGTCCGTTTTCCGTTCAACCCGGAAGCTAAACTCGATACTGTGATTTATGCTGCCGACCGTACGCTTTCTCTATTCGCAGAAGGTGCCCGCGGATGAAAACTCGGCGCGCATGAAGGTCTATGTGGTGGGCGAAGTGCTGAACAGCAACGGTAGCGAATACCCGCTTCCCAAATCGGATACGCTGACTTTTCTGGTGAGTTCGATGACGAAGTTCGTTGACAAGACTCCCCGCTTTGTGCGTAAAATCGTCACCCGCGACGCGGAAGCGAATGCCAGTGTGAATTTTTATTTTCCCAAAAACCGTTTTAGTCTGGATGAATCCATCGATGTGAACCGGAAGGGGAGTGAAACAGGTGCGCGATCTTACCCCGGCGCTGATGACCGATCCGGTGTACATCATAGACAGCCTGACACTCTTTGCCACCTCTTCTCCGGAAGGTAACTGGCGCATCAACGGAGAGATAGCCCGGAAACGTGCTGAATCTATCCGTAACATTCTGGTGCGTGACTTCACGCAACTGTATGATTCCCTGTCTGTCGGTGCCGCCATGGAGATAGACGATGCGGGCAATATCCGGAAACGGGAGGTGAAAGACGAGATCCCGAACCTGCCGCAACTGATAAAAGTGCGTACCATTCCTGAAGGATGGGACAAATTGCGACACCTGATCATGGAAGATGAGCATTTTGTCGGTGACAGGGGCGCCGTCTTGCGGATCATAGATAAGGAGGCGGACCCCGACCGGCGTGAATGGCTGATCAAGAGCCGGTATAAGGCAGAGTATGCCTACATGTTCGACAAGCTCTACCCGTCCGTACGTGCGGTGGACTTCCGCTTTACCCTTTCCCGCCGGGGCATGCAGCAGGATACGGTGTATACCACTGAGCCGGATACGGCGTATGCACGGGGAGTGGAGTGTCTGGAGAAACGCAAATATGCGCAGGCACTGGAAATTCTGCGTCCGTACGAGGACATGAATACGGCCATTGCCTATATGTCGCAGGGATATGACAAAGCCGCTTTGCGGATATTCGGGAATTTGCCTCAGACAGCCGATGTCAAGTACATGCAGGCCATTCTTCAGGCACGTCTGGGGGATGAAGAACAGGCGGTACGGCTATTGCTCAGTGCAGTGGATATGGACGAAAAAATGAAATTCCGCGCGAACCTTGACCCTGAACTGTCTGCACTGGTGAAGAAATACGATCTCTTCAAGGAAGAGGATGATTGGTAATTAGAAAGAGTGAAACAGATGAATCTGGTTTGCCATTAATAATATTAAAAACTAAAAGGATGAATAAGAAAGAATTGATTCAAGAGGTCGCTATTCGTAGCGGCATGTCACAGGCAGATGTGGAAAGGGTCTTAAACCATATCACCGACACCGTCAGAGACAGTTTGCATAATGAAGAGTCCGTAACACTTGTGGGATTTGGAAGTTTCCGGGTACAGGAACGTGCGTCACGCGCGGGGTATAATCCGTCAGCCGGTCAGAAAATGCAGATTCCCGCAAAGAAGATTGTTAAATTCAGACCGGGTAAGGCGCTGGAAATTTAAACATGATTTTATATAATAGTATATGGGCGAAGGCCTTTTTAAATAAGAAGAAGTATTATTTCATGCTTTTCGGATGCTGTTTTACCCGTTACAAATATTTGGAAGCATGGGAGGATATGGAACTTCGTATTCATGAGAGGCAATATCTCGAATGTTTTTTGTTGGCGTTGTTGCCTGCGTTGGTTCTTTTCTTTCCCTGTGGCTTTCATGGTGGTTCATGTTATTGGCATTTGTTAATTATCATCTGCTTTATTGGATAGAGAGATGGTTCGGGCACCATTCTTCATTTGATTGGGAAGCGTTGGAGCATTGTGGCGATTCGCTTTATTTGAGGAAACGGAAATTTTGTGCCTGGATGAAGTGGTATGGTAAAAAAACGCTGCCGCCTTCCGAATGGGATGACTAAATAATTCTCTTGTTATATGTTAGTTGCTGTGAAGCAACTCATTGCCCCAGAATCCATATCCTTTGCCATTCTTTGATATAAAGGAATGGATTTATGGATTCACTGCCTGTGAAGGTAGACTATTGTTTGTTTTGTTTGTGTGGTGCGCCTCTTTCCCGGTGGGGAAAAGGCGCACTTTTTTTGTTAAATGTATGTTCACAGGAATCGACAAATGCGCAAAGGACCAGAATAGGTTAAGGTAAGTTTGTGCATTGTTTGCCATGTGGGCAGAAGTGATGATGATACCTTTTATATAGGTTGAACTTTGGTCGGATAGCAGTGAAATACAATCTGTATATGGCTGGAGCTTTTGAGCAAGTTCTTTCTGTTTGGTGTGATAGGCGTGCTAACAAATGATAATAATTGAACTTCTATTGAAAAATATAGAATAAAAACATCGTTATCTAATTTATTGTGTTACCTTTGTTCCCAGAGTTTGAGTTACGAATCATTATTGTGCAGTTCTTCTTTTTAATATATTATTAGTAAGTAGTCCTCTTCTGTAATTATCCTCCTCACTCCAAATTAGTATTTATTTTAATAAAATTTTTAGATGAACATTTACATTTCAGGTTTAAGCTATGGCACAACTGATGCCGACTTAACAAATTTATTTGCAGAGTTTGGAGAAGTTTCTTCAGACAAAGTTATTTTTGATAGAGAGACTGGCAGATCCAGAGGATTCGCTTTCGTAGAAATGACGAACGATGGAGAAGGACAAAAGGCAATTGATGAACTGAATGGAGTTGAATACGACCAGAAGGTTATTTCAGTAAGCGTTGCACGCCCTCGTACTGAAAGACCGTCAAACGGTGGAGGCCGTGGTGGTTATAATAACTCTAGAAGATATTAATATCAGATAAAAGCAGAAGATTCTGTCTTCTGCTTTTATTTAAAAACTGTTTCCGTTTCATGATTTAACGGAGGAATCTCTACTGAATAGGGAGGACGAAAAATCATTTTACATTTAAGTTCTGCTAATTCTGGCTCTTCTATGCAAAATTAGGAATTTCTAATCCTGTACTTTCCATTCTGAAAATAGATTTATTAGGCTTTTTTGTAATACAATACTCCTGAAATAGTCAGGAGCAAATAGTTTAATAAATTATCCAATAAGGTAAATCGTTAGTGGCAGGCTAGTATTGAGTACTTGGATAAAAGTATACTCACTTCTGTCTATCTGTTTTGCCCATACAAAATAAAACATATGAAATCGTTCTTTATAGGAAATATTGAGATAAAAACACCTGTAATACAAGGTGGAATGGGAGTAGGAATCTCACTGTCCGGTTTGGCATCTGCAGTAGCAAATGAAGGCGGAGTAGGGGTTATATCATGTGCGGGTTTAGGGTTGTTATACCCCAAAGGAAAGGGCACCTATCCGGAGAAATGTATAAGCGGACTGAGAGAGGAAATTCGCAAGGCACGTACAAAGACAAAAGGTATAATCGGAGTAAACGTCATGGTTGCCTTATCTAATTATGCCGATATGGTGCGTACTGCGATTGAGGAAGAGATTGACGTGGTATTTTCAGGTGCGGGACTTCCGCTCGATTTGCCATCATACCTGCCCTCGGGAAGTGTTACAAAATTGGTTCCTAGCGTAGCTTCTTCAAGAGCAGCGAAAATTATTTGTGACAAGTGGCAAAAGAACTATAACGATCGGCCCGATGCAATCGTGGTAGAAGGACCTAAAGCCGGTGGGCATTTAGGATTTAAAGGAACAAATACAGGATCAGCATTATGCTTTGGAAGCATTGATTCCGGAAGTGGTAATGATTGCATCCAGCTATAAAGAACAGAAACAAATTCCGGTGATTGCAGCCGGAGGATTTCAACAGGTGAGGATATAGCGCATTTTATGCGAGTTTTTTCTTAGCGACTCACAAACTGGTTTAATATCGGAGACCTTGCATATTCAGTATTGAATGTGTTGTGCTCTCTTACTATATATAAAATTAACCGCTGTGCTGAAACAGCAAAAATAACATTTATGACATTTAAAAGAATTAAATATAACCGAACCTATTTTAAAAGCAATTGAAGAAAAAAGGATATACAGTACCTACTCTATTCAGGAGAAAGCGATTCCTGTAGCATTGGCAAAAAAAAGACATTTTAGGCTGTGCGCAGACTGGAACCGGAAAGACTGCTTCATTTGCAATACCTATTATACAACATTTGCATCTCAATAAGGGAGAGGGCAAGCGTTCGGAAATCAAAGCTCTGATTTTGACTCCTACCCGCGAACTCGCATTGCAAATCAGTGAATGTATTGAAGATTATTCAAAGTATACACGTATCCGTCACGGAGTCATCTTCGGAGGCGTGAATCAACGTCCGCAAGTGGATATGCTGCATAAAAGGAATTGATATTCTGGTTGCTACTCCGGGGCGTCTGCTCGATTTGATGAATCAAGGACATATACGATTGGATAATATTCAGTATTTTGTTCTGGACGAAGCAGACCGTATGCTTGATATGGGCTTTATTCATGATATTAAACGGATATTGCCGAAGCTTCCGAAAGAAAAGCAAACGTTGTTCTTTTCGGCTACGATGCCTGATACGATTATTGCTCTGACTAATTCCTTGTTGAAGAATCCGGTGAAGATTTATGTTACACCGAAATCATCAACGGTAGATTCTATAAAGCAGTTGGTTTACTTTGTTGAGAAGAAAGAAAAGAGCCTGTTGCTGGTTTCAATTTTGCAAAAATCGGAGGACCGGTCGGTACTTATCTTTTCGCGTACCAAGCATAATGCTGATAAGATAGTTAAATATTGGGTAAAAAGCCGGCATTGGCAGCCAGGCTATTCATGGAAATAAGAGTCAGGCGGCACGGCAGTCCGCATTGGGTAACTTCAAGTCGGGTAAGACGCGAGTGATGGTTGCTACTGATATCGCTTCCCGGGGAATTGATATTAATGAACTGCCGTTGGTTATCAATTATGATCTTCCTGATGTTCCCGGAGACATATGTACACCGAATCGGGCGTACGGGAAGAGCTGGAAATGCAGGTATGGCACTTACATTCTGCTCTCAGGAAGAACGCAAACAGATTAATGATATTCAGAAATTGACAGGCAAAAAACTAAATAGGGCTGATTTACAATTTAAGGTCATTCCCTTACATTATTCATTAAAATATAGTATAAATTAAATATAAGTTCTATGGCAAAATCCATTACGGTAGGTAAACGT
>VOFD01000042.1_pt1 | contig 43325 bp, 62 predicted proteins | sample 5384101 | NCBI WGS metagenome assembly VOFD01 (sample SAMN12384723, study PRJNA508395) | human gut metagenome | isolation source: healthy gut C | host: Homo sapiens
GAATATTATGCATCACTGCAAATGGGGTTACCGGCGTTATATTATTCAGGAAGAGAAAATCCTCCTCATCCGGAAATTTGGATTAATTATTTTTGCGGATGATGGAATTGTATTCTAAAAAGGTATATGAATTATCAAAAACATCCGAAAACGACGAGTTAGATGGAAGCCTATCTTATTTAAATGCAAAAAGAATATACAGGTTAAAAATTAGGCATTAAAATAAGACCACCACACCAGTGCTGGCCTGAAAATATTAGTGGATAATTAAGATTCTGGAAGAGATGAAAGATATTCTTTCACTCGTCCGTAGTAGATTCTTAGAAACTTGTTGGCACCTGCAGTCATATAGACATAGTAAGGCTTGCCTTGAGCACGTTTCTTATCTAAGAACTGATAAACAGGATCATCTTGCGGATGCGTTTTAATCAGGACATCCATTACCTGAAATAAAGTCTTTCTAAGATCAGAGGAGCCTCGTTTGAAGTTGGAACACTTTTTTGTTCATAACTTCCCGATTCATTAACACCGGGATCTACACCGGCAAATGCAGTAATAGCACTTTTGTGAGTGAAACGGGAAACATCTCCGATCTCAGCTATCAACTGAGGACCAAGTGAAGTTCCAACCCCTTTCATAGCCATAACGACAGGATATTCCGGGAGTTTGGATGCAGTTTCATTCATGAGAGTGCGTAGTGACTCAACAGTTGTAGAGGCACTATTAAGCTGGTCTACAGCCTGCTTGATAATAAGCTTTGTAACGGAATCCTTTGGAAGTACAGGAACAAGTTCCTTTGCTTTTCCATAGATTTCTTCAGCTTTTGACTGACTGAAGTTGTACTTCTTGCGTTTGCACCAGTTTTGATAATGGTCGATAAAGGAATTCAGGGACATTTTACGGACACAGTCTACATGCCAGTATGTAGATGCAAAATCAACCCATTTCTGGCTGCCGTCACTGCGTGCAGGACTGTCAAAGTAAGTATTCACACCAGGATAGGTTTGGTCAAGGATGCCGATAAGATTATTCTTCATAGCCGTCTTGTGTTTCATGTAAAAGCCGAACTGACGGTTCATGGTTTTGAGCTGATTGCGTAATTCATCCATAACATTATACTGTTTAAGATTATGCCATTTGTCAAGAGTATATCGGGCAATCTTAACAGCATCTGCTTTATCAGATTTCACTTTACGAAGAGAATCATTATCAAAGTCTTTGATAAGTTTTGGGTTAATGGCACTGACGAAAAGATTTGCCTCTGAAAGCTGATGAGCGAGGACTTCATAATAACGCCCTGTGTGCTCCATCACGATTCGGGACTCACCTTCAACAGAGTTGATGAGTTCTACAAGTGAATTGATACCACTGGCTGTGTGTTTGATTTCGAAAGGTGCGGAAACAATTTCACCGAAAGGTCGCATGATAGCAACCATACTCTTACCTTTTGAAACATCGATACCTACTGCGTTCATAAATTGTCACTCCTTAAGATTATTGCAATGGATAAGTACCAGTTTTACTCATTGCCTATTCCATCTACTGTGGTGTGACACGAATGCACATATAGCGATTCAACCTGCATAAAACGAACGCTGCGAATGAGGAGCTGGTTATCAGTCTTTTGTACGGACGCGAAGTCCAAGAAAGTATTCGATATACCGATTGCTCCATCATTATACAGCTTAAGCAACAAGATGGGTAATTCCTTACTGGCAGAAAAGTAAAGAGACGGAAATAAAGAAAGCAAAAGAATCTGAGACAACAGAGACGAAGAAAATCCGAAAAGGAATCTGAGACAACAGAAACAAAACAGACGAAAGAAACGAGACAACAGAAACAAAACAGACAAAGAAAGAGAGACAGGAAAAATTAAAGAACCTGAAACAGCAAATACAGACAAAAACAAAGCATCCGAAACTTCAGGCACACAGAAAAATAAGGAATCTGAAATTTCAGAAACGAAGAAAGAAACAGTAAGCAAAGGAACTGAAACACAAAAAGTAACAGAAGTACAAAAAGAAACTAAAATACAAAAAGAAACAGAAACACAGAAGAAAAACGAAGCAGACAAAGAAAGCAGAAAGCGAAAAACAAGGCGGCAGCTTCTGCAAATAAGAAACAGGGTATTGCACTGCAAAATGCGGCGGAGATAAGCGTTACGACGCAAAATGAGCTGAGGGCGACTCTGAAAAATGATGCAGTTCAGACAATCAACATTGAAGGAAGTTTTACTTATACATATGAAGTGGAAACAGATAAGAAGATTGTCATTAAGAATGGGGCTGTTTTCAAATGGAGTGCTTATCAGGATACGTTTCGTATAACGGACATGCTGATTGAGAACGGAGCGGTTTTCCAGATCAGCCCATTTGATTTTATGTCAAAAGCGGTGGTAGCCGGTACGATCACCAATCAGGGTGACATTCAGGTAACGTCTGCAAGGGGCGAATGTTTCTTTACAGCATCGGTAAAAAGGAAGCGGAACGTTTTCTCAGACAACAGAACAAACTTATATCAGCTATGGAGCCGTACAGGATGCTATGATTACCGGCACAGGCTATCGGATCAATCTTCTGAAGGATTTGTCTGTAACACCGACAGTCAGTCTGCCGGATTCTATGCAGACAGGAGATACGATCACACCGATTTTCACCAATATCATAGATGGCGTAGACCTTTCCAAAGCATTTACTTATAAATGGAACAATGGAAGTTATGATATTTATAATGGTGCGTCCAGTCCGATGCTGACGAAATCCGGAACATTGAAACTGACGGTGTCCCCGAAAAACCATATATTATGCGGACCAGTACCAACAGTTATCCGGGCAGTTTGGATGCCAGGGGAACTGTTCAGAAAAAGCAGTATGATGTCATTTATGTAGATCCTGCAAATGGAAATAACAACAATCTGGGTGATACAAAAGAAACTTCCATGAAAACCATAACCGGTGCAATGAACAATCTCACAGAAAACGGAACGATCGTACTGCTCGGTGATTACAGCAGTTATACGGTGATCGATAAAAATGTGACGATAAAAAAAGTGAGGATGCTAAACAGTATTCGTTTGCACCGACATTGGCTCTGAATGCCGATAATCTTCGTGTGACACTGGATTCTGTGAATCTTTCAAATCTGACGGCGCGGGATACGGGACAAACGAAACACTGACCATAAAAAACAGCGAGCGGAAGTATTCAGTCTACCGATCAGAATATTGCGAATGTTCAGGTGGAAGATTCCAACTTAAGCGGGAGACTGACAGCATCACAGAATCTGGAATTTAAAAATGTTACATTTTCTGGCAAATTTCAGACAGAAAAAATTCATTGCTGACGGTAAAAATATCCTGATTCCGGAGAAAAACAGGATCAGCCGCATTGATGGAACAGCGACAATCACCAATCCGATCACGATACAGACCGAGCTGGTAAAAGGAAAGAAAGTACTGGAAATCAGCGAGAATAATAAAGATACGATTCTGTCAAAACTTAAACTGGCAGACACTCAGAATGATAAGTTCCAGATGAAAGTTTCAAAACAGTACAATGGCACATATATTACCATTACGCAGCGTGTGACATCCGGCGGAAAACTGCTGATTGCCAATGAGCCGTTTATCGGTGAGGCAGTAGAAGATTCTTATGCAACAATGCGAAATGAGGACTGTTCTGTAAAAACAGCAGTATGGAGCGGATACAGTCATGCGGCAGGATCAAAATGGGCAGCCGGTGATGTACCGGAACTGACGATCACGTTGAAGGTCTGGAGCGCGACGGAACGGGCGTCGAGAGCAAACATTTTGATGAGACTTTCCGTGCACAGGATATCAAAGTGTATTCCTGGAAAGATCTGGACACCTATCCGGACACGGATTCGGATACAAACCTGAATAAGGATGCAGAGATTTTGGTAAAAGACGGACAGGGACTTAGTGCAGACGGTGAAACCTTTACGTTTACATTGCGTTATCCGGCCGTAGAGCGTATGGAACAGACGATCACGACAGACTGCAGTGCACGTAGTGCGTATTGCACAGAGAAGCTTGTCGCACGCCCGGTGCAGGCACAGGGTACGGTTTCCTATGAAAGCAGTGATCCGGATATTGCATCCGTAGATGCCGCAACGGGAGAAATTACCGCAAAGAAGCCTGGAAAGGTCAAAATCCTCATCCATGCCGCACAGACAGATCTTTATAAGGTCGCAAGTGCAGAATATGAGTTAACGGTGGACCATCTTTGCGGTGACTGCACCGACTGCCATAACTGGTTTGAAATATAACGGAAAAGCACAGAAACTGGGCAGCACCAGGAGAAACTCTGGAAGGCAAGATCATGTACAAGGTAAATGACGGTGAATGGAAAGAGGAAGTGCCGATTGCCGTTAATGCCGGAACATATACAGTATATTATAAAGCGGTAAGAGGAGAAGGACACGGAGAGACAGAAGAACAACATTTTGATGTAAATGTTTCTCAGAAAGAAATCGGAATAGAATGGACGAATACCGAAGTTATTTATGATGGAACGGAAAAATTACCGATAGCGACCGCAAAAAGGTCTGGCAGAAGGTGATACCTGTAATATTACAGTAACCGGAGGACAGACGGAGGCAGGCACTTATACAGCCCAGGCAGCTGCGATTGATAATGCAAATTATAAGCTTCCGGCAGAGACAACCGTTACTTTTGTCATTCGGAAAGCAGATTTTGAACTGACTGGCATGCCGCAGGCAAAACAGATCTGGTGTATGACGGAAAAGAACAGGAACTGATCACGGCCGGTTCTGCAAAGAGTGGCACTTTGCTCTACAAACTGGGCGATGGCGAGTGGACAGAAAAATCCCGTCCGCAGTACATGCAGGAACCTATGATGTATCTTATAAAATCGCAGGTGACAGCAATCATAATGATCTGATCGGTTTGGAAGTTCTGCATATCAAGATTGCGGCAAAATCAATCGCAGATGCAGATGTAAAAACTGGCAGATGCATTGAAATATACCGGACAGCAAAGAGAAACAGGAAATCTCAAAAGTGACGGCAGGAAATCTGGAAGTTCCAAAGGATGATTATGAAGTGAGCGGAAATCAGGCAAAGCAGAAGCCGGTGTCTATACGATGACGATCACAGCAAAAGAAGGAACAAATTTCACCGGAAGCAGAGAATGGACTTATGTAGTTGCACCGGTGAAAATGAGCCAGATCACAAAAGATAAAGACGGTAAAGTACAGATAGGCATGGTACTTTTTCTGTGAAGATTGAACAGGACAAGGACACAGCACAAGCAAAGACTTGTAACAAGCGAGGCAGAATTCATTGAGAAACTGGTGGATGCCGGTGATATTACAGCAGATGAGCTGACACGGACAGCAAACGGGGCATCGATGGAACTGCTGCTTCACATTCAGAATGAATCTTCGCTTGGTGAAGAATCCAGAACGCAGATACAGAAAAAAGCGACAAAGAGAAAAAGGTTATACACCGGGAACCTGCTTTAAACTCAGTCTGAAAAAGTATATGACCGAAAACGGTACGACAGATCAGGGAACTGTGATTTTGCAGAACGGTAAAATAAAGCTTACCCTACAGATTCCGGAAAGTCTTCAGAATCAGAACAGTAAGAAAGACCGTACTTATTTTATTCTGTGCGCAAGAATGGAAATGTGGAAGCATTAAACGGCACTTATGATGCAAAAGCAAAAACCATTACCTTTGAAGCAGAAGATTATGCTGATATGCGTTGGTATATCAGGAGACAGATAAGCCTGATAATGGGGGAGGAAACAACGGCGGAAATAATCAGGAACCGGAAACGGATGATAACACAAAGAAAGATGATACCGATCAGAACGGCAACAAAGACAATAACAAAAACAATAACAATAAGAATAATAACAATAATAAAAACGATAACAAAAATAATAACAAAGATAATAATAAAGATAGCAACAAGAATAACAACAACAGTAATAACAACCAGAACAACAATGGAAATAGCACTCAGAAGTCAGGTATCACAACCACTGCCGCCGGAACTTCAGCGACAACTGCGGGCAGCACCGTAAAGGCCGCAAATACGGCGGACAGTGCGAATGTTTTCGGAAATATCCTGGCATTTCTCGGAGCATGGATGATTCTGCTTGGAGCCTGGATCAGAAGAAAAACAACAAAATAATCTCAGTGAAATTTAAAGGGAATCCCTGCCGCATGCAGGGCAATGGGATATACTTGCAAGGGTAAAAGTGTATAAAAAGAGCCTGAAGCTATTTGCTTCAGGCTCCTTTTGAGCCAAAGTTTATGCGTTGCCGCTGACTGTTACATTTGCAACGCCTCCCCAGTCAGTTGATTTTTGAGGATCTTTTGTTTCACGGGAACAGGCATATACTTGAATTTATTAAGCATATATGATATATTAATTAAATCAACTGGATGTATATGTGAAGTAAAACGGATCAGATGAAAAAAATCAAATGAAAGAAGGATGCATATGGAAATGAAAGATGAATTTTTATTCAAAACACACATGCTCGATAAAAACGGAGAAAAGACCGGAGTAGATCAGATTGCGGATTATATGTTCCGGGCGGATATGATCTACAGAATGAAACTTGCATCGGACATGGGACTGCCGGTACTTACCTTAATTGCACGGGAGCTGGAAGAGAAATTTGATGAAAATTCCAGTTTCCCGGTGACAGCAACGAAAAATGATCCAAATGCACCACTATATCGTCAGAATGTCGGAAGGATCGCCAAGTTTATCATGGATAAGCTGGGGTATGTCCCGGCGACAGGGAGTGTTAGGCTTCCGGCGGTGTCAAAGTCGAGATATTTTTCGACAAGTGCGGTATATGAGAAAAAAAAAAAAAGGAAGTTATGATTTTAAAATAACAGATTTTGTGATACACTTGCAGAAAACAAAATAACAGAAAAACGCCCAGAAAACTCCCCTTTTTTCGAAATGTTATTTATAAATTATAATAGAAGATGGAAAGAGAATAAAACATATTTTCTTTCAGATCGGTGGCTTTCTGATGACGCAGCTCGGGAAGTCACTGAAAAGAATAACACGAACAGGGTAGAAACGGAAAGGCGGGAAGTCATATGTCAGAAAAAGATTTTTAAGGTGTCAGGGGAAGAATTCCGGAAACAGTACAAGGAAGCTTATGAAAGCGGAAGAGCATCACTTGCAGATAAAATGCCGGCGGAGTTCTTTGCGAGAACTGCCATTTCAGATGAGGTGGCAGTACTGCTTTTTCGGTATATGAGCTTTCTGGATGAGGCAGACAAAACAACCTGTCGTTACTTGCAGGAAGTAAAAAACTGATCGAAAACGGAAAGTTCCAGCATTTGAAAGAGTGTGAAGGATTGAATCCACAGGTAATTGACATGATCGATACATTGTATGAAAAACGTCTAAGAGAATGCTGTGATGAACTGCTTTGTATTGCAATGACGATGTACCGCATTTTTAATATGCAGGAAAGACCATTGCAGAGGCCGGAATACAAAAGACGTACCGAAATGGCCTGGAGAGCAGTGAACAAAGCCAGAAAAGATAAGCTTATTGAGCTTTCTGAAAGGAAAAAAAGCTTAAAAGAGAGTCCGGCAGACAATATTCCACTGGCAGTGAAAGTGAAAGAACATTTTGACAGCAGTGGTATGCGTGGTCAGGAAGAGGCTAAAAGATCGTGGCAATGAGCGTGCATAAATTTGTTATTAGTGAAGGAAAGGATCGAAATCCGATCCTTCTGGAAGAACCTACCGGTTCCGGAAAGACCTTTATGTTTCAGGCGCTTGAGGAAATGCCGGAATTGAAAGATCTGTGCTTTTTTAATTATTGTGCCTCTGATATGACACCGAATGGCTTCAGCGGGGATGACATTTCAATGTTTTCTCAAAATATGAAAGAATGGCAAGACAAAAGATGAAGAAAGGTGAGAATGGCTTACAGATGCCGCTGGGAATTATTTTTCTTGACGAAATGGATAAGATCATCGGTATGTCAAACACAGACAGTAATGGTGAAGACTGCAATGCCATTGTGACAGCTCAGCCGCTGACTGCGATTGCCGGAACCCAGAACTATGGAAGTGTCGATACCAGTAAAATCCTGTTCATCATGGCAGGTGCTTTTTGAGGAGCTTGAAAACAGCAGAAAGAAAAAAAGCGGGAAGAACACGGTATTGGTTTTGCAGTAAATGCATCCACAAAGGAGAAAGAGAACAGCATGACCGGATATGATCTTCGGGAAGAACTGGAAGAGATCGGTGTTTCAAAGCAGTTTCTCGGAAGGGTGCCTTACATTGTACATATGGATCGGCTGTCAAGAGCTCAGCTGCGTCAGATTCTGGTGGATAAGGAACATGGAGTATTTGGTAAGAAACAGAAGTGGTTCAAAAGGAACGGAAAAACGTTGACTTACGATGAGGATCTTGTGGAGGAGATTCTGGATCGTATGGAAGAACACGATATGGGAGCCAGAGGAGCGGCCGCAATGCTGGAGACATTGATCGGAACAGCAGAATACGATATGTTCGCAAACGGTTATAAGAATTTGCATCTGCACAAAGGAATGTTCTTCAGAGCGGAACCTGTTTTCGATGAACAGAAAGGTAAGAGTCGTGATAAATAGTATAAAGAAAATTTTTCTGATCATTAAATGGTTTTTGTATGGGTTTACAGAAAAACAGAACAGTTCTGCAAAAAGAGTATGGAGAAGACAGGATTTACTGTTATGTCTTGCAACTTTGACCATGATCGGTTATGCTACATTCTGGAGATATGACAATGAGATTTTTGATGGGAAAGAAGTCTGGTGGATGATATCCGTGATCGCCGGTCTGGTTGTGGCACTGATCATCGGGATCGTCGGTTACCGTATTTTTTTCAGATGTGCACCGCCGCTGTATCTTGTGTTTTCTGTGGTGCATCTTTTCCAGAGAAAACCGATGATCGAAAAAGAATTCGAGGCAACACTGAGAAATCTGTTTCTGAATGACCACAGGGCAGAAAGCACGGTTGAACTTGTACTGATGCTTCTGACAGCATTTGTGCTGGCGGCATTTGAAAGAAGAAACCGGGCACTGTTTCGAAAAGAAAGAGAACAGAAAGAGAGGGAAAAAAGTTTAACCGGAAGAAGAGCAAGAAGGATGAAGAAAAAGAGTCCGACAAAGCCGGATGAAGGCTTTTTGGGAAAGCATTTTCCGTGTATCATTACCGGGGCTATGATCCTGGTGATGATGTTCTCTTATCTGTTTTCCGGATTTGTGGTAAGAGTTGTGTGTATAACAGTGGCTGTTTTACGTTGACTGTTTATACAGCTCCGCTGGTCCGGAAAGTCCGGGCGGTGCTCTTTTGCCGCGGCAGGATTTGTGTGCGCTTCCATCATGAACTGTCAATCCTGAAATACAACAAAGCGAACGGGAGCTATTTCCTGAAGTGGATGGCGGAGCGTGGATCACTGCCGAATATCCTGATCTGGGAAAAATTCGGACTGATCGGATACTGTCTGGTTGTGGCAGCAGTCCTGAGTATTATCTGGTTTATCTGGAGAGCATGGAGATATGCAAATAAAAAAGGTAATGTCTGTGATGAAGTGATTTCCATTACCGCTTTTTGTACATTTTGCTCTCGCAGGAACCTATTTTGTGGCAGAAATGGCATTTCCGGATGGAAATTATTTCTGGGGAAATAACCTTCCGTTTTTTACAGGAACTCTGGAAAATAATCTTTTGTATCTGGCAGAGCTGGGGATCGTGTATCGGATCCTGAGAAAAAGTATTGGAAAATAGCGGGCAGATGCCGGATGTCTGAAAAGGAGGCAGTGTATGAATCCAATTTGTTTGTCGATTAAGCAGGAAGAAACCGGAAAAAGAATCAAACAGCTGTTGCAGGATCACGGATACAAGGTAAAAGATATCCAGGGGGCGATGGGATTTGAAACGCCGCAGGTGGTATACAAATGGCTGTCAGGCAAGTCGCTTCCAAGCCTGGACAACTTCGTGATCCTGAGCAGATTGCTGAATACAAGCATTGAAGATATCCTCGTCATTGACGGGGATTCTTTTTTGTCTTTCTTCTTTGCGTTTCGTTGAAAAAAATGGCTTTTTTGCTTTAAAGGGAGTATAATCGAAATGCATTAAATGATCTGGAAGCCGGCAAGGTGGATCTGCTGGGACCGCTCCTAAAGAATGAATATACAGAAGAGATTTATAATTTTCCGGAACAGGATTACGGCACGGTTTATACAACGCTCTCTGTGCACTGGAAACCGGAAATCTGCGTGAGGATAACGTCGCTTCTGTTGTGCCGCTGAAAGTAGGACTGTGGGAACAGGCAAAAACAAGAAATCAGGAAGTGATCTCAAATGTTTCTCTTGATCCGATTTCCGGAACCAGGATTATAGAGAGATTTGCACCAAGGCCGTATTATTTTGCATCTCTCGGGAAGTGCACAGAATATCTGTATTGCGATCGCAAGAGAAAGCAATCTGCAGTTTATAAGGCTTGTGAATGACTATATTTACAGCCTGTCGGATCTGCAGAAAACAACATTTCTGGAAGAAGGAAATATGCACTTGTATAAAACATCGCTGCGAGGCTATGTACGGATGCATCCGATCCAGACGATGCTGCTGTTTTCCGGACTGACTGCATTTATTGTGGTTGCATGTTCCATGATGTTTCACGCGAAACGAATGCATAAAAAGAATATGGAACTGGAAATGGCGAATCAGGCGAAAAGCGAATTTCTGACCAGAATGTCCCACGATATCCGCACGCCGATGAATGGTATCATCGGTATGCTGGATATTTCGGATAAATGTCTGGACAATCCGGAGGCGGTAAGAAAATATCATAAAAAAGATCCGCGTGGCGTCGGAGTATCTGCTGTCGCTGATCAATGATGTTCTGGATATGAGCAAACTGGATTCGGGGAAATGTATTTTGCGGAAGAATCCGTGTATCTGCGGGAAATGCTGGAAAACTGTAGGGATATCATGGAGACAAGAGCGGCAGAACATGGGATCGAACTGGAAACGCCGGGGCTTGAAAACTTTAACCCGCCGAGGGTTCTGACAAGTGAACTGCATATCCGCCAGATCGCCATGAATATCATCAGCAATGCGATCAAATACAATAAGCCAAACGGAAAGATCATAGCAACGGCGGAAGTCGTAAATCAGACAGAAGATTACGTTACCTGCAGATTTATGGTAAAAGATACCGGAATCGGCATGAGTGATGATTTTCAGAAAAATATGTTTGATCCATTCTCGCAGGAATACGGAAAAGACCGCAGTGAGTTTAGGGGAACCGAACTTGAACTTTCTATCGTGAAGCGGATCGTAGATCAGATGGGCGGCGAAATCCGGGTCGAGAGCAAAAAAGGAGTCGGAACTACCTTTACCTGGACGTTGACATTTAAAACAGATAAAGAATACCGGGAAGAAAAAGTGGCGGCAAACCAGCAGGACTTCAGTCTGGCTGGGAAAAAGATCCTGGCGACAGAAGATAATACCTTAAATGCAGAAATTCTGATATTCCTGCTGGATGATATGGGAGCGGACACGGTGCTTGTGGAAAACGGAAAACAGGTTGTAGAGGCATTTAAAGAATCCGACTGGGATGAATATGACTGCATTCTTATGGACGTTATGATGCCGATCATGGACGGTTACACGGCAACTCGCAGAATCCGCGGTCTGTCAAGGCCGGATGCACAGAGCATACCGATCATCGCCCTGACAGCAAATGCATTTGCAGAAGACAGAAAGAAAGCAATGGAAGCCGGTATGAATGACCACGTCGCAAAACCGGTCGATATGAAGGTACTGACAGCAGTCTTTGCAAAAGTATCTGGAGAAATAAAAACAATATCATAGAAGAGAGAGCAAAAGAACATGAAAATGCATCTCTGTACAGAGACAAGCTGAAGAAATAAAAAAAGCAATATAGAAACAGAAAGGGCATAATATCTGAGATATGGGACATTTTTATTTTGTACGACATGGACAGACCATCTGGAATGTGGAAAATAAAATCTGCGGTGCGACCGACATTGCACTGACAGAATTCGGACATCAGCAGGCGATCGAAACCGGAAGAAAGATTCTGGCAGAAGGCATTAAGGCAGATGAGATTTTATATTCTCCGCTGATCAGAGCGGCGGATACTGCCAGACATATTTCGGAGATCACCGGAATACCGGCAAGAGTCGAGCCGCGTCTGACAGAACAGCGTTTTGGAAAGTGGGAAGCTACCGCAAGAAACGGCGAAGCATTTAAGAAAGCAAAAGAATGTTTCGCGTGCACCACGAAGGAGGAGAATCTACTCTGCATCTGGCACAGCGGATCTATAATCTGCTGGATGAGATCAAACAGGAATCGGACGAAAAACCTATATTCTTGTGGCACACAATGGAATTGCGAGAGTGGTGCAGTCCTATTTCTACGATATGACAAACGAAGAATACGCCGCTTTCGGAGTGAAAAAACTGTGCGGTAGTACGGTATGATTTTTAAAATAGTTTTGGAAAAGCTCTGCAAAAAGCAAACGTGGGAGTTCAGGAATCGGTTATGAGAGATATAGTGTATGCAGGTGTTGTGGGGTGTGTTATGGATGGAAATATTGCATAAATATACAGCAAAATTGAGTTGGATGGGAAAGGGACATGAAGAAATATCAGTTTTACGGCTGGGAACAGGCAGATGTTCCGGCAACTTCAAAAACATATGAAAAATAAAAATCCAAAAGAATTATATGATATATTATCAGAAATTTGGTGTGCGGATACCTGTGCACCGAGAATGAGGGAAAGATGGAGCAAAGAGAATCAAACATTAGGACAATGTTCTATTACGGCATTTCTGGCACAGGATATCTTTGGCGGAAAAGTGTATGGGATTCTCAGACCGGGCGGAAATTATCATTGTTATAATGTGGTGGGGGATTGTTGCTTTGATCTGACAAGCGAACAGTTTGGCGATGAAATTCTTGATTACAGAGAGAATCCGGAGCAGTTCCGCGAGGTACATTTCCAGAAAGAAGAGAAAAGGCAGAGATACGAGTATCTGAAAAAAAGAACTGGAAACATATCTCGGCAGGGCATCGGAGCAGACGAAACAGCTTTACAAAGTATTATTAAGCAAAGGTTACCCCAAAGAACTTTGTGTGGAGATAGCCTACAAAAAAAATATGAACACAGACTATACGGCGACCAGGATGTGGTTATCTGTACCGCGTGACAAATCAAGGATTGAAGATTTAGTAGATGAAATGCTGGCAATTCTGAGTGACAGGGAAGCAATCATACAAAAGAAGGAACTGGAGCACGCACAGGCAGTGATAAATGATATGTATAAAAATGGACTGTAAAAACATGGTTCACGTGAAAAAATCCGGTTGAGAAAAGAGTTTAACGAAAGAACTTAGCCGGATTTTTTTTTGTATATAACAGTAAAAGAATATTATAAGCGGTTATTACGAAAAAGGATGGATAAAAAATGGTCAGAACAATCGTAAAAGATATTTTCTTTCTGGGACAGAAACTGAGCCGGCAACAAAGTCGGATATTTCTGTAGGGAAAGATCTTCAGGATACACTGGAAGTCAACCGTGCCGGTGCGTGGGAATGGAAAAAACAAATATGATCGGAATCAAAAAGAGAGTGATCATTGTAAATATAGGGCTGGTTGATGTTGTGATGTTTAATCCGGTAATGCGCGAAAAGATACTCCATATGAAACAGAAGAAGGATGTCTTTCGCTTACAGGTGTGAGAAAAACAACACGATACGAAAACATAGAAGTAGAGTACTATGATATGGACTGGAAAAAGCAGAAGATGAAACTCAGCGGATGGCCGGCACAGATCTGTCAGCATGAGATGGATCATCTCGAAGGGATTTTGATTTAAAAATTGCGGCGGAGGTTTTCTTAATGTGTAAATGAACGAATTCCCCCGAAGGGCACGTAAAAAGTGCCTTCTTGGGAATTCGTTCATTTTGCACATTTCCAAAAACTCCTGGCTTGCCGGGGATTGCTGAAGCGGAAAGCTCTTTCTTGCCGAGGTATAAAAGCTGAGATGAAAGGGACAGAAGCACAGTGATGGAAATTTATCTTAGTCGAAGAAGACTCCCACTTCTATAAAGTGGCGAGCAACAAATTTGTCTTAGTGAGAGTTCAATCTCCGACTAAGATAAACGCTCCGCGAGGGCACACATTGTCCAGTGGACAATGGTTTTGTGCCGACCGGAACGAAGTGTAGAATGCACAGCGATTCTGTTAGGTAAATGTCAGCAAAGCTGACCAGAATCGCGTGCCAAGTCTCACGTGCGTTCGACTTGAATATCGTCACTGTGCTTTTTATATATTTAGTTTCACGTGAAACATAGCGATGTGAAACGCAAAATGTGGTTGTTTTATAGAAAAGAGAAGACAAAGAGAAAACAACTGTACTTTTTATTGGACATGTTGTACTGTATAATGAAGTATAGAAGACGTGGAAAGGAAGGTATGGGGAATGGAGAATGAGAAAAAATCAAAAAGTCTATTTTACGTTGACGGGTACGAAGTATCATTATGGAATGGATTTTCTGGAAAAGGGTATGAAATTATATCTGGAAAAGGAACCGGATAATAAATATGATAAAGAAGCAATTATGGTAAAAAAAGAAGGACTTGGATTGATTGGTTATGTGGCAAACAGTACATATACAGTAATCGGAGAAAGTATGAGTGCAGGTCGTTTATATGATAAGATTGGAAAAGAAAGCAACAGCGAAAGTTGTTATGCTGACAAATGCAGGTGTTATCTGCAAAATCTGTAAAAAAGTCTGTTGGAGTATCAGCAAACAAAATAAAGAAATCGAGAAAAGCGAAGAGCCGGTTAAACAGAATTAAAAAGAGTTTCACAACGTTTTCACTCTATATGTTATACTGATTTCAACAAAAAAGGGAGAAAGGTATATGCCTAAAGGTGCAAATCAAAAGTTTAAATTGTACAGACTTGCACAGATTATGCAGGAGAATACAGATGACAGCCATTATATGACAATGCCGGAAATTATGGTTGAGCTGAAAAAATATGGAATAACAGCAGAAAGAAAAAGTATTTACAGTGATCTGAAAGATCTGGAACAGATGGGCATAGAAGTTCAGGGGAAAAGACAGGAAAATATTATCAGTACCATGTTGTAAATCGCCCTTTTGAACTTGCAGAACTGAAACTTCTGGTAGATGCAATTCAGTCATCGAAATTTATTACAGAGAGAAAAAGCAATGCACTGATTAAGAAAATAGAGAAAATGGTCAGCAAATATGAGGCAATGACACTGCAAAGACAGGTTTATGTTTCCGGGAGAATTAAAACGATGAATGAAAGTATCTACTATACGGTAGATGCTATTCACAATGCAATATCTGAAAATCGAAAAATTAAGTTTCAATATTTTCAATGGACGGAAAAGAAAGAAATGAAATTGCGACATGGCGGAAAGTATTATCATATCAGTCCGTGGGGGCTTTCGTGGGAAGGACAAAACTATTATCTCGTAGGTTATGATTCTGAAGCAGAAAAAATAAAAGCATTATCGGGTGGATAAGATGCTACATATCCAGGTGTCAGAAGAAAAGAGGGAAGGTGAACAGCATTTTCAGCGACTTGACATGGCTGATTATGCAAAAAAGAGTTTTGGAATGTATGGGGGAAAAGAACAGCTAGTAAAATTAAAAATTAGAGATACGTTGGTGGGAGTGATGATTGATCGTTTTGGAAAAGATGTGATGATTATTCCTGAGGATAAAGGTCATTTTATCGTTCCGGTCTGCGTATATGTCAGCAGACAGTTTTTAGGCTGGGTGTTTTCTCTCGGGGACAGCATAGAAATTCTTTCGCCGCCACAAGTGGTTGAGCAGATGAAAGAGGAGAGTGAAAGGTTGTTTCGACAATACCATTAGAAATACAGAAAGAGCGGCTGAATCATGTAAAATCATGATAGCAAAAGATAAAAAGCAAAAAACTATTTCGATGGAGGGCATTCATATGAACTATGTAGTGATTGATCTGGAAATGTGCAAAGTACCAAAAATGTATCGAAACAAAATGTATAAATATGCAACAGAGATCATTGAAATTGGGACAGTTTTATTGAATGAAGATTTCAGGCAGATTGCGACATTAAGACAGTATGTGCATCCGGAATATGGAGTATTGGATCACTATATCAGCAATTTGACAGGTATTCAGAATGTTCAGATAAAAAATGCACCATTACTTGAGGAAGCCCTGAAACATCTGACGAATTGGCTTGGAGACAGGGAGTATAAAATTTTTGCGTGGAGTGAGTGTGACTTTGCTCAACTGAGAAGGGAAATAAAAAGTAAACAGATAGAAGATGAGTAAATCCAAAATTTCATGCAGCCAAAGCGTTGGATTGATTATCAGGATGCATTTGTAAAACGAAGCGGATTTTCCAGGGCAATCTCTTTAAGTGAAGCTCTGATGCTTTGCGATATGCAGCCTTGCGGCAGGTTACACGATGGTTTGGATGATGCAATCAATACCGCAAAATTAATTGAGATGCTGGAATCTGATCCAGATTACCAGATTCGTAACTACGAGAAAGAACTTGCAATTTCAGCGGAGCCACTGCAGTTTTGCATGGGAGATTTGTTTGCGGGGTTAAGCTTGAGTGCATAGTATGCCAGGTCGCATATGAATTCGACTTGAATTGATAAAAATGCCAGAATAATCATTTTCAAATTATTCTGGCATTTTTTATCCTTTGGAATTCTTTCGGATATTTTGTGTGAGATTGAAAGCGGTATTCCCCCGTGTAGGTGGTTTCACGTGAAACATTAAAATATTTGATTTCTAAAGTACTCTGTGTTTCACGTGAAACGAAAAATTATTTTTCAAAGAAAAGTTTCATGTCATTTTCTACAGTATCTATTCCGGCGATTCCGAAGTTTTCCATAAGTACTTTTGCTACATTTGGACTGAGAAATGCAGGGAGTGTCGGTCCGAGGTGAATATTTTTCACTCCAAGATACAGGAGGGAGAGCAGTACAATAACTGCTTTCTGTTCGTACCATGCGATATTGTAGATGATTGGCAGTTCATTGATATCGTCAAGCCCAAATACTTCTTTTTAATTTCAATGCGATCACAGCCAGGGAGTAAGAATCATTGCACTGACCGGCATCTAAAACGCGAGGGATTCCGTTGATATCTCCAAGATTCAGTTTATTATATTTATATTTTGCACAGCCGGCAGTGAGGATGACAGTGTCTTTTGGAAGAGCTTTCGCAAAGTCGCTGTAATAGTTACGGCTCTTTGCACGTCCGTCACAGCCTGCCATTACTACGAATTTTTTGATGGAACCGGATTTTACGGCGGCTACAATCTGATCAGCAAGAGCCAGTACCTGTGCATGTGCAAATCCGCCGATAATTTCCCCTTCTTCAATCTGAGCAGGTGGGGCACATTTTTTTGCGTGTTCGATGATCACAGTGAAATCTTTGTTCACAGCAGAAGCACTGCCGTTTTCTGCTGAAATATCTCCAATATGCTGACAGCCAGGATATCCGGTCGCACCGGTTGTGTATAAACGGTCTTTATAGCTGTCTTTTGGCGGAACGATACAGTTGGTTGTCATCAGGATCGGACCGTGGAAAGCTTCAAATTCATCTTTCTGTTTCCACCATGCATTCCCATAATTTCCCACAAAGTTTTGATATTTTTTAAAAGCCGGGTAGTAGTGTGCCGGAAGCATTTCGGAGTGTGTATAGACATCTACGCCAGTTCCCTGAGTCTGTTCCAGCAAAGCATTTCCAGGTCTTTCAAATCATGACCGGATACGAGAATGGCAGGGTTGTTTCTGACGCCGATATTGACTTTGGTAATTTCCGGATTACCATAAGTTTCTGTGTTGGCTTTGTCGAGGAGAGCCATGCCATCCACACCATATTTGCCGACTTCCAGAGCCAGGGCAACCAGTTCCTCTGCACCTAAAGAATCATCAAGCGTTGCGACCAGAGCCTTCTGAAGAAAAGCATCCACGTTTTCATCATCGTGCAGAAGGGCATTGGCGTGTTTGGAGTAAGCAGATAATCCTTTTAATCCATAAGTAATCAACTCACGCAGGGAACGGATATCTTCGTCTTTTTGTAGACAATACACCTACTTCTGCAGCTTTTTCTTCAAAACTGTCTTCAGTGCCATCCCAGAGGGCTGCGGATGGAAGAGAAGAAGATGTGGAGAGCTGTTTGATAAGGTTTCTTTTTTCACTTCGAGCGAAGTGTGGATACGTGAAACAATCGCATCTTTATCAAAATTTGCATTTGTTATTGTGACAAAAAGGTTTAAGGTGATCAGGTGATTGATGTCGGTACTGATCTCAACGCCTTCTGCCCGAAGCTGTGTGGTTACTGCGGACAGACCTTTTTTGTTACAAATACTAGAAGATCCTGCATGGCGGCCAGATCTGGTTTCTTTCCACAGACTCCGACTCTGGTACATCCGGTGCATCCTGCGGTTTCCTGACACTGATAGCAAAACATAGTTTGATTCATAAATGAAATCCTCCTTTAAGATGACAGTGCAAACTGTCTTTTATTTATCTCAGTCGAGAAGACTGACTCCTACTTCTGCAAGTGGTGAGTAATAACAAGTCTTTCTCAGTGGGAGTACAATCTCCGATTGAGATATGCTCTGTACGGGCGATGCCTGCTTCGTATTCTTATCTCAATATCATTTGAAAAAAGTTATTCTCTTTTGTATAATGCTTGTATTGTGTTTGTCATGTGAGTAAAAGTATCTACTGAGGCAGGTCTTCCTGGTACTGCACGTGACGTTTGTAAATATAATGGAAAAATGAAAAGAAATCGGTTGTTTTAACAACGAAGGAGAAAAATATATGTTGAAAAAAATGGAAATAAAAGAGTTTGACCAGGTGTATACCTTGATGGAAGAAAGTTTTCCGAAAGACGAATACAGAGATTATCAGAAACAGAAGGAACTGTTTCAAAATCCAGAGTATCAAATTTTGATAGAAAAAAAATCCAGAGTTCCGGGAAATCAAAGCATTTTTTGCAAAGCATGGGAGTTTGAAACTTTTATTTACGTGGAACATTTCGCAGTCAATCCGATATTGAGAAATGGAGGTGTAGGAAGCAGGATGCTAAAAGCATTGACAGAAGACGCAGAAAAATGATCATTCTGGAAGTGGAACCTCCGACAGAAGAAATAGCAGTAAGGAGAGTTAGGTTTTACGAGAGAAATGGATTCTTCTTTAATGATTATCCATACATTCAGCCATCCATGGGTGAAGGGCGTAAAGAGACACCGCTTTTTCTGATGAGCACAGAGAGAAAAATTGACGAAGAAGAGTATAGAATGATTCGCAATACACTGTATACGAAAGTTTATGGAAAGAAAGACGTGCTGGAAAGAGAAAGATTTATTGATATGTGTTAGTTTCACGTGAAACATAATTTCGGATAAGCTAATTTGGACGGATACGCGTGAGATTTAGAACACGATTCGGGTCAGGTCAGCCAGCCGACTGAAACAAATGCTCCGCTGGTAACAAATTTGTGTCAGGGTGATGAAATGCAATCCCCTGTCTGATATAGATTTGACAGATTGTGGAAGTGCACAGAAGAAAAATAAAAAGAGCATATAAGCTAAAAAAGAAAATGCTTTGCTTATATGCCCTCTTTGTATATCGGATGTGAAATGACTTCTGCCTCTGCGATCAGTCAGAGGTATTCTTGAATGTTAATGATCAGTGGTGACCACAGCCGTGATTTCCACAGGCGTGTCCTTCTTCGTGACTGTGGTGGCTGCATGTAGCACCGGCAGAGGTCAGCTCGCCACGCAGGTAAGCTTCGACTGCTTTGTCTGTGTCTCCGGATGCACCGGAACATAAGGTAATGCCGGCATTTGCGAGAGCTACCTGAGCACCGCCGCCGATGCCTCCGCAGATCAGTACATCGATCTGGTTACCGGAAAGAAGTCCAGCAAGAGCACCGTGTCCAATACCATTTGAGCCCATTACCTGGCTGTTTACGATTTTATTGTTTTCCACTTCATAAATTTTAAAATTTTCTGTTCTTCCAAAATGCTGGAATACTTCTCCGTTTTCATATGTTACAGCAATTCTCATGACGTTTTCTCCCTTTTTCTGCATATAATTTACTGGTCGCGTGGATTTACAGCAGTTTTCACAGCATGGACTTCCATCACATAAAATGTAATTTCCACCCTCAATGCGGATGGATTTTCCAAGGACAATGCTTTCGGCAATTTTTTTTTTTTTTTTTTCGTGCGGAATTATAAATCAACTGTGCAGTTGTACGTGCAACACACATCTTTTTTGCACATTCTTCCTGGCTTAGACCTTCCATATCAATTTGCCGTATGGCTTCGTATTCGTCTACTGTCAGTGTAGTTACATCGTCCAGTCCGTTTTCAGACTGAAAAATCACATAATCAGGTTCTCTGCAAATCCTTCTTTTTCTACATTTTGGCATAAGTTTTTTTCTCCTTTTATTGGCATATGCCAATAAAAATAATAGCATAGGTAAATTAAAAAGTAAAGAGGACATTTGAAATCAGAGGTCAGGCATTCAAAGAATCGAACATTTCTGACCTGAAACAGGGAATTTCGAATTACAGTTTTGGCTGGTATCGCATGCTGGATACGTTGTAAACGGTAACGAATGCCTGCGGATCTTCTTTTTGTAATATAGTTCATAAGTTTCTGATATTCAGATTTGTCCACGATGGTAATGATCTCGTTTCTCTTTTGCATGTTGTAGGCTCCGATGGATTCATAAATGGTAGCTCCGCTGTGCAGATCGTGAATGATAAAATTACGAAGTTTTTTCTTCTTTTTGTAATAATGCAGACACGACGCTTGATGTTATGGTCGAAAATAAAGTGGTCAAGAACCATACCGTTGAAATAAGTTCCGAGGATACTGAGCACTACGGTCTTCTTATCGTAGACGAGTGCGGCAGAAAGTGCAACACACATTCCGGAAAGAGACATGGCTTTTCCTAAATCTATATGTGCATATTTATTCAATATTTTTGCAACAATATCCAATCCGCCGGAAGAAGCATTGCGGTTAAAAAGGATGCTTAATCCGACACTGACAACGAGAATATAGCAGAGCACATCCAGTTCCTGACTGTTTGTCATGGAGCCAAAATCTGGCAGGATCATTTCAAAGAGCCAGAGGAAGAATGGAAGCATAATGCTGGTATAAACGGTTTTAACGCCAAATTCCCTGCCACAGGTGAAAAAACCGATGATCAGGAGAGTAATGTTCAGGATCATGCTGATCGCAGACAGAGGGAGCGGAATAAAGTTTGTCAGTACAATACCAAGTCCGGAAATACTGCTGACGGAGGTATGACTTGGAACAAGAAAAAAGTAAACTGCGGCGGCAATGATCGCAACAGCAACCGTCAGAATAAAGGTTTCTTTCAGGATGTTTAAATAGTTTGTTTTTGTTTTCATTATTTGCCTCATTTATCAATAAAATTTAGTATCCGCAACAAGAATGCCAGGGCATCCTTATATATTTAAATTAAAAAAATCAGATAAAAACCAATAGTTATTGCTGAAAATCATACAATTTCGATGGATTCAAGATCATTCGGAATGTAAAGATTGCCGGAAAAATAAGATTCTCCTTCGGCTGAATACAGTTCTTTACGGTTCTGGATGTTTTTGTCCTCTGTGTGATAGAGAACAAGGTTCGGAACATGAAGCTTCTGGGCAAGTTCACAGGCGTCTTTTACGGTTGAATGGTGCTTCTCGTAAGGGTTGAAAAGGTCTCTTTCGGAGTAGAGGCAGAAAGCTTCGTGCAGGAGCCATTCGCGCCTTTTGCGTAAGGCTTTTCACAGTCGTTATAAGGCTCATCGCCGCAATAGACGAGCTTTTTGCCACTGCTCAGTTCCATAGAAAAGCCAAATTGCTTTGCTTTGGTGGATCCGATATCGAAAAAGGTCACATTTCGGTCGTTGATAGTGCGAGTTTCAGCGTCGGAAACACAGATCAGATGCAGCCTGTCGCCGATAAAACGAGTCTGTTTCTTTGGGAGGAGCTGTTCGGCCAGGTTATGGAGCAGGGAAATAACCTCTGCGTGACCATAAATAGTGACTTCTCCTTCATATTTGCCACTGTTCATATTCTGGCAGATCACGCGAATCATCCAGATGATACCGGTCAGATGGTCGATGTGTTTGTGGGTGATAAAGATTTCACGCATATCCATCCAGTTAAAACCGGCGTGTTTTAACTGATGAAGAATGGTGTCGCCGCCACCGCCGTCCACCATAAAATATTTTTCATTTTCTTCCAGGACAAAACAGGTATTGTAACATTCGGTTACAAGTGCGTTTCCGGTTCCTAACATTGTTAATTTCATATGTAACACCTTCCTTTGAAAAAACAGTAAAGAGGAAATCTGCTACGGTAAAAAGAAACAGATTTCTGGTTACAAGTTTCCGTTAAAATGTCCGTTTTAGAGGCTTAAATATGAATTTCCAATATATTGTACATAAGAAAATGAAATAATGTGGGAACGATTTCATATTGCAAAAAATGCCGGAAAATCAAGGTTTTTCGGGAATATGAGTATTGAGAAAAGCTTCATATCTGACCCAAAACAGACATATAATTATTACAGGAATGCTGTTTACAGCCTGTAAACCGTCGGATATACGTCGCATATAAGGAGATGCAGGCTATCCAAAGTATATTTTGCAGTAAAAAGGAAATATTGCAAGAGAAATAAATGGGTGCTTTCTAAATAAAACATCACATATAATGGTGTTTATGCATAAAAATAAACGCTTTATGCATAAATGTATACATATGCATAAAAAGAAAACAAGGGAATTATACTGCATAATAAGTGATGTTACGAGACGAGAAAGGGAACAAAAAACACCAGATTGACTGAAAAAATGAGGAATTAATACTTGTTTTTCTGATTATATATTTGATCGTCCTGGCTTTCCTTGCACTTTAAGTGTGGCAATGTTAAAATCAAAAAAAAAAAGAGTGAAAAGGAATCGTAAAACAAAGATAGAAATTTTGAAGAGATGAAACGATTGTGCCATTGATCAATATGGATTTTGATGGTTTGAGGACTGCAATTATTGAGATGTTATCCGGCGTATCGGTAGAAGTGGACGTATCTTCTTTCCAAAATGATATGACCAGTTTTGTGAATAAAGATGATGTGTTCACGTATTTGATACACTTAGGTTATCTTGCAAACAAAGAAACATCAGTGCATGATAGAAAAAGTGTGCATTTGATGAGGAAGGACAAAAAATTGAAGATAAGAACAGCAACAATGGATGATCTGGAAATGATAGCCGCTGTGGAGGCAGAATGTTTCCCGGCGGCAGAGGCAAAGAACCAAAGAAGAGTTTGCAAAAAGGTCGCAACATTATAGTGATCATTTCTGGCTTATGTTTGAGGGGAGAAACTGATTGCTTTTGTGGATGGATTTGTTACGGATGAAGCAGATCTGACGGATGAAATGTATGAAAAAGCGGAGCTGCATAATGAGCATGGAGCATGGCAGATGATTTTCGGCGTAAATACAATCCCTGCCTGTCGCAGGCATGGATATGCGGGAGAACTGATCTGCAGAGCAATCCAGGATGCGAAGAAGCAGGGACGAAAAGGTCTTGTACTTACGTGTAAGGACAGGCTGGTTCCATATTATGCAAAATTTGGTTTTGTAAATGAAGGAGTCTCTGATTCCGCACATGGAAATGTAGTGTGGAATCAGATGAGACTGATTCTCTAAAAATGCGATTTCCATTTCGATCAAAATGTGCCCGAAGAGCCTTTTCGGTAAAGAAAATCGGAAGGATCAGCGGAATCAACTGCAGGAAGGTGATGATCAGGCCATATTGCCGACCGGATCATTGCCTTTTCCAATTACAAAAAGCATTGGAATGACAGAAGGTATGATCAGAATCCAGCCAAGGGTACGCCAGATTTTCCCAAAATAGTGATGGGCAAACTGCCAGGTATCTGCATTTTTCATAGACATGGAAGTGCGGTAGCCAAAAGCTGAATTGATTTCCTTTGGAGCACTTCTGGAAAAAGTCCGCCAAAGCTGATCATCAGGAATGGAACCAGCAGAACCGTTACACACATAAAAATCCAAAATCCCATAAAAATCCTCCTTTCGAAAGTCGAAAAATCCCAAGCGTATCTTAGAGGGGAGAAAGGTGTAGTTAAGGATAATATAAGACTAAAATGGGAGAAAAGCAAGATGAAGTTGGGCATTAAGAAAACTTATATGTAAAATATGACGCCATGATGGGGACTCTGAAGCGGAAGATTATTAAAAAAATATTTCTCTGATTCGGATTGACAAAGATCGCTTATTCAAGTATAATAATCACAAAATAATTTTAGATTTAATTCTATCTGACTTTCATTGCCGTTCGGCAGGAAAATCCAAAAAAACTTTATACCTGCACAGAGCGGCTGAAAATACAAAAGTGATATCTTAAGAAAACTTTTTGACAACCGATATTTGCAAATTGCTTCTTAGCCAAAGAGTTTCACAATCCCGGTATCCAGGGCTGTTTTGTAGCAGGAAAATGTCAGCAAAGCTGACCAGAACCGTGCACCGGGTCTCAGGTATATTTAGCCTGGATTCATACAAAAAGCAAAGGAGCAGCCTATGGGACAAAAAAAGATATTACAGAGAAATTACTGGAAGATTATAATGATGTATTTGCAGATATCATAAACGGACTGATTTTTAAAGGAGAACAGCGGATTCTGCCGGAATCTCTGGAAAATGCAAAAAGTCCACTCTCAATATAAAGCAGAAGATGGAAAAGTCCATGAACTGGAGAGGGATGTCATAAAATACTGGAAAGAGAAAAAAGTCGAACTGGCGATCTGCGGGATCGAAAACCAGAGCAATGTGAAAAATATATGCCGTTCCGTATTATCGGATATGATGGTGCAAAGCATATCGCAGTCAGCTATTGGAGAATAGAAAAGAGATCCTGCCGGTCATGACAATTGTATTGTACTTCGGTACGGATCATCACTGGTATGGCAAAAAAGAATATCAAAGGGTTGATGAAAATCCCGGAAGGACTGGAAGAGTACATCAATGATTATGAAATGAAAGTATTTGAGATCGCATGGCTTACAGAAGAGGAGATCAGCCGTTTCCACAGTGATTTTAAAGTCGTGGCAAATTTCTTTGTTCAAAAAAGAAAGCATAAGGATTATATCCCGGATGATCCAACGGAAATCAGGCATATAGATGAAGTACTAAAATTGCTCCGGGTAATGACCGGGGATGAACGCTACCAGGCAATATTTCAGAAAAAGAGAGGAGTGCATAGTATGTGTGATGTGGCGGAAAGACTCGAAAAAATGGGAATGGAAAAGGGAATAGAAAAGGGAATAGAAAAGGGAATGGAACAGGGAGTGAAACAAGGAAGAAAGTTAGGCAGAAATGAGGGAATCCACGAAGAAAAAGTCCGTATATACAAAAAACTTCTTGAAAAAGGATTTTCAAAACAAGAAGCACAGGAGATAACCGAATTGCCGCAATTTCTGAAAATGTAAATTTGCGGAGGTTTGTGTAAATGTGCAAATGAACGAATTCCCCGAAGGCACGCTCTCGTTACCTCACATTGGCAGCTGGTACATAACCGACCAAAATACGGTCGCTAAGTACCGGCCATGTTCGAGTACCTTCTCTGAATTGTTCATTTTGCACATGCAATATTATTCTTTTGCAAACACTATTTTAAAATGTGCGGCATTTCAGTTCTTTACACCTGCCAGGAAACCAACGGTAAATTTTTATTTCTTGCGAAAAATCGTTCTGAAGATCAATCTCACCAGCGGGCCGCAGTAGAGCATCTGCCAGCAGATTGCCATCGGGAAGTTCATGGCCCAGGTCTGGATCCAGGTGCCGAATGTGTGCTGGTCTTTAAAGAGAATAGTGGCAACCAGGCTCATGATCGGACACATAATGCAAAGCAGATGCAGATAGAAATGGCATAGGTGATGAACTGTGGACGATCGGTAGGTTTCATTACGGTGAATGCGAGTTTCTGAGCAATTTTTCCGACAATAAAAATTCCAGAACGAAGGCAACCGGAACCATAATGATCATTTCATGGGTAGCCAGCAGAAAGGTCTGACCGGATACACCACCGGTATTCAGGGCTACATTGTATACGATCATTCCGTAGACCATAATGGTAGCCATGATAATTGTGTAAATTGCGTCTTCAAATTTAGTTTTTGGCATAAAAATATCCTCCTTTTGATAATGAGCTACGTGTTGTTCGTTATCATCCGGAGGATGTGCGTTTCAATATAAATAACCGTTTTTATTTCGATTTGCTATTCTATCAGAAAAATACCAATTATGCAAGTGAAAAATATAATCACATCTTAGATTAAAAGGTCTCTCTTTATTGAAAAATGAGAAATAAGTGATCTGGAACAGGAAAAATCAGAAGTAGAGAAGGTATTAAAGGATATCGAAGCAATTCCGAGTTTAGAAAAATTTATAGAGGATCATTCGGAATAAAAAGCAGAATGTAAATTTGATAAAATATTTTTTCACAATAAAACAAAGGCGATCAACTGTTACATCAGATGGTCGCTTTTGTTTTTGGCAAAAAATGTGCGAAAAAGAAAGCTTGTGCAGTCTGTAAATTCTCGTTATACTGAGTGTGATGATAGAAAAAGGAAACTTGTGAAAGGATTTTAGTTTTAAAGGGAAATGTAAGGTAAAAAGGAGGGGTACGATGGGTATTTTTTTTTAATCCCGGAAATGGGAGTTTTACCAAAGATAGAAATTATGAAATATATGTAGATAAAACAGAATTACTAAAATACTTGAACAGAGCCATTGGAACACCTGAAATTGTATTGCTGTCAGCCATGCCAGACGCTTTGGAAAGTCACATGTCTGCGGGGATGATTGACGCTTATTATAGTCTTGGCAGTGATTCCTCAAAACTGTTTGAAGATACCAGGATTGCATCTGACCCTGATTATGAAAAATACCGAAACAAGTACAATGTTATCCATTTAGATATTTCGTCCTTTTGGGATTTTCATAAAAAAGGATATTGTAGAAAAGATAATAGAAGATATTTTTAAAGAATTGAAAATGGATTACCCGGAGGAATTTAATGAACGGGATCGTATCAGTTATGTACTCATAAAAAATATACGAAAAAAAGGGATTCCTTTTGTTATTATTATTGATGAATGGGATTGTGTTATCCGAAACAGTAACGACCAGGATTTAATTCATCACTATTTGCAGTTTCTTCACTCACTGTTTAAGTCAGAAGAATCAAAATCTTTTTTTTGGCACTTGGATACATCACAGGTATCATGCCAATTAAGAAAATAAAGGATGAATCGGCTTTAAACAACTTTGAAGAATATACTATGCTAAAATCCAGACCGATTACGAAATACTATGGCTTTACCGAAGAAGAAGTTAAGGATTTATGTAAAAGATATGATATGGATTTTGAAACTACAAAAAGAATGGTACAATGGATATTTGATCGATGGTATGCATATGTATAATCCGAATTCTGTATCACAGGCGATGAAATATCATGATTTTGATTCCTATTGGCGAAATACCTCTGCTTTTGGCACGATTAATAACTTTATTATGATGAATTATTCAGGATTGAAAGAGGATGTCCTTACAATGCTATCCGGAGGAAAAGTCATGGTGGATACGGAATGTTTCCAAAATGATCTGGCAGAAATTCATTCAAAAGATGATGCGTTAACTGCTCTCATTCATCTTGGATATCTTGGATATGATGCAGATATTTTAAGTGCCTATATTCCAAATTATGAAGTGGCTAAGGCGTTTCAATCCGCGTTAAAAACAGGAGAATGGAAAGATGTTGCTGCGTCAATTTCCAAATGTGATACATTACTTATGGCAACGATTAGTGGTAACACTGAGAAAGTAGCTGAACTTATCGAGCTTGCACATGATACGTATACTTCTATATTAAAGTACAACGATGAGAACTCTTTAAGCTGTGTGCTTACAATGGCGTATTTTACTGCACCGGCATATTATACTATTATTCGAGAAATGCCGGCCGGAAAAGGATTTGCTGATTTTGTTTTTTTCTGCCAAGGGCAAATGCCGGGAATCGCCCAGCAATGATTGTGGAATTAAAATATAATCAATCAGCAGATACTGTGATCAGGCAGATAAAAGAGAAACGATACCAGGGTGCGTTATCGGGATATGAAAGTAAGATTCTCTTAGTCGGGATTAGTTATGATAGTGAAAAAAAGCATCATACTTGCAGTATCGAAGAATGGTAATTTTGTTATACTGAGTGTGATGATAGGAAAAAGGGAAACTTGTGAAATTGTTTTGATTTCACAGGAAATGAAAAGTAAAAAGGAGGTTCACATGAAAAAAAAGAATTTTATGTACGCCGCTGAGTGCAAAAGCAATGCCGCTTTACGAGTTCGCCGGTTGTTTTTGCGGCGGAGACGCAGCCTGTGAAGGAGCAAAGCAGACGAAGGAGACGCTTCCGTTTACGATTAAGGAGGCAAACAATGATATTAAAGATGAAAGTGTAAAAGGCTGGCATGTTCAGATCACGGACACGGAAAATGCAAAGGTTGTTGCAGATTATCCGGGACTGGTTGTTGTGCGTGCAAAGAAGACACAGTACGATGACAATGTTTATCTGATTGGAAAGAGTGGAATAGTCCAGACTTTTGTAGTTTCGGGTACGGATACAGACTGGGATGAAAATGAGCATATTTATGACGACTGGGAGAGAACGACGTCGTATAGTTCTGTGGATGCAATCTGGAGACTTTCGTATAAGGGTGATCGCCTGTATTATATTAAGAAACCACAGACGCAGACTCCAAAATATGACATCTACAATGCGACAACCGGGAAATATTTTGAATATGATCTGGATGAGCGACCGGAACCTTATAGAGATGGCGAGGGAGCTGTGACAGATGTTTATCGATTTGTAAAAGACGGAAAAGTGGGAATGCTTAAGAGTGATGCAACAATCCTGTACGAAGCGGAGTATGACGATATTGATAGAAATGCGTTTAATACGGATTTTTCGGATGAATCGATACGCGAGTCGGATGATAAGTTTTTCCAGGCGATGAAGCGGGATGAAAATTCTGACAAAAATTTATATGGTATTGTGGATTCAAAAGGACTTTGGGATGGAGTATGTAAATACAGAAGTATTACAAGCAATACCAGTGGTTCAAGGATATGCGTAAAAAATGTGGATGAGGAAACAGCAGTCATGGATATAAATACCGGTGAACTGCTGACAGGTTTTACAGGAAGCAGGATATATTCATTGGGGGATGGATGTTTTCTCAAATCAAATGGTTTAGGAATGTACGATGAGGGTAAGCAGATTCTTATGAAAAATGGTCAGGTTATAGATAAGAACCAGATTTATAATAATGATTATTGTAATAATCCGAACTGTACAGTTTATATTAACGTTTTCTGGGATATTATCGAAAATTTTTCAGAAGATGGCTGTTATTTGGTAGGATTTGATGGAAATGGAAAAAAGCATTTTGTTAAGTATTTGGACAACTATTTACAGTACAATGGTAAGCGTATTTCGTATGACGGGGGAATGATCGGGACAAATGATAATACAGGATTTGGAAAAGATGTAGAACCGATTATCATGAAGGGCGGATATGCAGTGGAAAGAGAATGTGCAGATGTGGATCCAACCTATAATCCGGTGATGGAGGACCATACGGTAAAATGCACTCTGATTGATGCAAACTCGGATCCGGTGTATGAACTTGGAGATAATAAGGTGGTTTATGGTCTGGAAGTAAGGGATGATCTGCTTTATCTCAGATATGGAACTTATGGGAAAGAAGATACGAATGTGCTGATTTATGATACAATCAAAAAAAATAGTTTTAAACGAGATGAACATAGATTCCTGGAGCATCCCAAAGGATCATAGCAGTCATGTGGTGAGCTTGCAAAAAGGGAACAAAGCGGCATTGTTTAATACGTTGGATCGGACTTTTTCCGGTTGGGATATGCTTGGAATTGATTTGGATGAAGAAAGTTTCGGTTCGGTGAAAGAAAGTCTGGTTGGTTCTGAACTTGTCTTTTTTATAAGGAATAAAAATGCTTTTTATAACGCATCCTTTCAAAAGATTGCACAGTTGGATCTTGAGGAAGATCTTTATTATCGAGACAGTGATGTGTCCGTTACGAAAAATGGAAATTTTGTTTTCAGTATCGGGGATTCTGTGGACTACGGACAATATCAAGTTTATGATCATAAAGGCGTATTACTGAAAAAAATATATAGATGGTTCGAATTATAATGCGGATACATTGATTCGTGTTCGAACAGAAGGAACAAGAGAGTGGGGTTACTGTGACGAGGATGGAAACCTGCAGATTGCGGAGCAGTTTAATCTTGCCGGAAATATGCATAATGGAATTGCAAAAGTGGGAGAGTGGTATGATGATTGTAAAATTATCGACCAGACAGGGAAAAAGAACTGCTGTCGGGAAATTATGATTTTGAATGGACGTATGTAGAAGCTGGTTTTGCAATGATGAAACAGGACGGTGGTCGCTATCTGTATGATTTCACGGGTTTTGCTGAGGACATGGCACAAAATCCGTACAGTCTGGGTGACCTGTTTGGAAAATATCACCACTATCTGAGAGATAACCAGGCATACAAAACGATGCACAGAACGCTGTATGATGCGGTCGCGGATGTTCTGGCGGCACGTACGGATAATGATGAGCTGTTTTCTATTATTAAGACATTGTCCGGTGATGTGATCGTGCGTCCGACGAAACAGATTCTGGAAGCAATTACCGGAAAACGATGGGAAGAGGATAAGTTAGAAGAGGAAGTGGCGATTGAACTGATCCGTCAGATTGATGAACAGGATGATACATTAAAAAATGTAGTGGATAACGTTTGCGGTAAAGTAAAGAATGTTTCTAAATTTTATAAGCTTGTTACAGCGGCAAAGAAGCCAATGGATACCAGCGTACAGTGGGAACTTGCCAAACTGGAAAAGGGAGATGCACTTACCACCGAACAGGCAAAAACTATTTTTGAACAGGTAAAAGGAAACTGGTCAAAGATTGACGGCATCTTTAAAGGTTGGAATTGCAACTTCGGCAGTCCAGGTTGGAACAACGATCTGCATTATGGCGAATCTGGAAATGGAAACGGTCAATCAGCTTTTTGAACAGTGTAGCACCGGATTCTACAGCCTATAAGGGACTGAAGAAATTAAAGGGAAAACTGCAGAAATACTGGGCATCATCGGAAGTAGCGATTCAGGAATTTATTGTAGATAAGTACTTTGAAGAAATTGCGGAAGCCCTTGTGAAAAAGGGAGTTACAGACATGGCAAAGCTGTTTGATCCGCTTTCCGGCATTGATGTCGGCGGTGCACTTACAGTCGGAAAACTGTTCTATTCACGTATCAGCAAACAAATAAAGCTTGCAGACTATGATGAGCTGGTGAAGATTGCTTATAGTATGTCGCTTTGCAATTCACTGAGTGTCGGACTGAACAATAAATACGCTGAGATTGCACAAAATTATCAGAAGACCGGAAAAACAGCAGGTAAAAAACTTCGAAAAGAATATCAGTTTGCATATGAAGCCTATGAAGCTTCGCTGCTTCAGATGGCAAATAAATGCAGTGAGCTTGCGGAAAAATCAGGGGAAAATGCGGCTGTAAAATATAAGAAAAAATGGCTGGATCAATGTATCAGTCTGTATTCACAGAAAATGCGGTATGACAATTTTATCGCAACCTGCAGAAGAAATATGAACCGAACAGAAGCGGCGAATTTCGAGTATCGCACCGATGAAAACAATCACGTATGGATCGTGAGCTTAAATGGCAAAAGACAAAAGATGCTTCCAGACGTATGACAAGGGCACTGAGTGATACACAGGATCTGCTCTGCATTCCAGAGACGATCAATGGACGTACCGTTGTGGGTATCGATCCGCAGGCATTCCGGAATGAGGATAAAATCCACGCTGTATTCCTGCCGGATACGGTGACGGAAATCGGCAGTCAGGCATTTGAAAACTGCAGTTCACTTGATATGGTTGTATCAGGAAATGGGCTGGAAACAATCGGTTCAGATGCATTTGCAGGCTGTGATTCTTTGACAGGTGTAGAGGTGCCGGACAGTGTTACAGAGATTGGAGATTCCGCATTTGGAGATAATGCAAATCTGACATTATGGTGCAGTGAAAACGGTACGGCATGGCAGTATGCAGAGACAAATGGCATCATGGCAGAGGAACGTATCCGCAGGGCAGTTTCTGTGGAAGTGACAGCACCGGCAGATAAACAGCAGTATGGCTCTTCAGAGAAAGAAATCGGTACGACCGGACTTACGCTGAATGTTACCTGGGATGATGGAACAAGTGAAGAAGTTACATCTGGCTATTATGCTTATTTTAAAAAAAAACAACTGAAAGTGCGACGATTGCAGTACAGTATGACTCTGTAGAAACAACCTATGAAGCAGGAATCACACCGGAAGAAAAAAGACTATACAGTATATTACAAAGATGAAGCGGGAGATGATCTGGCAGAAGCATCAACAGTCCGTGCTTTGTTTGGAAGTTCCCAGACGCTGGATGCACCGGATGTGAGCGGTTATACACCGGAAAAAGCACAGATGACGGTAACGGCAGGTGACGAAGATTCCTGGACATTTATCTACAAAAAGAAGAACACAAAGAAAAATATCGAAGATGGAAGAATGTATGTATTCGGCGATCTTCGTTATACTGGAAATGCGGTGATTCCGAGAGTTTCGGTAGAAGATGCAGATGGAAAAATCCTGAAAGAAGGTGTGGATTACGAAGTTTTTCTGGATGATAATGTAGAAATTGGCGAAGCCTGGCCGGTGTTCATGGAATTGGTGATTATGAAGGATTATTGAGTAGTACATTTTATATTGTAAATCCGGGCAGCCAAGATCCAGAACCAGATCTGAGTCCAAATCCAAGACCGGGTACAGATTCTTCAAAGAGTATACTGATTGGCAAACATTAAGATCAGCGGAATTTCAAATAAGATTGCAAAGCAGGAAAAAGAAAATCGCATTGAAGGCAAATATTTCGCCGGCAAATGCGACAAACAAAACACTGGTATGGACTTCCAGCAATCCGAAAGCTGCCACCGTAAATGCAAATGGTATTGTCACAATGAAAAAAAAGGCGCGGCGGAAAGAAAGTAACGATCACTGCGACGGCAACAGATGGAAGCGGCAAAAGGCAGTTTATACAATCACCGGTATGAAAGGTGTTGTGAAAAAAAGTTACGATTTCCGGAAAGAAAACCGTCAAAGCAGGAAAGAGCATTAAGCTGAAAGCGAAAGTAAAAGCCACAAAGAAGGCTAATACCAGACTTTTTTGGAAAAGCAAAGAATCAAAAATTTGCTACGGTGAAAAACGGAAAAGTAAAGGCAAAGAAAAATGCAAAAGGAAAGAAAGTGAAGATCACCGCAATGGCAACGGATGGAAGCGGAAAGAAGAAATCTGTAACGATTAAGATCCGGTAGGTCGCACATTATAATCAAATTCGAATAGAAGTATAAAGAGAAGATGCAGGAGATTATGAAAACGAAATTTCATAATCTTCTGTATTTTTATGATGCCAGGATTGTGGGAGTGCAACGCACGGAACAATCCGTAGGCATCATAGTTGGGGACTTTTGACATCCACATCATTTTATGTAAGTGGATGAAATGGATTATAAAAATTTGCAATCCCTGCTTCTTTCGTGGTATTATGGGGACAAAAAAAAAGGAAAGGCTGATATAGATATGGAATACATGAAATTTGATGATGCATATGTTGTTCGTCTGGACCGTGGCGAGGAGATCGTAGAGTCTCTGACAAAGATTTGCGACAGGGAAAAGATCACACTAGCAACGATCGAGGGTATCGGTGCGGCAGACCATGCGGTGATCGGTCTGTATAATGTCGGGGAACAGGTTTACCATAAAACGGAACTGAACAGACCGATGGAGATCACGGCTCTGACGGGAAATGTTTCCACGATGGATGGTAAAACTTATCTTCATATTCACATTAATCTCTGCGATGAGAAGATGAATGTCAAAGGCGGTCATCTCAATGAGTGTCGGATTTCGGCGACGGCTGAAATCACAATCCGCACAGTCAATGGAAAAGTGGAACGTTTTTTATGATAAGGACGGTGTTGGATTGAATCTGTATCAGTTTCCGGGAAATGAAGGATACAAAAACTGTTAAAGAATCTGATTGATGTGATCAAGGAAGACCATGCGAAACTGGGATTTCGAAAAGAAAAAAATTCGCCTGTATTATCCGCTCAGCTCTTTGAATCATTTTTTTGGTACGAGTGATGATGCAGATCAGATGCAGGAGCGTCTGAACCACATTCCGGTGGTGATCACAGAGAAGCTGGGAGAGGTTCTTTGCGACACACAAAGCGGAGCGATTTTGCTTCCACATTCCGGAGGAAGGCAGCGAGAGTACGTCCATAATAATATGAAGGAAAATGAATTTATTAAAAGCCTGATCGAGTTGCTTCAGAAACATGGATGCAAGATGGATGATATTCTGAATTTGTTTCATAAGTATTCTGATAATATTATTACAGAAAATATGGACAATGGAGAATTTGATATTCTGATCCGTTTTGAAGATAAACCGGACGATCCATATTATTATTGTTTTAAAGATGAAGGATGCCATATTATTTATCATCGATTCTTGAAAGAGGATTATGAAGATTTTGGTTTCTGAGTAGACAGAGAGGACAGAAAATGTTGGAAATTCGAAGAGGAACAAAAGAAGATATTGCACAGGTTGCAGCAATTTATGATCATATTTTAACGGAGGAAGAGGAAGGCAGAGCGGTGATCGGCTGGATACGCGGCGTTTATCCGACGGAAAATACCGCAAAAGAAGCGGTGAAAAATGACGATCTGTTTGTTATGACGGATGCCGGAAGGATTGTGGCGGCAGCGAGGATCAACCAGGTTCAGGTGTCGGAGTATGCTGATGCAAACTGGAAATATCAGGATATTTTGCCGGAACAGGTTATGGTTCTGCATACGTTGGTCGTAGATCCGGGGCAGTCCGGAAAAGGATATGGAAGTGCGTTTGTGAAGTTTTATGAGGATTATGCAAAGGAACATAACTGTCCGTATCTGCGTATGGATACGAATGCGAAAAACCAGGCTGCGAGAAAGTTGTATGCACGGCTTGGATACTGGGAGGCGGATATTGTGCCTTGCGTGTTTAACGGCATTCCGGGCGTGCGTGTGTTTTGTGTGTCTTGAGAAGACAGTATAAAGCGGGGTGTGTTTTTGTGGAAATACAGGAAATTCTGGAAAAAGTAAAAAACGGGGCGATGTCTGTGGAAGAAGCGGAAGGATTTCTCCGCAGGGAGCCGTTTGAAGAGATGGGCTATGCGAAACTGGATATGCATCGCAAGGTGCGATCCGGTTTTGCGGAAGTGATCTACTGTGCCGGAAAAGCAGATGAACATCTGCTTCATATTTTTGAACGTTTATACAAGGCAGATGGACAGGTTTTCGGAACGCGAGCAACACAGCATCAGTACGAAATATTGCGTGAAAAATATCCGCAGGTAGAATATGATCCGATTTCCCATATCATAAAAATTGAAAAAAAGGATAAAGAGCATATCGGAAATATCGCAGTCTGCACTGCGGGAACGGCAGATATTGCCGTAGCGGAAGAGGCCGCACAGACGGCAGAATATTTTGGAACGAAAGTGACGAGGGTTTATGACGTGGGCGTGAGCGGCATCCACAGACTGCTTGGAAATCTGGAGGCAATTCAGAGTGCAAACTGTGTTGTTGCCGTTGCGGGTATGGAAGGTGCACTGGCGAGTGTGCTTGGCGGTCTGGTGGACAAGCCGGTGATCGCTGTGCCGACTTCCGTCGGTTATGGTGCAAATCTTGGCGGACTTTCTGCACTTCTGACGATGATAAATTCCTGTGCAAACGGAATTGCGGTGGTAAATATTGATAATGGTTACGGAGCAGGTTATATGGCAACGCAGATCAACAGACTGGGGGTGAAGGCGAATGGGTAAAACGTTATATCTGGAGTGTGAAAGCGGTATCAGCGGAGATATGACGGTGGCGGCACTTCTGGATCTTGGAGCAGATCAGCAGGTTCTGAAAAAAGCTCTTGCAAGCCTTCCGGTACAGGGATTTGATATCCGCATTTCCAGGGTAAAAAAATCCGGTCTGGATGCGTGCGACTTTGATGTGGTTCTTGATAAGGAACATGAAAATCATGATCATGATATGGAATATCTGCATGGTCATACTCATGCTACGGAGCATATGCATGGGCATGATGTGCATAACCATGATGCAGAGTATATACATGAGCACAGAAGTTTTGTGGATATTCTGCAGATTATTGAGAGCAGCGAGCCTGACGGAACGTGCGAAAAAAACAGCGACGGATATTTTTTCGGTTCTGGCGGATGCAGAAGCAAAAAGCACATGGCGTGCCAAGAAATCAGGTGTATTTTCATGAAGTCGGTGCTGTAGATTCAATCGTAGATATTCTCTCGGTGGCGGTCTGCCTGGATAATCTGGATATCGATCAGGTAATTGTGACAGAACTTTGCGAAGGAAGAGGTACGGTCCGCTGTCAGCACGGCATTCTGCCGATCCCGGTTCCGGCGGTGACAAATATCGTACAGGCCAATCATCTGAAACTGAAACTTACGCAGATAGAAGGTGAGCTGGTTACGCCGACTGGTGCAGCGATCGTGGCGGCGATCCGTACTTCTGATAAACTTCCGGAGTCATTTTTCATCGAAAAAAACAGGTCTTGGTGCAGGAAAACGAGAATACGCCTGTGCCGGTATTCTGCGTGCAATGATTCTGGAAAGCGAGAATGAAAAGAGCTGGATGGAAAAAGATGAGATCTGTAAACTGGAGACAAATATTGATGACTGCGGCGGCGAGGCACTCAGATTTCTGATGGAGCGTCTGATGCAGGCGGGGGCGAAGGATGTTCATTATACGCCGGTTTATATGAAAAAAAATCGCCCGGCATATCAGGTAAATGTGATCTGTAAAAAGAAGATGCGGAAAAGCTGGAGAAACTTATTTTTCAGGGAACGACAACGATCGGCATCCGCAGAATGTATATGGAGCGAAGTATTTAAAAAAAGAGAAGCGGCAGAGATCGACACGCCGTTTGGCAAAATGAAAGTAAAAGTATGCGATTTGCCGGATGGAAAAAGGATTTATCCGGAGTACGAAGAAGTCGCAAGAATCTGCCGGGAAACCGGACTGTCTTATTATGAAGTTAGCGGGATATTCCTTGACACTTTATATACCGAACGGTATAATGAAGAAAGCAACCGTAAACAGGAGTAAAGGACAGGATTTATGGACAATAGAGAACGTATTTTGCAGTGTGCACTGGAGCTGTTTTATGCCAAGGGTTACGATGCCGTTGGCGTACAGGAGATTGCTCAGAAAGCGGGGATTACAAAACCTACGTTGTACTACTATTTTGGCAAAAATATGGTCTTTTGGAGACTTTGCTGACGAAACATTTTACTGTTCTGAATGAAGAACTGGAGCGGGCATCTTTTTATGAAGGGGATGTCGGAGCGACGCTTTACAATATTGCTTCTGCATTTTTAGATTATGCGATGAGAAATTATAAAGTCTATGCACTTCTGATGGCGATGTTTTATTCTGCGAAGGAGAATGAAGCGTACCGGGCGGTAAAGCCGCTTGTGAAAAAGTTCTATTCGCAGATCGTACATTTCTTTGATGCGGCGGAGCATGAGCTTGGAAATATGAACGGAAGGCAAGAGCAGTTTGCGATTGGATTTATCGGTCTGATCAATCACTATATTCTGCTGGCATGCGACCGGGAAGGCAGACCGCAAAGCAGATTTCAGAGGAGGAAAAGCGGGCACTTGTAAAGCAGTTTATGTACGGTATTTACAGTTAAGATGGAGGTATTTGCAAATGGGAAAGTGGTATAACGAAGCAGTTTTTTATCATATGTATCCTCTGGGTATGACAGGGGCACCAAAGGAAAACAAAGAACCGGAGACCGTGCATCGCTTGCGGGAGCTGTTTCCGTGGATCGACCATTTAAAGGAGATCGGAGTTACAGCGATCTATATCGGACCGCTGTTTGAATCTTCTACACATGGTTATGATACAAAAGATTACAAAAAAGTAGACAGAAGACTTGGGGATAATGAAGATTTCAAAGAATTTGTCAGACTGGCACATGAAAATGGGATCCGCGTGGTTGTGGACGGTGTGTTCAACCATACGGGAAGAGAGTTTTTTGCATTTCAGGATATCCAGAAAAACAGAGAACATTCTCCGTACTGCGCCTGGTATAAAGGAGTAAATTTTGGCTGGAATTCTCCGTATAACGATGGATTTGGTTATGAAGCATGGAGAAACTGTTTTGAGCTGGTCAATTTAAATCTTTACGAGCAGGCAGTCCGTGATTATCTGTTTGATGTGATTCATTTCTGGATCACGGAGTTTGATATTGACGGTATCCGTCTGGACTGTGCTGACTGTCTGACGTTTGATTTTATGAAAGAAATGCGTTACCGCACCGGTCAGTGGAAAGAAGATTTCTGGCTGATGGGTGAAGTGATCCACGGCGATTATGCGAGATGGGTAAATGACGAAATGCTTCATTCCACAACGAATTATGAGCTTCACAAGGGTCTGTATTCGGGACACAATGATCATAATTATTTTGAGATCGCCCATACGATCCGCCGTCAGTTTGATGACAACGGCGGTATTTACAGAGGACGTACTTTGTATTCTTTTTTAGATAACCACGATGTGGACCGTCTGATGAGCAAGTTAAACAACAAAGACCATATCCGCGAGGTTTATACACTGCTCTACACGCCGCCGGGCATTCCATCTATTTATTATGGCTCCGAGTGGGGCATTGAAGGAAGAAAGCAGGGTGCCTCAGATGATGCCATGCGTCCGCAAGCTTGACCTTGAAAAAAATGCAGAAAGAGAATCCGCATCCGGAGCTGACAGCACATATTGCGGCACTTGGAAAGATGAGAAAAGAAAATCCGGTTCTGGCAGATGGAAAATACAGAGAGCTGGTACTGACAAACAGACAGTATGCTTATGCAAGAATCAAAGATCAGGATGCCATCGTTGTGGCGCGAATAACGATGAGAGTCCGGCGGATATGAGCATCCCGGTTCCAGTGGACGGAACTTATGAAAATGCGTTCACAAAAGAAGCAGTGCCGGTGGTGGATGGCAGACTCCAGGTTCATCTGGATGCATGTGAAAGTAAAGTATTCAGAAAAAATGATGCCAGTTCAAAAGGATTAGTATGACATTTGTGATTCTGATATCAATTTATGGTTGAAATGTATAGAAAAAGTCGGAGGTAGTTATGGCAGAAAGAAAGGTAAGAAAGGCCCGGGAAAACGGCAAATGAATACAACAAAGAGAACAGCAACAAAAACAGCAACAAAAACAACAGCAAAAACAGCGCCGAAAAAGAACAACGAGAACAAAGGTCGCAAAGAAAGGAAGATTTCCGTATCGGAGAACTGGATCAGTATCTGTTCAGTATGGGAACGCATTATGATATTTATAAAAAAATGGGTGCACATGAAGCAGTGATGAATGGCAAAAAAGGTGTTTATTTTGCAGTCTGGGCACCGAATGCGCCTACTGTCAGCGTGATCGGTGAATTTAACGGCTGGAGAGAAGAGGCAAATCCGATGACACGCCTTGAGCCGTCCGGTATCTATGAAGGTTTTGTAGTCGGAGCAAAAGTGGGTATGCTCTATAAATTCTTCATCAAAACAAAAGATGGCAGAGGACTTTACAAAGCCGATCCGTTTGCAAATTATGCAGAGCGGCGTCCGGGAACCGCATCCAGGATCACAGATATCACGAAACTCAGATGGAGTGATGCGGCGTGGATGGAAGCAAGAAAGCAGAGAGATAATGACAGCCTTCCGGTTTCTATTTATGAAGTACATCCGGGTTCCTGGAAGAAACATCCGCATGGAGAGGACGAGGATGGATTCTATAATTACAGAGAGTTTGCAAAATCACTTGCAGAATATGTGAAGGAAATGGGTTATACGCATGTAGAGCTGATGGGGATTGCGGAGCATCCGTTTGATGGCTCCTGGGGTTATCAGGTAACCGGATATTATGCACCGACTTCCAGATATGGTACGCCGGAAGATTTTGCTTATGTGGTAAATTATCTGCATAAACAGAAAATCGGTGTTATCCTTGACTGGGTACCGGCACATTTTCCGCGAGATGCACACGGACTGGAAGAATTTGACGGTGGATGTGTTTACGAGTATGCGGATCCGCAAAAAGGGCGAGCATCCGGAATGGGGAACAAAAGTCTTTGATTTTGGCAAGAGCGAAGTCAAGAATTTCCTGATCGCCAATGCACTTTACTGGGTTGAGCATTTCCATATCGACGGACTGCGTGTCGATGCGGTGGCATCCATTCTTTATCTGGATTATGGAAGAGAAAACGGTCAGTGGACCCCGAATATTTACGGCGGAAATAAAAATCTGGAAGCGATCGAGTTTTTCAAACATCTGAACAGCGTTGTGCTGGGCAGAAATCATGGAGCAATGATGATCGCAGAGGAATCCACAGCATGGCCGAAAGTTACCGGAAAACCGGAAGAGGACGGACTTGGATTCTCCCATAAATGGAATATGGGCTGGATGAACGATTTCCTGGAATATATGAAATTAGATCCGTATTTCCGCAAATGGAATCATAATAAAATGACGTTCTCCATGACGTATGCTTATGCAGAAAAATACATACTGGTACTCTCACATGACGAAGTAGTTCATCTGAAATGTTCGATGATCAATAAGATGCCGGGACTCTACGATGATAAGTTTGCAAACTTACGTGCCGGCTATGCATACATGCTTGGTCATCCGGGCAAAAAACTGTTGTTTATGGGACAGGAGTTTGCACAGCTTCAGGAGTGGAGCGAAGCAAGAGAACTTGACTGGTATCTGCTTGCAGAAGACAAACATCAGCAGATGCAGAATTACGTCAAAGCACTGCTTCATCTCTATAAAAAGACACCGGCACTTTATGATGCAGATCAGGATCCATGCGGATTTGAATGGATCAATGCAGATGATGCCGACCGAAGCATTTTCAGCTTTGTGCGTCATTCCAAAGACGGTAAGAGCAATCTGCTCTTTGTAATCAACTTTACACCGGTAGCAAGACCGGATTATCGCGTCGGTGTACCAAAAAGAAAACAGTATCGCCTCGTGCTGGATGGAGATGCAAAGCAGAATTTGGCGGAAATACAACGGAGCGTCCGGTTGTATACAAGGCAGTGAAGAGTGAATGTGACGGAAGAGAATACTCTTTTGCATACGATCTGCCGGCATACGGAATTGCAATCTTTAAATTCTGATCTGAAAAAATAAGAAGGTGCCAGAGAATTGTGGAAGTAAAAAAAGTACAAAGCAATTTGTCTGGCATCTTTTCATATCATAAGAATACCGGAGTAAAGTATAATACTTTTTTTATATTCAGGACTTTCTTCTTTTCGCAATCTGTACTGAATTGTCAGTAGAGTTCATACAATTTAGAAAAAAAAAGGACAGGGTGCTTTTATGAAGTATATTTCTCGTTTTCTGGTACGGATAATTATTGGGATGGCATGTGTTTTTTTTTTTCTTAAATCAGGTTTTTGACAATGCAGGAGTGGATCTTAAGGTTGGGCGCAATGTGATCAGCGTGACAACAACCGGAGTTCTGGGCGTTCCGGGGGTGCTTTTTATTGTATGGAATTGAGGGGTGTCAGTTTTTGTAAAAAGGTTTTGTAAAAATCTCACAAAGTTAAAAAATATAGTTACTTACTATAGACATCCAAATACAAAAGATATATAATACATTCATCGGTTGGGAGATCGAATCCCACCATTGATACAAACTTGTTGCTTGCCGTCTGTCGAGGCGGGAGCCAGTTCACATTTGATGTATCATAGATGTGAATTTCTAAAATCATTTAATCAGACCGGTTCGGTCAAATATTTCAACATTATTTAATGATGCCAGGGTCAAAAGGTCTAAATCCACATGAGCTTGCTCATAGGTGGATGAAAGACCTTGGGGACCCGCCCCGATATGAGCATAAAAAGTGGGATGATAATCCCACGATATGCGAATACTGGGGGTGCTATGTGCCAGTGGCACATGTTTAGCACCGACCGGAGCGGAGCGTAGAAAGAATTGTGGGAGTGCAACGCACGGAACAATCCGTAGGCATCATAGTTGGGGACTTTTGACACCCACATCATTTAATTGAAAAAGTGAAATTTGTTTTCGGATACTTAGGAATTTTATTTTGTCTTAGTTGAAGAAAACGCCTGTTTTTATCTTAGTCGGAGAAGACTCCTATAAGTGGCGAGCAACAAATTTGTCTTAGTGGGAGTGCAATCTCCGACTAAGATAAACGCTCCGCGAGGATGCACAGCGATTCTGTTGGGTAAATGTCAGCAAAGCTGACCAGAATCGCGTGCCAAGTCTCACGTGCGTTCGACTTGAAAAAACGAAAGAAGGTGGATCGTGAAAATAAACCAATGCTTTTTTCTGATTCCGATAGGTTTGTTTGCAGTCTTTTTGACTTGAGAAAGGGGAAGATTCCAAATGAGCTTATTGTAATCGGGCTTATTTTGGGCTGTTGTTTCCAGATCAGGCAGGCGAAAGCAGTGGGATTGCTTCTGTTTCTTGGAGGTGCGTGCATTCCTGTGGTGCTTGGTGCCGGGATTTATTATTTTCGCATGATGGGTGCGGGAGATATGAAACTTTGGGCGGTTGTCGGAGGATTTCTGGGACCGCAGAGGGCGGTATATTGTATGATTGCTTCGTTATTTGTCGGGGCGGTGTTGTCGATTTTTGTATTGCTCAAAAGAAGAAATCTAAAGACAAGGCTGTTGTACTTTTGTTCTTATATTCAAAGGCAAAGCAGAATGGTGTCTGGGAGCCATATCTGAATGAAAAGGATCAGGATGGAAGGTTTCATTATTGCTATTTTAGGTGGGAAACAACGTTCCTCAATGCACTTTCGGATTATATTCCAAAAGACGAGCGGATCATC
>VOFD01002153.1_pt1 | contig 43221 bp, 53 predicted proteins | sample 5384101 | NCBI WGS metagenome assembly VOFD01 (sample SAMN12384723, study PRJNA508395) | human gut metagenome | isolation source: healthy gut C | host: Homo sapiens
GTTGATAGTATTGTAGTTCACAAGAAGTTTGGTAAAGGAAGAGTCGTAAAAATCAATAAAAAATGAAAAGTTTATCTATGTCAAATTTACATTAGGAGAAAAGAAATTTATCTTTCCTGATGCATTTCTTATGAGGTTCTTTAAAAGTTGCTGTCATAAAATCTTTTAGACAGGGATATTGAGTTCCGCCAGCCTTGATTTATAAGTAACCTTGTGTTCCTTGCAGTGCATAATAATTTCTGCGACTTCTTCTTGTTTCATCATAAGTTTTGTTTTTGGGCACAAAGATACTGATTGAAGGAGTTGCAGAAAACACGTGGTTTGCCGGATACTTACGAAGCATATCTTCTTCGTAGCCGAGACTAAAGGTTCGATGTCAACAATGGACTTGTACGCCATTGAGCGAGCAAAATCGAATGTGCAGAAAATTTGTTCAACTCCATCTACTAATGTAAAGTATCACAAAGTGGCTACCTATTAAGATTAATAGATATAACGAATGCATAGAATGATAAATAGGCGTTCATTTTTTTTGAACGCCTATTTACAATATCACCAACTATCTGGATGATAAAAAAACTATATGATCTTTTTTTGTAATTCTGATAAGATTTCCTTATATGTTTCTCCTGGTAGTTCTTCATTTATGTTTTCAAATAAGCAAAAGTTACAATATTTGCCTTTTCCATTATTGAATTTCTCTTCAACCTGAGAATTTCGATGATAAAATGTAACCCTATTACTTGTTGTGATACAAAAATCAAAGTCTTTACTTATTATTGTTATATATTGTTGTTGGCGTATAGTAACTCCTACTTTTGTTTTTAAGGCAATCATATTATGGGGCATATTATCCCTGTCGGAACTAAAGTTGTACCTATATAGTATTCGCTATTTTTACTAATATATTCTTTGTAAAAGTTCTTTAAAATTCTACCAGTATCAAATTCCCCTTTATCCAAATTACATCCAAAGGCTTGTCTTTGATCTATTAATATTGGATAACTTAAATTGTAATAATCATATACGGTTGTTTTTAATATATCCTCGACCTCTTTGTGCCATTTTACAAAATCTCCATCATGCGTAATAATAAAGCATATATGTTCATATAAATTAGGTTGTGGGTTTAATGCAGACGCTATGACAAAACTGTCTTCTTTTGAAATCTTTGATAGAAGACATATATCTCTTGTGGGGCAAACAAATATTCATGAAAAATATTATCAAATTTAACTCCATAATTGGAAACAATTTTATTTAGGTCCTCATCTACCTTTTGTCGGATAGTTGGTAATACTTGCTGAAAATCGATTTCTACGCAATTATATTGGTTATGATATTTTAACAATGAACTACAATTAACAAGAACATTGTTCGCATTAGCTTTTTCTATAACAGCTCTCAAATAATGCTCTCGCTTACGAATTCCAACTAATTCTAATTGACAAAAATCAGATGAAACCAGTTTTACACAACATTTTTGACTGAAGAAGGTTACCAAACTGGTTAATGCCGGATATGATTGATCCAACAAATAACTTAATATGTTTGTATCTAAAAATATACTAGCAGTCAATTTATTATGACAAGGTTGACTCCATTCTTTCATAATAAAATACCATCTTGATTAACATGACTATTAATAAATTTAGTGTCAATTCTCTCATCTTTTGACTTGAACTCTTTTGCTGCAAATTCAACTAGTCTAAAGCATAATATAAAGGAATCTACGAGCATTCCCTTCAGTTATTTCACCTAATCGTTCAATTCCATCTTCACTAAATGGATTTATTTTATCACCGTCTGCAATACTAATGTAGTTTTCAATAAGTCTTTTTGAAGTTTCAATATTAATTGCAGATAATACAACAGACTCTGTTGCGATTCTATCGGCTAAAGGAGGTGAGACTCTGCGCAAACGTTTATATGCTTCAGGATTCATAGAGAAAAAATAGCCCCATTCCCGATGCTCATCTAACAGAGTTCTTAAATTATATATATAATTATCTAACTGTATTTTTGACAGACGTCCTTCTGTTATGTCTTCGAATTCATCAACTAATATAAAAAGTCTGTGTAACCTTGTTCCTTAACTAATTGTACAATAAATTTTATAACTTTAGCTTCTTTCCCATTTAAAGATTTAAGATTTCCATTAATAAGAGCTTCCCACGTTTTATTAACTCCATAATCACTAGAAATAAATTCATAAAAATAATATGACACAACAGAGTCATTTGTTAAGCTATATAGTATACTTAATAAAAACCTCTTGAAAATCCTTGTCAAAAAATTCTTGCGTTTGTTAGAGTGTTTATCTGATTTACAAAAGCCGTTAAAAATTGCTTGTAACTTAGCAAATTCTCTGGAGCATATGGATCATAACTTATGGTGCCTTCAAAAGAGAATGATTGCATACCTGTTAAATATTTATTTAATGTTGTTTTATATCCATCGTTATTGCAAATTGTAGATATAATATTATTCCATAAATATTTACGAAGGTTTTCCTCGCCAATTCGAGATATAATATTTCCAATGAATTCTAATAAGCTGACTCCTGGATTGTCTATATAAATAACATACGGTTTTGCTGTATAATTAGGATTATTTGCAATTTCTCTTAATTCTGATTTAATATACATTAATAGCTGAGTTTTCCCAGAACCATAATCCCCAAATGACACAACTTTGAAACTTGTCTTCAGGGTGATCTTGGTTTGCCAATAAAGCATTCGCCGTAAAGGTCATTATCTTTTTGTTACTTCAGAATCGATTGGAAGCATCCTTCGATTATATGAATCATTGTCATTTATATTTGCTGTGCCAGAACGTGGGAAAGGATTATATTTTAACCCTAGTATAGAATATTTTTCGTCAATATTGCTATTACCCATATAGGCAGCAAGGTAATCTGTATTTATGAGATTTTTTTCCATTATCGTACAATTAAGTGTGAAACATAACTATCCCTATACAAGGGATATGCAATATCTTCTTCACCGACTTTATCACTTTTGTTAATAAATATTTCAGATGTTCTTATTAAATTGTATTTCATTTTATTTTCTACATATTGGTCGATTATATATTTTTTTACGTCTTTAAGCCTCTTTACGATATGTGGTACAAATATGCCAAATCAAATTGTTTATGTCGATAATACGACTCGTTGGAAAAGAACTATCAATTATTATGGGAAGTGAAGGTAATGAATTGTTTGAAACAAAATAACTACATGCGAAACTATGTCCATTAGATAATTTCATACCAAATAATTGAGAGTTGAACTTCTCCATAATATTTAGTTTTAAAGCCCAAGTAATAAAAACATCCCAAAAGAAGAAAAGCCACTATTCTTTTCTCCAGTTTCATTAATCTTTTTTTCAACATGTAGTTATATCTTTGAAAATGAATCAGTATATTTTTATGTTTATTTTAGGTGTTGAGTTCTCAATGATATTTTGAAAAACTATAATCAGAAATGTATTTTTTATCGCTTATAAAACTATATATCAGGTGTTGAGTTCTTACTTTTATTTGAATATAAAATTTTTCCATTTATTGCCTCTTCCTCTTATTTTATAAATTTCATAATCTCCGAAACCAAGTGATTGGGATATTTCACCTAGAATCCTAGTTGTTGGAACATATACTCCATATGGTGCAGAATCTCCCAATATAAGATAAAGAGATGCTTTACTATTGGGTGTCAAAACGCGATACATTTCCTTTAAAACATAATACATGTCTTCAAAATAGTGCATCATAAGAATATGAAAGAACTTTTCTTTCCTTTTACGCTCCTTGGAATTTTTATGAATATTATAAAACAAATCCTTAAGGCTCTTGCATTAATGACTGATTATAAACAGCAAATTCAGATGTAGAAAAAGTGTCAATATCAAAATCTGCATCTTTATAATGTGTCGTTGCCCCTGTAACAAGATTATGTCCTACCTTCTCTGTTATATCACGCCAATTGGTTGTTAACTCAAAAAAATGAGTATGAACTTTTGATACCTCTCCATAATCCAAATTATTAAGATACGGAGGCGAAGTAATACATAAATCACAGCAACTATCACTAATGTAGTTATTCCTTTTACGTGAATCTGCATTATAAACCTTTGCAAGACGATTGTTATGTGGAACAGTACTTAAGTCTTCAAGCATTTGCTTGGTAATACATTGAAACTTGTCTAAAGCGTGACCGCAATTCACTTGTTTTTTTGAGCGTACAATATAAGGAACCGCAATAGGATGTATTGCCGACTTATGCAATGTTTGACTTATTGCCAAGTTGAAAAAAAAGTTCATATTTCTCGTCATTCAATAATCGTACGGCATCTCTTATTAAATAGAGCTCTTTAAGAGTAGCTTTGTCATATAAACCTTCCAAAAGCTCATGGCAGTGTAAATCTAAGATGTCAATATTATTATGCACTTTTACATAGTGTAGTATTTGATGCATATACTTATTGTATGTGTCAACATTAATATCCCAATTTAATTTGGCATTGATAACATCGCACATTAATTTTTGGCTTTCATTTCCAATTGATGAGATGCCTTTCTTTTGGGCAGCGACAAGTGTTGTTCCGCATCCAGCAAAAGGCTCGTATATGCAGTTCGGGATAGTATCCATATTGTCAACAATAAGATCTACGAACTTATAAGAAAAGCCCGCTGTAAATTTGTACCAATTATGAATGGCACTTTTCATATTATCTTTTGCAGATCCTATATTGGCATCAATCATCATCTGTTACTGTTTTTTGGTATACAATAATCCTAATTTACATAGCAAAGATACAATTTTCCTTTGAAATATGAATTCGTGGGATACAAAAACGAATAAAACTATATATAAATACTCCTTCTTCTCTTATATTTCCAATATAATTTTATATCTTTGCATATTAATTAAGGCGTTCTTATTTAATAATGCAGAATAAAACAGAGAAGGGAACTTTGCTCGTTTCTAAATCGTTACCTTCTTAATAAAGCGATTCGTATAAATTGCTCATTTTCAGAGAATAGGGTTAATGCCTAGCAACATGAGTAGTTAGGTTTTTACCGATGTCGCATATAACGGCGATTTCCTTCAAATAGGCATTCATCTTCTGATTGCTCGGTACCGGCAGCAGTTTGCCGCCCTCCAAATTCGAATCCGCATATTTGGCCAGTATCTTCAACGGATAAGGCAACAACGGGATGCGGCTCATAACAGAGGTCTTTTCACGGGGTTTGCGAATCCATTGCGTGCCGTTCTCGTCCGTAGAGATATGTTCCGCCCGCAGGTGTTCCGCATCGGTAAATGCAAGTCCCGTCTGGGCGCAGAAACACCAGACGTCGCGCACACGCTCCAGACGCTCGTTAGGCATCCGTTTGGTCATCAACAAATCCAGCTCCGCTTTGGTCAGCGGTACCTTGACATTGGTCTTGTCTATCTTCATTTTGTAATACCGAAACGGATTTTTCTCGATCCATTCGTTGCGTATGGCGTACAGGATAAAGTTTTTCAGGCAGCACAGCAGATTCACGGCTCCGTTATTCTTGCAGTCATGTGCCGTTTGCATGAAGGTATTGAGACCGTCGATATACTCGTAAGAAATCATATCGAACGGCAAATCCTCTTTACCGTATTGCTGACCGATGTACTCTTTCATATAGCGCAACAGACGGTGGTATTTGTTGGCTGTAAGTTGCGTGATACGCACTCCGACCTCTTTTGACGCTTGTCGCAATATTTGGAGAACTCCGCGAGGAACATGCGGGAATTGCCGACCTGACTGCACAGGCGCTCTTTAATGGCAAAACAGTTCGGTTGTTTGTTCTCTTTGACCAACAGATCGTATGCTGCGAGGATATTGGCGCGGAACGAGCCGATGATTTCGTTGATCTGCAAAGATACGGAATCGCGGGCCAAAGACCTTTCGGCCTTTTGATTCCATTTTTCCGGCTCGATCTGGCACTGGGTATATATTTCTGTCGAAACGCCGCTGGTAGTGATGCGGACGTAAATGGGGCTTTCCCTTTTTGTTCAGTTTGGTTTTCTTACAGAAGAAAACAACGCTGAAAGTCGTTCTGTCGGTCATGGCTGCAAAAATTTAATAAGTTAAACGATTACAGCATAGAGATATTGCAAAGCAAACGACTGCAATACTGCGAATTACGACCGAATCGTGACCTTTTTCAGACCCCAGCGGAACAGGTCACGAATAAGGTCTTGCAAACGTACTGTCAGATGCTTTCCAATTCACCGACCGAAAAAGAAAAAGCCTTACATATCGTTGATACATAAGGCTTTTTTGCTTCCTAAAACACTCCTTTTCAGAGGCTTCAAGAGCGGAAAACGGGATTCGAACCCGCGACCCTCAGGCCTTGGGAAGCTGATGCTCTACCGACTGAGCTACTTCCGCGTTCGGAGTGCAAATATACGAAATCTGCCGAACTTTCATCATCATTCGGCCAATTTTATTTTCTCCGTCCGACATCGACGATAAACGGACCGGGGCATCGGTGCTATACCGGAAAACTGGGCCGCACGGATACGGCTTACCGGAAAAAGCGGCCATCCACAACCTGCGGCAGACCGTCCCCCTCCGACACTCTCTCCGGCTATCCGCAACAGCCGGACACAGTCCGGGAAACAGAATGCAAAACGGGGGTATCTCCTACCCCCGTCCATTGTTCGGCTGTCGGCCGGTCACTTCGTAAAACGCATGGCGATACTACGGTCTACGGCCCGCTGCGCTGCGGTCGCATCGGCAGGCACCGTCGCGAACTCTTTTCCGAAGCCCTCGGTACTGATACGGTCTGCCGGAATCCCGTCCTTCACGAGTATCGATTTGATATACTCCGCCCGTTTTTTGGAAATTTCGTAATTCACCGCCCGAGTACCCGTCTTGTCCGCAAAACCGCCTATCCGAATCCTGACATCGGGATAGTTTTTCAGTATCGCCGCAATATTGTCGAGCTGCTCCATCGAATTTCCTGCAAGAGCCGTCTTGCTGTTATGCATGAAATCTATCTTGTCGAACTGTATCCAATTCTTGCTCAGCTCTTCGTTCGTGGCTTTCCGGTATGCATCGGACTGGAGATACTTCAGCATGCAGTCCTCGCATCCGCCTTCGGCCACCGGATGGTTCTGCCGTCGGGCAGTTTGTGTTCCACGAAAGTCAGTTCCTCCTTCGCAGCAGCAGTCTGTGCCGCCGGAGCAGTCGGAACGACGGTCACATTTTCAGTAACCGCTACGACCTCTCCACCACCGTTCCGATTGCACGAACGGATACTCAGAAAGACGATAATCACAACAATCAGGACAATGATAAGCCATACCAGCCAATTGTTCCTTTTGCCATCCCGTCCGGCAACCGGCGCACTGCTGCTGCACATGCCGCTGATTCCCGCAGCACGGCCCACCTTCACCGGTATCTCCTTTACTGCCGAGCCGCGCTCCTGACGCAACCCGGCCATTACGGCAGACATGGAGAGATTGTTACGGACTATCTTATGGCCCACATAGCCGGCGATAACCGCTGCCACCCATCCCGACAACCGGTCGGCGCTCGCTGCGGAGATACCGCTTTCGGCCGCCACGGCATTCGGATAGGCCTTGTTTTCCGCCCCGACCAATTCGTTTTCGAACCGCTCGCCGAGATTCATTCCTCCATCTATTCCGTGGCCGGCGAATATCTCCGCCCGTCTGTCGAACAGGCTCCGCATTGCCGGCTTCGCGAATAGTCTCATTGACCCGTGCCGTCTCACCTGGTCCATAAACCTGACCAGCAACGAAGGCAGCAATACCGCCACGGCCGAAGCCACTCCCTTTTCATCCTCGCGAAGCGTAGCCGCGGCCGTTTTTCAGCATCTGCGGCGAGATGCTCTCTTTCAGTGATTCATAATGTGTCATAATCGTATAATTTAAGTTGAAATCGAATCCGCCTATATTCCGGTCTTTCCGGAAACATCTGCACACAATATATCCTCATTCAATTTCAATGCCTAACCGTACTCAACGCCGCATTTTATGAACCCTTTTCCACTGGAAGAGGCTGCTCGAGTGCTGCAAAAAGAAACCCGCTCCTTTTCGCAGTCCGTTACCACAGCGTCAGTTGGCGGGAACCGGCAGCCTCCGGCGGAGTGTCGTCGGGCGGTTTTGCATCGCCGTACACCGTTTTTCCTCCCCATCGCCAGGCATTCCTACGCTCCTGCTCCACATATTTGTCGAAATAATCGCCCGGTTCATATCCGCGTTCCAACGAAACGGATACGCGCGAGAGATGCTTCAGCGCCTCCGTCTTGTCCCTCTCTCCGAGACGTGCACTATGGATGGCCCGGTCGAGCACCTCTATGGTTCTGTCGTAGATTTCGGTAGGCACCGGAAAGGGATGTCCGTCCTTGCCGCCGTGAGCGAAAGAGAAACGCGCCGGGTCGGTGAACCGCGACGGCGTGCCGTGTATCACCTCGCTGACCAACGTCAGCGACTGCAGCGTCCGCGGGCCTACCCCCGGCAGCAGAAGCAGCGATTCAAAATCTGCCACTTCCGATTCGTGGGCCAATATCAACGCCGCACCGAGTCGTTTGAGGTCTACATCTCCGGCGGTCACTTCATGATGGCAGGGCATGACCAATGCCGCTTCGTGCAGCAGCCTGTCGGGCCGTTCGCGCGTAAGTTCCAGAATACCCTCTTTCGTCATGGCCGCCTCCCGATGCGTCAGATTCAATATCAATCCCTGATTAAGCCCGCAAACGGACGCATGCGGTTCCTGTGTAAACGACTCCAGCGAAGAAGAGAGCCAATGATACCGCCGGGCCATCCGACCGGCAGGATTCATCCTGCTGTATCACCGCCCAATCCCCTTCCGCCGTCACGACGAACGAATGAAGATAGAGCTGAAAACCATCCTGCACGGCCGTATTGTCCACTTTCGCGGAAAGTCTGCTGCACCGTACCAGCGCCTCCCCGTCCAGACCGGTACGTTCGGCTACGTCCAGCAGTTCAGCGGGAGTCTGACGGGACGACCTGCCGCGGCCGCCGCAGATATAGACACCGAGTTCCGACGACCGCAGGTTCACCGATTTTTTCAGGGCATTCATGACCGAGGTAGTAATTCCCGAAGAGTGCCAATCCATTCCCAGCACACAACCCAGCGACTGGAACCAGAAAGGGTCGCTGAGCCTACGCAACAGCCTCCCCCCGGCCGTACTCCATCACTACCGCCTCGACAATCGCACCGCCCAGCAGGCTCATCCGCCGGGCAAGCCACTGCGGCACGCTCCCGTAATGCAGCGGGAGGTCTGCATGTCCGCTTCTTCCCATTTCGGCAAAGATAGGTATCCGACCGGTGTTGTGTGCAGTATGGACATAAATAAAAACGCACCTTCCGGTTTGTCGTCAGGCAGGTACGACAGCATACGACATATCCCTCCGTCTACTGCAGGAATGACGATTTTTTTAACGTCGGGCTTTGCCTGCATGATTTTATTCATTACTTTTGCACCGCCTCGTCCGAAAACGAGGCATCGGGAAGGCCGGGATTTCACAGCGACGAGCAGGCCATTACCGACAAGTCATGATGGAGAGGTGCTCGAGTGGTTGAAGAGGCGCGCCTGGAAAGTGCGTATACCTCAAAAGGGTATCGCGGGTTCGAATCCCGCCCTCTCCGCAAAACGATGAACGCACGGCAACTTTTGCTGCCGTGCGTTCATCGTTTCCTACCAGCCTGTCCTCACGACGGTACGAGCCACGCCGGGACGGTCGTTCGAATCCGAATTGAGACATCCCGCCGTTTTCCGCACCTTCCGACCGGCCTGTACGGCTTATACCTTATAAAAGGGACGTACCATCCGCTACGACCGCAACGCAATACCACGTCCCGATATCGGAAATACTCTCGCACATCCATCCCTATCTCCTCGGCATGCAGGCAGCTCGGTTCGCTCCGTACCCTGAAGGACCGGAAAATACTCCGTCCGCATATTTTTCCGCATTCCATCGCACCGTGGCAGGCTATTTGATTATTTCAATACACAAACAACCAAATCAAAATACGTTTATGAAAAGCAGAAATTTAATCATCGGAACAGGCGCGCTGATAGCGATAGGCCTGCTGGCGTCGGCATTTTCTCTCAAAACCAAGCGGACGATACCCGAAGGGGCGCATGCAGTCACCCCGTTCGATGCCGACAAATACCTCGGAACATGGTATGAAATCGCCCGGTTCGACTTCAAATTCGAAAAGGGACTCAGCAAGACGACAGCCAACTACTCTCTGAACGACGACGGCAGTATCCACGTAATCAACAGAGGCTACGATGCCAAAAAGGGAAGTGGAAAGAGTCTGTGGGCAAAGCCGTGTTCGTTGAGGAACCCGACGTGGCGATGCTGAAAGTATCCTTCTTCGGGCCGTTCTATTCCGGCTACAACGTGGCCGCACTCGACCCCGACTACAAGTATGCCCTCGTCATCGGACGCAACCTCGACTACATGTGGCTGCTTTCGCGCGAAAAGACTATGCCCGAAAAAGTGAAGGACAAATACCTCGAAATCGCCAAGGGTATAGGTTACGACATCTCCAGACTGGTGTGGGTGGAACAGTGACAGGACCTAGGTCTCCCGTAATACGCAGGAAGGACGGCAGCACATTGCCGTCCTTCCTGCGTATTCCAGTGGCTGCTATGGAATAAATTCCTCTTTTGAACATTTTTATGAACAAATAAAAGGTTTTTATCGTATTTTTACCGCGTCGATACAAAACTGCTCCCCGACAACCCAAACGTTTTCGCTTATGATTACCGTCAGCCCGGTCGCCACCAGGAAGGAACTGAAAGAATTCACCAAGTTCAAAATTAAACTGTACGCCGGTAATCCCTATGCCGTGCCGCCTCTGTATGCAGACGAGCGGGAAGCACTACTCGAAGGGCATAATCCGGCGCTGAAAGTGTATGACCATCAAGTTTTCCTGGCAAAACGGGACGGCAAAACCGTAGGACGCATCGTCGCCATCATCAACCATATCAGCAACCGCAAGACCGGTAAAGCCTGTGTCCGGTTCGATTCATCGACTTCGTCGAGGATTTCGAAGTGGCCAAAGCCCTCATAGAGACCGTCGAACAATGGGGACGGGAACGTGGCATGGAGGCGATACACGGTCCGCTGGGATTCACTGATTTCGACCCGGAAGGGATGCTCATCTACGGATTCGACGAGGTCAGTACCATCGCTTGCCTCTACAACCATCCCTACTACCCGGAGTTCCTCACCCGCATGGGATTCCGGAAAGACGCCGAATGGGTAGAATACAAGATACTCATCCCAAAAGAAATACCGGACAAGCACCAGCGAATCGCAGAGGTTGTGCGCCGCAAATACGGATTACACGTCCTGCGGTTCAAGAAGATATCCGATATCGTCAGGCAGGGATACGGCCACAAACTATTCCGGCTGCTGAACATCACCTATGCGGACCTCTACGGCTTCTCGAGGCTGACGGAGGAAATGATAGCTTATTACATCAAAAAAATACGTGCCGTTGCTCCGGCTCGAGCTCGTCACGCTGATTGCCGACGAAAGCGGCGAACTCGTGGCCTTCGGGGTCGCCCTGCCCTCGCTCTCCCGGGCAATGCAGAAGGCCCGCGGCAGAATGTTTCCGCTGGGTGCCTGCCATCTGCTGCGGGCGCTGAACTCCAACAAGGCAGAGGTATGCGACCTGATGCTGATAGCCGCCCATCCTACCGCACAGAACCTCGGTGCCGCCGCACTGCTCTTTACCGAAATGATACCGCAATTCCAGAAACTGGGTACGGTCTATGCCGAGAGCAATCCGGAACTCATCGACAATTACCGCATCCAGGCCCTTTGGGGAAACTTCGACAAGGTACTGCACAAACGCAGGGCTGTCTTCGCCAAAGAAATCGACCGGAAATAATCCGGGCATCCAAGTCCGCTCACACCCCGCCACCGACCGCACGGAAAAATTCATTCGTTCCACACGGTACCGGCCTCGGGCGTCTGCCTCACGGCAGCGGAATCCGCCTGCCGTTCGACGAGTTCATCCGCACGGAACCAGATGAGCGCTTTCCGTTTCACGTTGTCCCAACGCAGAATAACCCCTATCAGAAGCACAAGGATAAGCAGCAGCATCACCTTCTCCTGCCGCGAGAGCGATTTGAACCATTTCACCATACCATTCTCTCTCTTCGTTCCCGGAAACGGACGCCTCAGCCGAGCAATATGAGACTGAGCGCCATGACAGCCATACCCGCCACCAATCCATAGATAGCCAAGTGGCTGTGACCGTATTGGTGAGCCGCCGGGAGCAGCTCATCGAGCGAAATATAAACCATGATACCCGCGACCACGGCGAACGTGCACTCCATCAGCACGGGCGTCAGGAAAGGCATCAGCAAAAGATAGGCGAATACCGCCCCGACCGGTTCGGCCAGCCCCGACGCAAAGGGAGTACCAGAACGCCTTCTTCCGGCTTCCCGTAGAGAAATAAATCGGAACAGACACGGCGATGCCCTCCGGTATATTATGCACCGCAACGGCCGCGGCCACGGCAATGCCCACCTTCGCCGAATCGAGTGCCGAAATGAACGTGGCGATACCCTCCGGGAAGTTGTGGACGGCGATAGCCAGCGCCGTCACTATCCCCATGCGTCTCAGCCGATGGGTATGTTCCGGATTAGGGACTCCCCAATCTCCTCGACGCTGTGCAGCTCTCGTGCGGATTCTCGGTATCCGGGATGAACTTGTCGATAAGCCCGGCGATAAAGATACCTCCGAAAAAAGCGAGGGCGGTTATCAGACTGCCCCGTGTCGTACTTTCCGTGATGACTTCGAGCCTGCTGACGAGAACTGAAAAGCAACTCCATGAACGATATGTATATCATCACTCCGGCGGAAAGCCCCAGGGAGAAGGAGAGGAATTTCGCATTGGTCTTTTTGGCAAAAAGGCTATCGCACTTCCTATTCCTGTGGCGCAGCCTGCCATCAGGCTGAGCAGCAAGGCTTGACCTATGTTTTCTGTCATCATTTCGTCATCGGTGCGGTTACGGTCGGAACGCTCTTCAAAAATCCTGCAAAGTTCCGGGAGCGTACGGCGTCTTCGCTTTTATTATTACTTTTTGCAACGGATGTACGGCAGGAGTTCCTGCCTGCACAAAGATACCCGTTTCCGGCCTATTCGGTACACCGGACAGCCGCACAAGGACGATTTTACTTAATTATTATCACCATGCACAGCGAAAGGCCGCGCGTCAGACTCCACGACAGGACATTCGAACTCGCCGTACCGCACGGGGAAATCATCGGCAAGATAGAGGCGCTGGCAGCCCGAATCAATGCCGATTACGGAGACGGCAGCAGGGGCATCCCCCTTTTCGTCGGCGTACTGAACGGGGCTTTCATGTTCTTCGCCGAACTGCTCCAGCGCATATCGTTCCCCTGCGAAGTATCTTTCGTCCGACTCTCCTCCTATCACGGCACGACCTCCACGGGCAGCGTGACCGAGGTTTTCGGACTTCGGGGGAGAACATCGAAGCCCGCCATGTGATAGTAGTGGAGGACATCGTCGAAACCGGCGAAAGCATCCGGGCCCTAACCGATTCGTTGGCTGCGATGAACCCTGCAACGCTTGAAGTGGCCACGCTGCTCTTCAAACCCGCCTCCTACCGGAACTACTTCCCGATACGTTATCCGGCCATGGAAATTTCCGACGGATTCATCGTAGGCTTCGGACTCGATTACGACGGTCTGGGAAGAAATCTGTGCGACATTTACCGGCTTGCAAAGGAGGTGTGACATGCGCAGCGACAGAGGAAAAGAATCATCGGAAAAGGGGGAACGGCACTGCCGCTGGCAGAGGATTTCTACACCATCCAGGAGAGGGATATCAGACGGGAACGGCCGCCTATTTCATCCGGCTGGCCGGATGCGACGTAGGGTGTCCGTGGTGCGATGCCAAATACACCTGGAATATCCGCCGCTACCCGTATCCGCCGTCGAAAAGGTTATCGGACGGGCGGCGGCATCCGGCGCTCCCTGTGCGGTGATAACCGGCGGAGAACCTCTGATGCACCCGCTGGTCCCCCTGACCGAAGGACTGAAGGCCAACGGTCTGCAGGTATTCCTCGAAACTTCGGGAACGCATCCGCTGCAAGGGGAATTCGACTGGATATGCCTCTCCCCGAAACGGCAGGCCCCTCCGCTGGAGGAGGTCTTCCAAGCAGCCGATGAACTCAAGGTAGTGATAGGTAACGCCGAAGACCTGCTGTGGGCCGAACAATGCGCAGCACGGGCGGGAAAAGAAGCTGCCGGCTCTATCTGCAGCCCGAATGGAGCAGGTTCGCAGAGGCCGTCCGGCTCATTACGGAGTATGTGAAAGCCCATCCGCAATGGAAGGTATCGCTCCAGACACACAAATTCATGGAGATACCCTGAAAGGATACAGACCGGCAATGAAGGGATTCTGGGAGAAATATCGTCTATGGGTTATCATCACGATAGCCTTTTTGTTGATTATCACCGTCTTTTCCAAGAATACGGTGTTAGAGGCCATGGCCATACGCCGGCGTATCAAGGTCATGCAGAAGGAACAGCAATATTACAGGGAACGTTCCAAAGAGGACAGTACGTTTCTGGAAAACCTGAAACAGGACTGGTTTCTTGAAAAATATGCCCGCGAAACCTTCTATATGAAGGGCCGCGGCGAGGAGAGATATACCTTTTGGAGGAATGAAGATACTGATAATCAATGGGCCCAACCTGAATCTCATCGGGAAGCGCGAACCTTCCATATACGGAAGTACCGATTTCGAGACGTGGTTCGCCGCCCTGCGCCGTACATACGCCGCACGCAACGTGGAGCCTGACATACCGCCAGTCCAACATCGAAGGGGAACTTATCGACTGCATCCAGGCGGCCGACGGCAGATACGACGGCGTCATTCTGAATGCAGGAGGCTATACGCACACGTCTGTGGCTATCGCAGATGCCATCCGAGCCTGTCGGAGTCCCCGTCGTGGAGGTATATCTCCAACATCTTCGCCCGGGAAAATTACCGGCAGCAGTCGCTGACCGGCGCCGCCTGCCGCGGAGCAGTCACGGGATTCGGGCTCGACTCCTACCGGCTGGCGATAGAGAGTTTCCTGCTGCCTCGCTGACCGGCCGCAGCAGATTTCCGGCCCAGCCAGTACCGGAAATATCGGGAAATGAACCGACCGGATACCAATCGAATCAAAGAGGGCAAACCCGTATATGGAGCTGAAAAAGCATGTGGTCAAAGGGATGGCGTGGACCTTCGCGGAGAAGGCCCTGACGGCCGTATTCCAGATGTTCGTCGGGCTCGTACTGATGAACTTTCTTTCCGGACGACTACGGCACGATACAGATACTCGTGGTCTTCACATCGGTATGTTCGGTATTCGTGGACAGCGGCTTTTCCGCAGCGCTGATACGCAGGAAAGAGGTCGGGCAGGCAGAGTATTCCGCTGTCTTCTTTTTCAACATCTTCACCGCCTGCGGGCTGTACCTCGTGCTGCTCGCCGTCACACCCTTTCTGGCAAGCTATTACAACGCTCCCGTAATGCGGTCGCTCGCCCCGGTACTGTTTCTGCTCGTTCCCGTAAACTCGTTCTCCAACATACAGAACACCATCCTTACCCGCCGTTTCGACTTCAAGACCATCTCCAAATATACTCTGTGGGCCACGCTGGCCGGAAGCTGCGTGGCCGTCGGCATGGCCGCCGCAGGATGCGGCATCTGGTCGCTGCTCGGACAACGACTGCTCTCACCCGCAGTCAAATCCATGCTCCTGTGGATACGCAGCGAATGGCGCCCCTCGCGCCGCGTCTCGTTTACGGCCCTGCGGCCGATGCTCGGATACAGTTCGCGCCTACTGCTGAGCGACATAACGAATACTGTCTATGCCAACATCTCCGAACTCTTTATCGGAAAGATGTACACCAAAGAGGCACTCGGTTACTACAACCGCGGCAAACAGTACAAGGACATGCCGGTAAGCGCCGTCATCAGCTCCGTACAGAACGTCACTTTCCCCGCCCTCTCCCAATTGCAGGACAATCCGGCCAAAATGAGAACGAGCGCACATCAGGTGACCGTTGTGATGAATTTCATCATCTTTCCGGTCATGCTGGGACTGATAGCCGTCGTCGGCGACTTCATCGCGGTCTTCCTTCCGCAGCGGTGGCTGCCCGTCATTCCCTACTTCCGGATACTCTGCCTGTCGGGGCTGTTCGCACCGCTGTCGGTCGTATCCTACAACATTTTGAAAATCAAGAGTGACGGCAAACTGATATTCCGTCTCGAAATCATCAAAAAGCGATAGCCACGGTCATACTCGCCATAACCATTCCGATGGGGGTCAAAGCGATAGCCTGGGGACAAACGGTGATTTTCCTATCTGACGCCATCGTCAATATGCTCGGGGCGGGACGTTACTTGCGTTGGACGATTTGGGACGGCATTCGTTCCACGGCCCCCTACCTTGCCATGTCCGCCGTCATGGTCGCTGCGGTTTACGGTACGCACATGCTCCTGGCCGGACATATCGCCCTGTGGGCCATCCTTCTCATCGAAATAACGGCAGGCATCGCCGCATACGCCCTGCTGACCCTGCTCTGCCGGCCGGAGGGATGGCGTGAGGTACGGACTATCCTGCAACAGACCGCTGCCGCACGCCACAAATAAAAGCAGGGATTTCCCTGGCAGCATTCACTTAATCGACAAAGCGGCCGTATCGGAAGATACGGCCGCTTTTATCGGGAGACGAGGTCTTCCTATTTTTTTACCGCTATGGTATCTATCTCGACCTTTACGCCCATAGGCAGTTTGGCCACCTGATAACATACGCGGGCCGGCATATCTTTTTGTATAATACCGAGCATATACCCCGTTCATCGCGGCGAAGTTGTTCATGTCATCCAGAAGCACGGTCGTCTTCACGACATCCTCGAACGTATATCCGGCCTCCTTCAGAATGGCGGCGGTATTGTCGAGCGACTGTGCGGTCTGCTCCTCGATGGTTTCCGGTATCTTGCCGTCAGCAGGATTTATCGGAAGGCTGTCCCGAAATGTAAAGGGTGCCGCCGGCCTCGATAGCCTGCGAATAGGGCCCTACCGCTTTGGGGGCATCGGGCCATGCGATTACTTTTTTCATGACTTATTGGCTTTTTAATGAATAGTATACGAACTAAACAATGCAAATATACGGATATTCGATGAAAACCGAAAACGGTTATCGGACGACCGCCCGGCCTGTAAATTCGGTCGTAACAAATATACTCAATGAAGGTTGAGCGCTCAACCGGCTGCGTGACAAACTGCTCCGTCAGTACGGAAAGCCCTGTCCGCGTTCGGATGCCCCAAGCCATAATCGGTTTGCAGCGAATCGGGAGAACATTTGCTGCAAACCGACCCCGCCCACTCGGCCATATGCGGTTTGCAGCGAATAATCCCTATATTTGTACGACATTTAAACAAAATACGGAAATGAAGAGAACAATCACTATCGCGGCAGTCGCCCTGCTGGCGGGAATCCTGCTGACAGGATGCTGCCAGAAATGCCGCAAAAGCCGCGAAGCGGCAACCAGGCCCATACAGGGAACCGTATGGCATCTGGTGGAGTTCGACGGCAAACCGGTCGACGCCCCCGACAAATACGAACTGTCATTCCTGGCCGACGGACGTGTGGCCGGTATCGGCGAATGCAACCGTTTCTTCGGTCCCTATCAGGTCGTAAACGCCAACGGAGGAATAAAGATAGGCCCCGTAGCATCCACCATGATGGCATGTCTCGACCCGAACATCGAAACGGAGTTCTTCCGCATGTTCGAAAACGTACACCTCTATCGGCTGACGAAAAGAACCTCTACCTTTTCGTCGATAACAAGATAAAGGCCGTCTTCGAAACCACGGACAAACCGGTGGACGAAGAGTAAAAGCGATGCCGGCAATCACTGCAAAAGAGAGGCAGTGCCATAAATGGGCACTGCCTCTCTTTTATTGTCCGCTCCGCAAAAAAAACGAAACCCGCTCAGCGGCTGACCGGAGTACGGTTATGAAGAGCATGGGCTATGGTCAATTCATCAGCATACTCTATCTCGTCACCGAACCCTATCCCGCGTGCGATATTGGTTACTTTCAGGTCGGGAAACCGTGCCAGCCGGCGGGTAATGTAAAAAAGTGTCGTTTCGCCTTCCACGGTCGTACTCATTGCAAGAATGACCTCCTTCACCCCCCTTCTCTATATTCTCCAACAGCAGGTCTATCTTTAGGTCGGACGGAGCGATTCCCTGCATGGGCGATATGACGCCGCCGAGCACATGATACAGCCCGTTGTATTGGCGGGTATTTTCTATGGAGAGAACATCGCCCACCTGTTCGACGACGCACACCACCGACCGGTCGCGCGACGGGTCCGAACAGATAGTACACACATCGCTGTCAGACAAATTATTACAGCGAGCACAATATTTAATATCACTGCGAAAGCGGTCTATGGCAGCCGTCATGCGCCGCACCTCCTCCTCGTCCATGCGCAGCATGTGCAGGGTAAGCCGCAGGGCAGTGCGCCGTCCTATTCCCGGCAGGCGGGAGAGCTCCCTCACCGCATCATCAAGCAATTCAGACATTTAGTAATCGTATGGCCCCTTTCAGGCCTGCTTGTGCTCCGGAACGATTCCGAAGTCAATAGGTTATCAGTTCCACAGAGTCGGCAGGCACCCATCCTTTGTTGCCGTCGGCAATCATTATCTCTGTCCAACCGTCGTACGACGACAGCACCTCCACCTTCGTCCCCTCGTGCAGAATGAAAATGTCGCTGCCCTCCTTCTCCGGAGCACTCTTCACTGAAGCGGCCTGCACCATCACGATGGCCTCGGAAGCCTGCGTAAGGCTCTCTTTTCTCAACCGCCGCAAAAACCACCGCAAAGACGAAAAGTACGGTAAAAACCACGGCCGCCACGAAACCGACCTTGCGCCACCCGCTGCGCTCCTCCAAAGGAACACCAACACGCCGGCCAATGCGACGGCAAGCAGTACCAGCGACCTTGCGGCCCACGTATTGCTGTCGAGCGACGAGCGCCAGGCCTTTATCCATCTGGAAAGGAAAAACTCCGGTACGGTGTCTATCTTATCCTTGACATACCCGTTGGCTACGGCAAGATTATAGGTTACGTCCTTGTCGTACGGCATCGCCTTCTGGGCCCGGTTGTAATTGAGCACGGCCCTGCCCAGGCTCGCCCGCCTTGAAATATGCATTGCCGAGATTATAAAACAATCTCCCGCTTATATACCCTTTGTCGACAATAGCCTCGTAAAATGCCGCCGCCCCGACATAATCTCCATTGATATAGAGGGTATTGGCTCTTTCCCACACCTTCTCCGCCTCCGCTTTCACTTCCGCCTCACGCGGATAGAGCGCAGGAACCGCACATACGAGAAAACCTATCAAAAGAATTATCCTTTTCATCATGCCCGCCACTACTTTCCGATTATGCTTTCGAGTCTGGAGACCATCTCCACTCCGGCCCCGTACACCTCCGTCATCCGACCCGTAGCCGCCGGAGCATATTGGGCGTATTCGCACTCCACGATGATATCGATGTATTTCTGTGCCGCTTCAGGCGATACGCCCCGCTTCACCAATTCTTCACGAACATTCTCTTTTGTAAGATTTGACGAAGGGATATTGAGAACCTTATCGCCTATGTATCCCCACAACGCCTTCAGCATCTCTTCATAGAAGCCCCGTTGGTTGTCGGCCTTCATGTGCTCCTCGGCCGCACGGAAACGCTGCAACGCCACCTTGTTGGCCCTTTTCCCCTTGATAAGGGCGCTGTTGTGGCGCTCTTCGGCCACCTTGCGCAGCCATACCAGCAGGCCCGCAAAGAGACCGCCTATGGCCGCAATACAGAGGAAATACCACACACTGCCGAAGAACAGACCGCCTTTCTGCCGAAGATGCGGGGAATCGAGCTTGATGAAACGGATATCCCGACCGAGAATCTTGATATCCTCTTTCGAGAGCCCGCTGAGCACAGCCCCTGCACCGAACCGCCCATGCCGGTCGAATCGGGAACCACGGTCAGCGCCATGGAGGGGCCGGACAGTGTTTCGTATGTTTTCAAACGGGGATTGAAATAGGTAAACTCTATCGGCGGAAGGTTATACTCGCCGGCCACGCGAGCAATTACCGGATACTCGAACTGACGGTATCCGTAAATGCCGCCCGAAGTGTTATTAAAACTTTCGGTAGTCTTCACGTTGTACTGCTCGAACGAGGCCGGCAGGGAGAGTTTCGGCGCCTGTATCTGGGGTAGATTGCCGCTACCCGAAATCTTGATACCGAAAGTGAATGCCGAATTGGCAGCCACTTCGGGTGGCGGAGCGACCGTTTCCAACTGGAAATCCCCGACAGGCTCCCGAAAAGCCCGAAGGAGCACCGGCAGGCAGTTCCTTCACCGTGATGGATACCGGAGCCGTAGCGACCTTGCGACGCACCTCCTGTATGTTGGGGCCTCCGAAAAAAGTCGTCGATGATAGACTGACGGCGCGGCTCCATCACTATCTGCGCTACCACGCTCAGTTCAAGTGGGTCAACGGTCAGACTGCCGGCCTGCTGCGGAAACAGCAGGTCTTCGCGGATGACATGCGTATCGTATATTTTGCCGTTGAACTCCTCCCGCTGAGGCGGATAACCGTCCACATTGAGCTGCTGGGCCCAAAAACCGTTGTAGGTGGGAAATTTGGCGTTTTCGAGATTCAGCGGGACCCGCCTGTACGAAATTTTTATAAGTCACCCGGACGGGCTCTCCCTTATATACCTCTTTCCGGTCGACTACCGCCCGTATCAGAATGTCATCGGGGGCCAGCGTGGGACGGTCGGAATGTCCACCTGCGCCCTGTTCCCCGCTGACAGCAGCCTGTTCCGTCAAAGCCCTGACTGCGAAAGGAGCGGCGCTGTACGTCTTGCCCTTCACCGTCAGAACCGCCTCGGACACATTGAATTCGCCCTCCGAATTGCATTGCAGCACATACGTATAGGTATAACGCACCTCCTGCGTCATGTTACCGTTCACGATGGATACCGATTTACTCGTGGAGAGCGTCGGTCCGGCCAATACATCCACTCCTTCAAACTGAGGGCCCTTAAAATCCTGCGGTTTCGAGTCGGTCACATACTCGATACGGAATATCTCTCCCACGGCTACCACACGCGGGGCATTGACCTCAAAGGCGACTTTCTGCCCCCATACCGCCACAGGTAGGGCCGCCATCACCAACAACAGTAAGAATTTTCCGACGTATTTCCTCATATATCGAATCGAATCACACTTCCGGAACAGCCTGCCCCGCTGCCCTCGGCCGAAGTCTCCGTAATACACGGGGCGGCACCGGCGCAGACAGGAAAAAGAGCGCACGCCTGCCTGCCGTGCCCTGCGGGCCCCTCGGAACTGCTTTATGCCGCTATAACGCACGGAATCCGGCTTTTAGTGTTCCGGCAGACAAAATATTCATTTTGGCGGTGACAGACAAATAAACGTATCGATTCCCCGCTCTTATCAGGATATTTTCCGCCGACGGAACCGTACTGCATTCCCGGCATCGCCGAAAAACATTCCCGCCCGCCGGAAAGTTTTCCGGCGGGCGGGAATGGAAACGCCGCATTCGCAATCAATGTTTGAAATCGGCGAAGAAGTCGTTGCCTTTATCATCCACGATGATGAATGCCGGAAAGTTCTCGACATATATCTTGCGTACCGCTTCCATGCCGAGTTCCGGAAAATCGACCACCTCCACGCTCTTGATGCTCTCCTTGGCCAGAATGGCGGCAGGTCCGCCAATGGAGCCGAGGTAGAAACCGCCATGTTTCCGACATGCGTCGGTAACCTCCTGCGAACGGTTGCCCTTGGCCACCATGACCATCGACCCGCCCTTACTCTGGAACAAATCCACGTAAGGGTCCATCCGTCCCGCGGTCGTCGGCCCGAAACTGCCCGACGCCATCCCTTTCGGCGTCTTGGCCGGTCCTGCATAATAAACGGGATGTTTTTTCATGTATTCCGGCATGGGTTTACCTTCGTCGAGCATCTGTTTGATACGGGCATGAGCGATGTCGCGTGCTACAATCAGCGTACCTTTCAGGTTCAGACGCGTCTTAATCGGATATTTGGAGAGCGTCTCCAGCACCTTGTCCATTCCCTCATCGAGGTCTATCTCCACCGCCGGCTTCATTATCGGCGCATCGGCCGGCCGGAAGCGGGCCGGATTGTGTTCGAGCTCTTCGAGGAAAATACCCTCTTCGGTTATCTTTGCCTTGATATTGCGATCGGCCGAGCAGGCTCACGCCGATACCCACCGGACACGACGCCGCATGGCGGGGCATCCGGATAACCCGCACGTCATGAACAAGGTATTTGCCCCGAATTGCGCCCCGATGCCGCTCTCCTGGCATATCTTCAGTATTTTCGCCTCCCACTCCAAATCACGGAAAGCACGGCCCCCTCGTTGCCGCTTGTAGGCAGCGCATCGTAATAACCGGCCGAAGCCTTCTTGACCGCCGCGAGGTTGGCCTCGGCGGAGGTGCCGCCTATCACGACTGCCAGGTGGTAAGGCGGACAGGCCGACGTACCGAGGTCCTTTATCTTCTCCCTGACGAACTTCGTCAGCGACTCCTCGTTCAGCAGCGCCTTGGTCTGCTGATAGAGAAAAAGTCTTGTTGGCCGAACCGCCGCCTTTGGTGATGAAAAGGAACTTGTATTGGTTGCCCGGTTCGGAATAGATGTCTATCTGGGCCGGCAGGTTGTTGCCGCTGTTCTTCTCTTCGGTCATGGTGAAAGGCACCACCATCGAATAACGCAGATTACGGTCGCGGTAGGTCTCATACACTCCCTTCGTGATGGCTTCGGCATCGTCCGTCCCTGTATAGACATCTTCGCCCTTCTTGCATATCGCTATCGCCGTACCGGTATCCTGACAAGTAGGCAGCTCCCCTTGAGCGGCCACGACCTGATTGAGCAGCATCGTATAGGCGACGAACTTGTCGTTGTCGGTCGCTTCCGGGTCTTTCAGTATGTTGGCGACCTGCTGCACGTGCGACGCACGCAGATAGAAAGACACTTCGGCGAAAGCCTCGCGCGAAAGCAATTCGAGCCCGCGCGCATCCACACGCAGGATACGCCTGCCGCAGCACTCTTCCACATGCACATAATCTTTGGTAAGAAGCCTGTACTTGGTTTCGTCCTTTCCCAGCGGGAAAGGTTCCTGATACTTGAATTCCGACATCGTCATGCTATTTTTAATTCGGACGGACACGGCACGGCCGCTCAGGAAAAAATAATTCTCACGCCATCCTTGCCCGTCTCCAATGTTTTTGCTTACCTTTGGAATACCGTTGGCAAAGATAGGAAATTAGCTGCAATATCCGGGTATGCAACGTTATTAAAATAACAACAACCGGGTATGCGCACTTTCCTCCCGACGGTATGCAAATTGCGACGTTATCATCATCATTCATTTAATATAAACCTTAAAACTGATTCGATATGGTATCATACAAGGAATTGGGACTGGTCAATACCAGAGAGATGTTCGAGAAAGCCATGGCGGGAAAATATGCCATCCCGGCCTTCAACTTCAACAACATGGAACAGATGCAGGCCATTATACAGGCCTGCGTCGAAACCGCGTCGCCCGTCATCCTGCAGGTTTCGAGCGGAGCACGCAAGTATGCGAACCAGACCATCCTGCGCTACATGGCACAGGGAGCCGTGGAGTATGCCAAGGAGCTGGGCAGGAACATTCCCATCTGCCTCCATCTCGACCACGGCGACACCTTCGAACTCTGCAAATCCTGCATCGACATGGGTTTCTCGTCGGTCATGATAGACGGTAGCCACCTTCCCTATGACGAAAACGTGGCGCTCACCCGCAAGGTGGTGGAATACGCCCACCAATTCGACGTAACGGTCGAAGGAGAACTCGGCGTTCTGGCCGGTATCGAAGACGAAGTATCGGCCGAACACCATACCTACACCGAACCCGACCAGGTGGTGGATTTCGTCACCAAGACGGGTGTGGATTCCTCGCCATCTCGATAGGCACATCGCACGGGGCGAACAAGTTCCGGCCGGAACAGTGCACCCGCAATGCGGAGGGTGTACTCGTACCGCCGCCTCTTCGGTTCGACATCCTCGAAGAGATTGAAAAACGCATTCCCGGCTTCCCGATTGTCCTCCACGGTTCGTCCTCCGTACCGCAGAAATACGTGGACATCATCAACAAATACGGCGGCGCAGTGAAAGACGCTATCGGCATCCCGGAAGACCAGCTCCGCAAGGCTGCCGAAAGCGCCGTCTGCAAAATCAACATCGACAGCGACGGACGGCTGGCCATGACGGCGGCCGTGCGTGAAATACTCTGGACCAAACCCGCCGAATTCGACCCGCGCAAATACCTCGGCCCGGCTCGCGAATGGCTGAAGGAACTCTACAAGCACAAATGCGAAAAGGTGCTGGGCAGTGCAGGCAAGGCCTGACACCACATGTCTTACGCATACAAGCTATCGAGGGGAACGGCAGCACGCTGTTCCCCTCGATAGTTAAACCGGACGGGAAGAAGACCTCGTACCGCCGTACGCAGCAATCCGCCTCCCTCCTTCTCCTGAACCGCCTTCTGCACGGACGGATATCTTTTCCGGAATTTGGCGAACGTATCGCGCGATATGTCGAAACGTTTGCAAATGTCGCCTATCGACTTGTCGTTGTTGAGCATCTCGATTATCGCCTGTCGGTTGTCCATCAAGATATTCGTCTTGGTATAACTGCCTTTTCTCCTGCCGAGCGTCACCCCCTCCGCCTTGCGCAGTGCCAACGCCTCTTTGGTACGCATGGAAATCAGATTGCGCTCTATCTCCGCCACCAGTCCGAAGGCAAAACAGAGCACTTTGCTGTTGATGCTGTTGTCGAAGGAGTACCCTCCTTGGGTGGTATAGAGATTTATCTCACGGCTCAGGCACTTTCCCATTATCGCCATGATATCGGTCAAGGTGCGACTCAAGCGGGAAATCTCCGTCACTATCAGCGTATCGCCCGGTTTCATCCGCTTCAACAGCGTACCGAGCTTCCGCTCGCGTTCGTTCTTCTTTCCGCTGACTACCTCCGTCACCCAACTGTTCACCGTAAAATTCCTGCTCTCGGCGAAACGCCTGATTTCGTCCTGCTGATTGGCCAAATTCTGTTTTCCCGTACTGACCCTCAAATATCCTACAATCATATCCCTAAAACATTTATACGAAAGCCCGCAGCTTCCAGGTTCCCAAAAACGGCACGACGGTCACGGCCGGTCTCCGACCATACGGATGTTGCACCACGGCAACTCCGCCTGTTCCGGCTGCCGGCACGATAATCCGCCGGACTACCGGAAGGAGTCCTGTTCGCCCAGCTATCGTCCGGGGTGACACCGAATGCCCCTTGCCGAACCCGGGCGCTGCAATATGCCGACCGCGCACGCTGTATACACAAATTCTCCTGCCGACCGCGGCAGCACATACGGGAAATTTACTTTACTCTCACTTAGTTTTGTGTCAGACGGCAGACAACCCGTCCTCACTCTCTGTACGATATAACGCGAAAAAGAGCCCACCTTCATATTTTTAAAAGGGCAAAAAAACATACCCCCCCGTTGCAGGACACACAAAATCCGCCAATAACTTTACAAAGATAATCGTAATTCTCCATAAAATTCTGTCCTACTAAGCCCCCAAACTTTTCTGCATGAAAGGCACACCGCATCCGCACAATCGACGGCGGACACAAGACGAATGAACTCCGGATGACATGAGCCATCCGGAGTCCTGCATCCGTACCGTTCCTTACAGCGCTCCCCCTACTCCTCTATCATCCGCAGCAACCGTTCGAGACTGCGGTTTTCGCGGTGCAGCCACTCCTCGAACGGATGCTCTATCGGAATGTCCACCGTCGGGTATGCATACGGTTCGTCGTCGGGGAAATGACCTCTTCGCGGAAAGGCACCTGAAACTGCATCCAACGCGAAACGGGCAGTTCTACCCGTGCGGCATTTCCCGTCACGGCATTGTAACCGCCGCAGTGCTGCCCGGCCACCTTCCCGATGCCGAGTACCTGACAGTAACGGGCGAACATCTGTGCCGCCGAATAGGTCTGATGACTCGTCAGCACATAGACCTCGCCGTCGTAGCCGTGCGTCGGGCGCTGCGGGAGATATCGCATCCGGCGCACCGTATCGGTGCGGAAACGGTGCCGTCCGGCACGCTGTCGATATAGTGCATCATATACCCCTGTCGGCCTCGGACAAGTACGGACTCCGGTCGACGTTGTTCTTCGCCGTTTCGCGGCATTCGTCCGTTATAAGGTAGGTGTATGTTATATCTACCGGCTTGTCCGTCAGATAATCGAGCGTATAAAAGACATTCTCCGCCATGCCGCCCGTATTGAGACTCACGTCGATGACCAGCCGGTCGATTCCGTCTCGGCAGATGCGGCGCATGGCCTGCCGCAGCAGCCGTTTGTAACGCCAGTCCTTGCCGAACAACAGCATGTGGCTCCACCGTTTTCCCCAGAACGAGTTAATCGTAAGCACACCCACGCCATCCCCCATATCGGCATAGGTTATCGGTTTTCGCGCAAAACCGAGTTCCTCCTGGCCCGGCGCTTGTTACCCGTCTTTTTGTACAGTTTGAACAGTTCGTCGCGTCTTATTCCGTCCAGCATGACTGTATCCGGCTGTTCGGCACCCGGTACCTTGTAGACGACTTCCCACGGCGGCATCGAAAAATCGGACAGGAAATTCGTGAAACTCGCCCAGTCACGCGAATTGGGTTGATGATAGGAGTTGCCATTGGCAAAAGCGTATGCCGGTTCGCCGGGAGTCAGCCGCATGCAACCAATCCCCCAATCCTTTCCCAGAGAACGTCTGTGCGTTGTCCGTTATAGAACTTCGTAATTGCGATAATTTCCGAACATTCCGGAATCACTCCGCTGTAATCGTAAACATTATATATGGAGCCGTCTACCCATATCTGTACCCATAACGGAAAAATCGGTTGGCTCTCAGCGAACAGTTCATAACGGCTGAACGAACCGTTGTCGGGAAAAGCGAAATGACCGTCGTCCAAAAGCATGCTATAGTCACGCCATAACCACCACACAGCCGGGTAATCGCGAAGATATATCGCAGCACCGCTATGCACGGCTTCCACCCCTGTTGCCACTCCTCGTCGCCGATACCTCGGCGGCCGGAAACATACCGGTTTTCGATGCAGTCGATGATGAAGTCCAGTTCGTCCATATACGCCTGCCGGACGGAATCGCGGGGACTTGGTTCCGATTCGGTTCCGGCGGCCGTTTCCCCCGAATCCGGACAACGGCAACAGTACCGCACATAACGACAGAATACTCCACTTCAGCATACCTTACAACACATTGTTTCTGTCGCAATGATAGCGATTCCTTCCGTTTCTCCTAATACATACATTTCGCTGTGTTTTTCCGCACACGCCGAAATACGACAAGGGGATGCGCAAAACCTGTTCGCACATCCCTCTCCGTTCACAAACGGCCGTTATCAGGAATTCATGGCACCGTTCACCTCGATGACCTGGCCGCTGACATAGCTGGAAAGATCGCTGCCGAGGAACAGGGCCACTTTGGCGATTTCCTCGGGAGTACCGCCGCGGCGAAGCGGTATCTTCTTGTTCCACTCCTCTTTGACAGCCTCAGGCAACTTGGCCGTCATATCGGTGATGATGAAGCCAGGAGCGATGGCATTGGCACGTACGCCGCGCGCACCCAATTCGAGTGCAACGGATTTGGCAAGACCTATCATGCCCGCTTTCGAAGCCGAATAGTTGGCCTGCCCCGCATTGCCGTGCACGCCTACCACCGAAGACATGTTAATAATGCTTCCGCTGCGCTGACGCATCATAACCGGGGTAACGGCATGGATGACATTGAATGCAGACTTCAAATTGATATTGATGACCATATCCCATTGCTTCTCCTCCATCTTCAGCATCAGTCCGTCCCACGTGATACCCGCATTGTTTACGAGAATATCTATACGGCCGAAATCGCCCATTATCTTCTCGACGGCCTCGTGCGTCTGCTGGAAATCGGCGGCGTTGGAGGCATAGGCCTTGCAGCGCACCCCGAACGCAAGTATCTCCTCCTCCGTCTTCCTGCCGTTCTCATCTATGGACAGGTCGGTAAAGGCGATATTCGCACCGTTCTCGGCAAAGCAAAGGGCAACGGCCTTGCCAATGCCGCGGGCCGCACCCGTTATCACGGCCACTTTTCCTTCAAGTAATTTCATAGTCAAGATGTTTAGGTAAAATCCAGGCAAATATAACACTTTTTTCCGAGGCAGCGGAACCCCGCCATGCTTTTCAGCCGGCCGGCGCAGAGGATAATCCGTTTATTTTTTCATAGCTTTGTCCTATCGACACGGGAAGATATGACCTCCGACCGTAAATCCGAAACAGCCATGAAAGCACTGAAACCGATTATCGCATCCCTCACGCTCCTGTTCGCCGTACCGGTCTGCATTGCAGGAAACCCTTTCGTACCGTCCGAAAAGGGAACCGCACTTACATACGTGAACAGGGACCGAAAAGGAAATATCATCGGCCGTTCCGTCCAAACCGTTACCGACATCGCCGAAACGGCGGAAGGCACGGTAATCACCATAAACGACAGAGCGCTGGATGCAGACGGCAAGCCCCTGACGGCCGACACTTCGGCCATGTCGGACATCACCGTACGGATACGCATATCCGGCGACAGGGTAATCTTTCCGATGGAGAACATCGACCAACTGATAGCGGAGATAAAGGAAAGCATCCTGGGAAACGATGACATCGACTTCACGGTGGCGATGGACGAAATCTGCTATCCGCTTCACCCGCAAGTGGGCCAGCAACTCGAAAACGGTCCACATCTCCATGTCGTTAAAGTCAAATGACCGACAGTTCGATATCATCAAAATAACCATCAAAGACCGCAGCATAACCGGCCGGGAAACGGTAACCGTCCCGGCCGGTACTTTCGACTGCTGGACAGTGAACGAGACGGAGGTGATGAAAACCCCCATAGGGATGGGAACGACCACCCAATCCGTCACGTGGTATGCAGAGGGTATAGGAGAAGTAAAGTCGCAGACCCTTAACAAACGCGGAAAACTCGAAGAGAGTTCCGAGCTCGTATCCATCGCCGTCGTCCGTCGCTGACAAGGCCGCGCGGATACAAGGCAAACGGGAAGCAGGAGACGCAGCGTCTCCTGCTTCCCGTTCCGGCCGGAACGCATCCGAAGCCTCCCTTGACAATTACCTGCAATTTTTTTCATGCAGGTGCCCCTGCCCCGGCAGCACAAACTTCATCCGCTCACATTCGCAGGAGGCCGTCCGGTTGACTGCCGGACGACCTTCGGGCCAAACGTTGTTTCAAGGTTATTCCACGATGCCCGACTCCCAACGCCCTATAAACGATGTACATGCAGTCCGCTGCCGAGACGATGGCCCGGAACACTCCTCCGACAAACGACACTCCCGGCACAATACCCTGGCAACGGGCAGCCCGCTCCGGAGGACCTCTTCCCAGAAAACAGTTACTCCAGAGCCACCGCCGCACAGGCGGAATAACGCTCCCGTCCACGGAGGTAAGTGTCACGGTCAGCGTATGCGTCGCCGCCCGGTCGGGCCGTGCGAGAAAGGTCAGTACCCCAATCATGCCCATTCGCCGCCCGCCGTCGTCTCCGCCCAGCAGCGTCAGGTCGTCGGCCGTCAGCTCCGACACCTTACCGTATACCGGATGATAACAGCTCTTCCACTCCGTATCGTAGGGCAGGACGGTGCCGAAATAGCGATAAACCTCCGCAGGGACTCCGGCATTCCACTCCCCCTGCTCGACGTAATGGCTCCGTATGAAACGCCACGGCGAAGCCGAGCAGAACATCATCACGTCATCCAGCCGGGTACCGGCGGGGTGCGCCTCATCGAAATCCGTATCGCTCACCACCTCGATAGAGCGGAAATCCTTATCGGTAAAGGAGTTCGGCACCATATTCGGACCGGGGCCATAGGTAAAGACGAACGGATATCCCCGGTCGCCGTGTTCGGTGCACTTCGCCTCGTAGGCCCGCTTCAACTCCTCCCCGTCCGACAGAACGCCGTAATACGTCCGGCGGTGCTCCGGCGAACTCCTCAGGTAGAGCTGCAACCGGGGCTCCGGCCCGACAGTTACGGCTTCCAGCCGGTCGAAGGTCCAGTATTGCACGACGAACGAGTCGGAGCTGCCCTGCTCATACTTATCCGTAACGAAGCTTTTCGCATGCACAAAACCCGGCGCACGCGAGTATGGCGATAAAAAGTCCGGTTTTTCATAATTATGAATTTTTAATGTTTGACGAATCTACTCGACAAATGCAGGCGCGCTATAAGTGATAATCTTAAGGCGATGATTGTAATTGTGTTTATCCGCACTTCGGGTCTCTTCCACATCAGGAACATGAAAATGCGGTCCCATGGTAGCGTTGAATACGGAAGAGGCAAAGTATCCATCATAACTCCCCTGCCAGCCCCAATTGCAATGCATCAATGTACGTTGCCACTGGCCGCATTCACACGCGAAAACGTCATTCGGAAGTACAAGAGGCTACACAAAAAACGACTGCAAACAGCAGACAAAATCGTTTCATAAGCCGAAAGTCTTAAAGATGAAACGACAACTCTACCCATTTCTCACCGACAAGCCCTCAAACGTATCTGCATCTGTCTCAAATATAACTTTTTATTTCATGATTTCCAAATAATTTCTCTTTTTTGTTCGACACATCTCTCCGCCGCAAGGCACGGAACACGATGCGCCGGATTATTCCCTGTTATTTTCCGCTTCCGGTAGAAATTCAATGGAAAAAGTTTAACTTTGCGGGAACTCGAATGCAAGAGACGATTCATTTTCAATATAAACATTATACGGCGGCTGCCAGGTGGTGGACAAGGTGGAACAACTCGCCATCGACCGCGTATGCGAACTCTACGGCGCCGAATACGCCAACGTACAGCCCCACTCGGGCGCACAGGCCAACATGGCAGTTTTCATGGCCGTACTCAAACCCGGCGACACCTTCATGGGTCTTGACCTGGCACACGGAGGCCACCCTCGCACGGTTCGCCCGTCAACATGTCCGGCATCCTCTACAAGGCCGTCGGCTATCAGGTAGGCCAGGAGACCGGCACCATTGACTACGATGCGATGGAAGCGCTCGCCATGGAGCACAAACCCAAACTCATCGTCGGCGGTGCTTCGGCCTACAGCCGCGAATGGGACTACAAACGTATGCGCGAAATCGCCGACAAGGTGGGCGCGCTGCTGCTCATCGACATGGCCCACACGGCCGGACTGATCGCCGCCGGCCTGCTGGACAACCCCGTGAAATACGCCCATATCGTCACCTCGACGACCCACAAGACCCTGCGCGGCCCCCGCGGAGGCATCATCCTGATGGGCAAGGACTTCGACAACCCGTGGGGACTGAAAACCCCGAAGGGCGAAATCAAGAAGATGTCGGCCGTGCTCAACTCCGCCGTCTTCCCCGGCATTCAGGGCGGCCCGCTCGAACACGTGATCGCCGCCAAGGCCGTCGCTTTCGGCGAAGCGCTCGCGCCCGAATACAAGGAGTACCAGGCGCAGGTGCAGAAGAATGCCGACGCCTTGGCCGAAGCGTTCATTAAACGCGGCTACAAGGCTCGTTTCAACGGTACCGACAACCGCCTGATGCTGATTGACCGCCGCACCAAGTTCCCGGAAATATCCGGCAAGAAGGCGGAACGCACGCTGGTGGAGGCCGACATCACGACCAACAAGAACATGGTGCCGTTCGACAGCCGCTCGCCGTTCCTCACCTCCGGTATCCGTATCGGTACGCCCGCCATCACCACCCGCGGTCTGAAGGAGGACAAGATGGATTACATCGTCAGCCTCATCGACCGAGTGCTCTCCGATATCGACAACCCCTACACGATAGCGGCCGTAAGGGAACAGGTACACAAACTGATGGCCGATTACCCGCTCTTCGCGTGGTAATCCCTCACGAACAGAACAGAAGAATGCTCCGGCCCGTCTCGGTCGGAGCATTCTTTTTCCGGCATCCGCACCGGAGCTCCGCAGGCAGGGGGCCGCCCCTTGCCTGCCGTCCTTCCACAGCGGCGTACCTGAGGCCGCATGCCGTTCCTTCCCGGCAGAATCGGATACGGAAAGGGCCGCACGCCCTGCCGCATGCAGCCCCGAACCGCCCCCTCGGAACGGTTTACCTGTTCCGTCCGCGTTCCACGGTGTGGAGGATGTTCCTGTCCTTGTCCAGCATGTAGAGCTTCAGACTGTCGGCCGATGCGGACACTACCGAGAATCCGGTGGCCGAACTGCAAAAAGAGCGTTCCTTCTATCGGCCGCACGTCGCGGGAGAGCGAGCCGGAGGTATTGACCACATAATCCACGTCGCTGCCGGCACGACGGATGTGCTGGAAGTTATGGATATGGCCGCAAATGTACATATCCACGCCGTGCCTGCGGAGGATTGTGTCGAGCCGCTCCTGCAAATCCAGCCGTTCCTCCTCGTCCTTGTCGGTGTCGGCATAAATGGGATGATGTCCGATGACTATTTTCCAGGTTTCGTCCGAGGCCGTCAGGGTGGAATCTATCCAGCGGAGCCTGCGCCTCCATATCCTGTGCCGCAATGTCGCGGTAGGATTCTTCGGCCTCTTCGTGGTACTTGTCGATGAGCGGCGTCGTATCCACCCATACCACCCGGAGCGATGTGTCGTCGTCCACTTCGAACGCTTTCGTATAATACCGGCCGGGCATCACCACCGGCGGCTGACTCCGCCGTAATCCAGCACTGCCTGCGTATTGCCGCGGTACTCGTGGTTGCCGAGGATGGGATACCATTCGAGCATGAGTTCCGGATGGGAATAGACGAGTTCGTAGTCGGTCATCCAGAGCGGGTCTTCCACGCTGGCCACTCCCTCGAAGTGGTGTATGTCGCCGGCGGCAGCCACGAATTCTATATCGATTTCCTCGGCAAGCTGCCCCATCTGTTCGGCGATGGGTTTCTGGTCGTAGTAACCGTTCCGGCCCAGGTCGTTGGCGACGATGAAATTGAACGTGTCGCCGTCCAGCCGTGTCAGGCGAGCCGCCTCCCGACCGGTCGTACCGCCTCCGCCGCAGGAAACGAGAAACAGGGAAAAACCGATTGCAAGAAAACTGTTCCTAAGAATCTTCATATACTTCATTTTTATAACGTTAAAAATCTATTTTCACTCCCAGGTTGAAGGTGCCCTTGTAGTATTCGAGCCTGCGCCATGCGCGAACGGATACCCTGATAGTAGCGCAGGGGCTGGTTCGTCAGGTTGTTCGCTTCGAAGAATACCCGCACGTACTTTCCGATGCGGTACGAAGCGTTGGCGTCGAGGAACAGCTGCCCGTCGTAATAGCGGTCGCCGAAGGCTTCGCTCGCCACCTCGTCCAGATAGCCGGCCGTATAGTTCAGCGATACGCGCACCGAAAGCCGGCTGTTTTCCCCCACGAGAGCGAGGCGTTCACCATGTGCGGAGCCGTACCGGGCAGCGACACGTTGGTACGTTCCTCGCCGTCCTCGTTGTAGATTCCGCGGGTAACGGAATGGGTGAAGGTGTAGTTGAGCATCATGCCGAAGTTACGCAGGAAGCGGCCCGGCAGGAAATCGAGCTTGCGCTGGAGCGCCACCTCGAAACCGAACATATCCACGCTGCGGCCGTTCATCGGGCGCAGGTATTCCCCACTTCGCCCTCACCTATCGGGTTGGTGAAGCCGGGGAAATCGGCAGCGAACTTTTCGGCCGTATAGTCTATGTCCAGATAGTTGAAGATGAAATTGTCGAGCCTCTTGTAGAAAAAGCCGCCGGACACGATGCCGACCGATTTGCTGTAATATTCGCCGAGCAGGTCGAAGTTGTACGAATAGGTGGCTTTCAGGTTCGGATTGCCGGCCGTAATTTCGCGTTTCTCGCGCTGGATATCCACATAGGGCACCAGCGCATAGTAGTTCGGACGGGCAAGAGCCGTGGTGAAGGCGGCACGCAGCACGGTGCGGTCGTTCAGGTCGTATTTGAGCGTCAGGCCCGGCAGGACGTTGGTATAGTTGTTCCGGTTGTGCCGCTCGTCGGCGTTGTCGTAATCCTCGTCGAGAATGTAGTTCCCCGGTAGTCGAGGTCGGTGTTCTCCACCCGGACGCCGGCGATGAACATGAGGTCGTTCGTGATGTTCTGGTCCCAGCGCAGGTATCCCGCCAGAATGCGTTCGCCGGCATCGTAGTTACCCGCCATGTATTCCGACGGGTCGGCCTCCGGCGTGAACAGGGAGGGGTTGTAGAGGTCCACATTACCGATATAGCCGGAGGAGACGAACATGCCCGGCACGTACCTGTCGCCCTGAACCAGCGGTCTGTCGTAAACCACGTGTTCCATATCGGAGAGTACGGGCATGCTCCCGGTAGGCACATATTCGTAAAAGTCGTTGCTGCGTCGCTTGTTTTTCCAGCGCGCGCTGAGCCCTACCCGCAGGCGCCTCCTTCTGCTCCCGCACCACGCTCAGCGGCATGCGCAGGTTCACTTTTGGCGGCATACTCCTCCTCCTGCGTATAATCGTGCTGTTCGGTCGTTCTTGTCGAACACGAAGTCGGAATAGTTTTGTCCGGGCGCGTTTACGTACGGAAGTCGCGTATCGGCAAGGTCTTCGTTCATCGACAATCCCTCCTGGACGTACTCTATATACCGTTCGTGCGGTCTGTCTTCGCTCGCCTTCGCATAGCTCAGGCTCCAGTCCATGTCCACCTTAGGGGAAAGCAGGTGGGTACCGGAGAGCACGTAGGACTGCACGCGCTGGTCTTCGAGGCGCCGCGTCCGGTTGCGCCGGTCGTCGATGCCGCCTTTCGTTTCCCGCACGACGGTTCCCTCGTAGCCGGTTATCGTACTGCCGTCATATACCGGTTCTATATCCTTGAACTGCGTGCGGTAACGAGCCTCGCGGTCGTCGCGCCAGTTGTACATGAGGTCGGCCGCAATGGTGTTGCGGGAATCGATTTTCCAGTCTATATTGAGGGTGGCGCTGCGCCGGATGCGCTGCACGTCGTATTTGCGGATATCCATCTCCTCGACATACACGTTTCCCTCGTCGTCCTGCGCCCACACGGCTTCTATGTTGTCCGAACCGTAATCCTTGTTCATATAGGAGGCGCTGAGCACCACGCCGAGCCGGTCGTTGAAGAAGCGGTTGCCGTACACGAACGAACCCGAACCCGTCGCTCCCGTGCGGATGGGGTTGTAGCCACCCAGCAGGGTCAGCGAAATGCGCTGACCGCCCGCAGCCGCGCGGGTGACGAGGTCTACCGAACCGCCGATTGCATCGGCATCCATATCGGGCGTCAGCGTCTTGTTGACCTCTATCGTCTGTATCATGTCCGATGGAATGACGTCCATCTGCACCTTCCGGTTGTCGCCTTCGGCCGAAGGGATGCGGTTTCCGTTCAGCGTCACTGAGTTGAGTTCGGAGGCGAGCCCCCGCACGACGATATTGCGCGCTTCGCCCTGGTCGTTCTGCATGGCGATGCCCGGAACCCGCTTCAGCGCGTCTCCTATGTTGGAATCGGGGAAACGGCCTATCTGGTCGGCCGAAATGACGTTCGATACATTGACATTCGTTTTCTGCTGGTTCAGCGCCTTGACCTGCCCGCGCGCCTGGTCGCCCATGACCACGACAGCCCCTATCTCCTGCGCCCCTTCCTGCAGCACGAAATCGACCACGGCATTCCCGCCGGCTGTCACCGTCGCCCAGTACGGCAGGCTCGTACCCCAGGTACTCCACCTCCACCCGGTAGGAACCCGCAGGCACGTTCAGAAATTCAAAATACCCGTTGTTATCCGACACCGTATAACGGTTGAACCGGTCCAGTTTCAGGACGGCACCCGGCAAGGTCATGCCCGTAGCGTCCTTCACGGTGCCCGATACAAGCCCGCCTTCCTGTGCGAGTACCCGTACCGAAAGCAACAGAACAAATAAAAACGATAGAAAATGCTTCATAAGACAAAAATTCGTTATACACATCATTTCGCCGCAAAAGAACCGCACCGGTGTTACATTTGCGTTACATATCTGCTATGTTTGTGTATAACGACTTCGTCCCGAAGTCACAGCAACATCCCCATGCGCACCATATCCGTACAGGGAAGTCCCGCCTCCAGGATGGGCTCAGGATAGTGGAGGGAGAAAAAACCGCGGTCTATCCACTCCATTCGGAAACCGCACCGGATATAGAGAGCCATCTGTCCGAATCCGGAATTGCCCGTACCGATTTCGAGTTTGCGGAAACCGGACGCACGAGCGGTCTCCGCTGCATGGCGCAGCATCGCACCGCCTATCCCCTGCCGCTGTACCGCCGGTTCGACGGCGATATTCACCACCTCCGCCGTAAACGGCCGGGTGTGGAGCAGAACATATTCGCCGACCATGCGTCCGGCGAGAAAGGCGCCGTAACACCAGCCGCGGTCCACATAGTCGGCAACGGCTTCCCGCGACTCGTCTGCCGCCAGCAAAAGACGCTGCGGCAACTCACTGCCGGACACCCTCCTTATCTTCAACGAAGCAAGTATATCCATCGAACTTCCTGTTTTAAAACGATTCCGATTCCCTGCCGACGGCAGCATATCGACGGTAGTCCCCAACGTTCGGAAACGACCGAAGCCACCGCCCGACCGGCACGAGAAGTTCAGACGTTGCGTTCGGTCCCGCCGTCCGTTCCGTTCCCTTTCGTCTTGCGCCGGCTGACGACGAGATAGACCACTCCGATAATGACGGCACAGAGCAACAGCCATCCCACAACGGTCGAAAGTAACGCCTGAGGCGTGAGCCTCCAGCCGGTACGGGCCAGCATGAGTACGAAAAGCAACACAAACAGGAGGGCGCAGGCCGTATAATAGTATCTCCTTATCTTTGAAAAAGGCATCATTCCGCAAAGCATTTGTTTCAAAAATAGTCCATTTACGGAACAATACCAAAAACCGGGGAGACGGTGGAGAAGCGAACGGCAGGCGGTGCACCGCAACACCTGTACCCGCCTCCACTGGAAATCGGGCGTAAAAAGACGAAGCGGAGATATTCTTGGCAGAAAAAGCATTACATTTGCGCCCTCGACAAACAACGTGCATTCCATGGTACCGGGAATTTTCATCATTCTGCTGTTTTACGCCGCCGGCGAATTTATCGGTACGCTGACGGGCGGTCTCATACCGGGCAGCGTCATCGGCATGATACTGCTGTTCGCAGCACTCTGCGGCAAAGTCGTCAAACCGGAAACAGTCAGACCGGTCGCCCGGTTCCTGACCGACAACATGGGACTCTTTTTTCTGCCGGCCGGTGTGGGCATCGTCAATGCAATGGACATCCTTTCGCAATCCTGGCAGGCGGTATTGACGGCCTGCGCCGTAAGTACGGTAGCCGTCATCGTGACGGTCGCCTGCACACAGGAGTGGCTGGAGAGCAGGAGCCGGAGACGTGCAGCCAAAACCCGAACCGTCTCCCACCCCCTCCCCGCCGCAGGAGTACCCGATACAGACACGGCAGCACAAGAGGCCGCAATCAACGACACCAGACCATGAACCCACTCCTCCATTCGGAAATATTCATCCTGACACTCGTCACGGGCGTCTACCTCGCCGCACTGTGGCTCTACCGGAAAACACGGCTCAGCCTGCTGCATCCGCTACTGGTCTCTATACCGGTGCTTGCCCTCGGCATCCGGTTTCTCGGCATCCCTTTCGCTACATTCGAGGCCGGAAGCCGCATCATCAATTTTCTCCTGGGCCCGACAGTCGTGGCATTGGGCTATCTGTTATACGAACAGAGAGAACACCTGAAAGCAAACGGAATCTCCATCCTGACCTCGGTTTTCGTGGGAAGCGTCATCGGCATCGTCAGCGTGGTGCTCATCGCCCGCTGGATGGGAGCCGACCGGACGCTGATAGCATCGCTCGAACCCAAATCCGTCACTACTCCCATCGCCATGAGTATCGCCCAACGGTCGGGCGGCATCCCTGCCATCGCCGCCGTGGTCGTCATCGTGGTAGGTATCTTCGGCGGAATCGTCGGCCCGTTCATTCTCGACAGACTGGGTATCCGGAGCCGCATCGCCCGGGGCCTGGCACTCGGTTCGGCCGCCCACGGACTCGGTACGGCCAGGGCTATGGAGCCTGGGCGCGATAGAAGGAGCGATAAGCGGCCTGGCCATCGGCGTCATGGGCATCATGACCGCCATTCTCGTCAACCCGTCATCGAGTGACCTCTGAGACCGGCTCCGCCAAACGTTCCGACGCAGCATGCCGACACAGGAAAGGCCGCCTTTTCCGGGCGGCCTTTCAGATTCCGTTGCACAGAGAAAAAATCAATAGTTCTGCTTCTCCTCTTCAAAAAATGCCTGCGGATGCTGGCAAACAGGGCAGGTCGCAGGAGCATTTTCTTACCCCTGTGCACATAACCGCAGTTACGGCACTGCCATTCCGTCTCCTCCTCGCGCTCGAATACCGTTCCGTCGATAACCCGTTTGTAAAGACGGCGGTAACGTTTTTCATGTTCGACCTCCACTTTAGCTACCATGCGGAAAGTAGCCGCAATCTGCGGAAAGCCCTCTTCGTCGGCCACCTTCGCGAAATCGGGATAGAGTTCACCCCACTCTTCCAGCTCGCCTTCGGCCGCTGCAAGCAGATTTTCGGCCGTCGTGCCTATCACGCCCGCAGGATAGGAGGCGGTAATCTCCACCATGCCCCCTTCGAGAAAACGGAAAAACTTCTTGGCATGTTCCTTCTCCTGTTCCGCGGTCTCGGTGAATATCGCGGATATCTGTTCGAAGCCCTCCTTTTTGGCGACGCTCGCAAAGAAAGTATAGCGCGTCCGGGCCTGCGATTCCCCTGCAAAAGCCTTCAGCAGGTTCTGTTCTGTCTTGGTACCTTTGATTGATTTCATTTAGCCATTTCTTTAAAATCCGTGAAACAAAGATACGGACTTCTTTCGGGAACCACCCAATTCCATGGCAACAAGTTGCATCATATCTTTTTATTCCGCTATTCGTTCAAACTATAATGACGGTTATTCGGGGCTTTGCGCTATCTTTGTACCCTCGGACAGAGTATCCCGCAAGGCCGTTCAGGACGGTGCGGGACAAACATGCAACGACAAAAAACAACCATACGATGGCAGACGAAAAAATCATATTCTCGATGGTCGGCGTCAGCAAGACCTTTAACAATCAGAAAAAAGTCCTTAACGACATTTACCTTTCGTTTTTTTACGGGGCGAAAATAGGCATCATCGGCCTCAACGGCTCTGGAAAATCGACGTTGATGAAAATCATTGCAGGCATCGACAAGAGCTACCAGGGCGAAGTGGTCTTTTCGCCTGGTTACAGCGTGGGCTACCTCGAACAGGACCCGAAACTGGACGACACGAAAACGGTCAAGGAAGTGGTGCAGGAGGGCTGTGCCGCCACCGTCGCACTGCTGAAAGAATACGAGGAAGTGAACGCCCGCTTCATGGAGCCGATGGACGACGACCAGATGGCGAAGCTGATCGAACGGCAGGGCGAGCTGACCGAACTGATCGACCACAAGAACGGCTGGGAACTGGACAGCGTGCTGGAACGGGCCATGGATGCGCTCCGCTGTCCCGACCCCGACGAACCGGTCACGCACCTCTCCGGCGGCGAACGGCGCCGCGTGGCGCTGTGCCGGCTGCTGTTGCAGCAACCCGACGTGCTGCTGCTCGACGAGCCGACGAACCACCTCGACGCCGAGAGCATCGACTGGCTCGAACAGCACCTGCAGCAATATCCCGGTACGGTCATCGCCGTTACGCACGACCGCTATTTCCTCGACAACGTGGCCGGCTGGATTCTCGAACTCGACCGCGGCGAAGGCATTCCGTGGAAGGGCAACTATTCGAGCTGGCTCGAACAGAAGACCAAGCGGCTCGAACAGGAGGAGAAACAGGAGAGCAAACGGCGCAAGACGCTGGAGCGCGAGCTCGAATGGGTGAAGATGAGCCCCAAAGCCCGGCACGCCAAAAGCAAGGCGCGTCTTTCGGCATACGACAAGATGCTCAACGAGGACACCAAACAGAAAGAAGAAAAACTGGAAATATACATTCCCGACGGTCCGCGTCTGGGCAACGTGGTCATCGAAGCGAAGAACGTGAGCAAGGCCTTCGGCGACCGGGTGCTGTACGAAGGGCTGAACTTCGCTGCCGCCCGCCGGCATCGTGGGCGTCATCGGCCCGAACGGTACCGGCAAGACCACCCTTTTTCCGGATGATAATGGGGCTGGAACAGCCCTACCTCCGGCGAATTCCGCGTCGGAGAAACGGTGAAACTCGCCTATGTAGACCAGCAGCATGCCTCCATCGACCCCGAAAAGACGGTATATGAAACCATCTCGCACAACAGCGACATCATCCAGCTCGGCAACCGCAGCGTGAATGCCCGCGCCTATGTGGCCCGTTTCAACTTTACGGGAGCCGACCAGGAGAAAAAGGTGGGCGTACTCTCCGGCGGAGAGCGCAACAGGCTCCATCTCGCCTTGGCGCTGAAAGAGGGCGGCAACGTACTGCTGCTCGACGAACCCACCAACGACATCGACGTGAATACGCTGCGTGCGCTGGAAGAGGGGTTGGAAAACTTCGCGGGCTGTGCCGTCGTCATTTCGCACGACCGCTGGTTCCTCGACCGCGTCGCCACACACATACTCTCGTTCGAGGGCGACTCGCGGGTGGTATTCTTCGAGGGCAGTTACAGCGAATACGAAGAACACAAACGGCTGCTGGGCGAGGACACGACGCCCAAAAGAGTCAAATACCGCAAACTCATGGAATAACGCCATGGTACAGAAACCTTCCATTCCGAAAGGCACGCGCGACTTCTCCCCGCTGGAGATGATGCGCCGCACATACATGTTCGACACCATCAAAAAACGTGTTCCGCGCCTATGGCTACGCCCCGCTCGAAACCCCTGCCATGGAGAACCTCTCCACCCTGACGGGCAAGTACGGCGAAGAAGGCGACAAGCTTTCGCTGTTCAAAATTCTGAATTCGGGTGACTTCACGCGCGGACTCACTCCGGCCGACATGCAGGCCATCGCCGCGGAAGAAGAGCTGTCCGGCGCCTCGGCGAATGCGATGGCGGCACGGATATGCGAAAAGGGGCTCCGGTACGACCTTACGGTTCCGCTCGCCCGTTACGCAGTGCAGCACCAGGCAGAAATCGTCTTCCCTTTCCGCCGCTATCAGGTACAACCCGTGTGGCGTGCAGACCGTCCCCAGAAGGGGCGGTACCGGGAGTTTTACCAGTGCGATGTAGACGTCATCGGAACGCGGAGCCTGCTCTGCGAATTCGAGTTAGTCAAAATCGTGGAGCGCGTATTCGGCGACCTCGGCATCAATGTAACGCTTAAGCTTAACAACCGTAAAATACTGTACGGCATAGCAGAAACCATCGGCCATGCCGACAAGATGACGGACATCACCGTCGCCATCGACAAGCTCGATAAAATCGGTCTGGAAAACGTCGAGGCCGAACTCGCAGCCAAAGGCATCGGTGCGAAGGCCATCGGAAAGCTGCGCCCCATTCTGGAACTCTCCGGCACGAACGCCGAAAAGCTCGCCCGCATGAAAGAGGTCGTCGCCGCATCGGAAACGGGCTTGCGGGGCATCGCCGAAACGGAGGAGCTCTTCTCCTACATCGCCGCGGCGGGCTCGAACCTCGACATCGAACTCGACCTTTCGCTCGCCCGCGGACTCAACTATTACACGGGCGCCATCTTCGAAGTGAAGGCCAAAGACCACGCCATAGGAAGCATTTGCGGCGGCGGACGGTACGACGACCTGACGGGCATCTTCGGCATGCCCGGCATGTCGGGCGTGGGCATCTCGTTCGGAGCAGACCGCATCTACGACGTTATGCTGGCCTTGAACCTCTTCCCGGAAGAGGCAGGCATCGCTACACGCATTCTGTTCATCAATTTCGGCGGACCGGAACAGCTCGCCTCCTGCGGCTGCTCCAGCAGGTGCGCGATGCGGGCATCCCCTCCGAAATCTATCCCGAACCGGCCAAGATGAAGAAACAGATGGAATATGCCAACCGACGCGGCATACCTTTTTGTCGTCATCGTCGGCGAAGACGAACCGCCTCGCGGCATGCGACCGTAAAGGAGATGCACAGCGGAGAACAACAGACGGTTCCTTTCGACAAACTGTCGGAATATATGCAGCACTGACCCCGTCAGGCGAAACGGATACGCCCTCCGTCAATCCGTGACGGCACCGTGCAGCAGCATCCATGTACCGGCGGACAGACCGCCAAGTTCCGCCCGGTGTCTGTCTTGTTCGCCGCAACGATACGGCATGTGCTCGAAAGACCGGGACAGGGCCGTGGTACCGATACGATAATTCATGACTATGAAAAGAGCGACGATACTGCTGCTGCTCGCACTGCCGTTTTGGGCAGCGGCACAATCCCCGAAGGGAGGCAACGCTTCCCAAAGCGCGGAGTACCAGAAACTGAAGTTCTAACAGTTTTTCGACTACCTCAATGCGAGGTATGTCGATACGCTGAATAACGAAACTCGTGGAAGAGGCCATCACCGGTATCCTCTCGGCACTCGACCCCGCACTCCTCCTACTCCTCTGCAGAGGAGATGAAAAGCATCACGGAATCCTTCGACGGGAGTTTCAGCGGCATCGGCGTGGAATTCGACGTCATCAACGATACCATCATCGTCGTAAACACCGTCGCGGGCGGCCCGGCCGAGAGCGTCGGGATACTGCCCAACGACCGCATCGTATCGGTGGACGGCAAATCGTCGGTCGGCGTAAGCCGTGCCGACGTTCCGAAACTGCTCCGCGGCCCCAAACGGAGCCGGGTACAGCTCGGCATCGAAAGACGGGGAGAACCGGACGACCTGATTTTCAATGTCACGCGCGATGATATCCCCATCCATACGATAGATGCCGCCTACATGGCCGCTCCCGGCATCGGATACATCAGAGTCAACCGCTTCGCCGGTACGACCATGCAGGAGTTC
>VOFD01001876.1_pt1 | contig 43219 bp, 55 predicted proteins | sample 5384101 | NCBI WGS metagenome assembly VOFD01 (sample SAMN12384723, study PRJNA508395) | human gut metagenome | isolation source: healthy gut C | host: Homo sapiens
TCTGTTTAAACGCCTTGATAATGGCTGCAGTCACAAAATCCTGTCTCCTGGCTGATATAAGTTAGGTCAAAATCTGTGAATTGCAATAAGTCCTCCGCTTTTTGCAGTCTTACCGTGAGAACCATCTCCTTGCAGGTCTGCCCATAGTACTCCTTGAATATTGCGGCAAAATATGAATAACTCATATGAAATTTTTCCGCCAGCTCCGCCACCGAGAGATCTTCCTGGTAGTGCTGTGAAATGTACTCAGATACTTCTGTAAATTTTTCGCTCAATACAGTTTCCTTTTTTCCCTTTTTTTTATCTGAAAGCCTTCCTGCTTCCAGACACGAAGAATTTCTGCCATAAGAAGACAATAATTCGAATGCATAATAATGTCATAACCAAATTGCTTTTTCTTCTAACGTCTTCACTGATCCCTGAATCAGCTGCTTCATTTTTTCCTGATTAAATTTCTCTTTCGAAAAATAAACCGATAGCTTCTGCTCCACTGCTGCCATGGTGATCAGACTCGAAATCGGTGGAAGCGCCGAACCGGATATATTCAGATGTACCGGATCAAATTTCAGGACATAGTAGCGGATTGGAAGTTGTCCTGCTGAATAAATTGCATGAGCCATCTGCGGATAAAATACGATCAGATCTCCCGGTTCCAATACATAATTCTCTTCTCCTGCCTCTACATACGCCTTTCCCTCCACCATGTAAAGAATCTCCACAAAATAATGCCAATGTGGAAGAATTGGAAACATCTCAGATGTCTGTGCATCAAATAAAAAGGCTTCATATGGTTTGTTTAATTTGTCTGAACATTCAAAATAAGGTTTCACAGATTATCTCCATCATAGATTTTTACAATTTTGTAATAGATTCATTATATCATATCTTTTTTCTACATGATATACTTTCAGCAGAAAACATCCAGAAACTATATAATTCGAAAGACAGGAGGTTTTTACCAAAATGAAAATTCAAAATCAGCTTGGATATATTAAAGGAATTACCTTTGCGCCATTTCACAAACGTGGTTCTCTTTCTACACAGACTGCACGTGATAGTTTTGATTATATGATAGAACACACGGCTGCTGATTTCGTAATCCTTGCTCCTGCAGGGCTACAGGAGCACGCACACTCAGAAGAGATTTGTTACACTTCCAGTGCCACATTCTCAGATGAAGAATTAATCAATATGATACGTTATGCAAAAAGCAAGGGCATCCGTGTTGCCCTGAAACCTACCGTCAATTGTAAAAAACGGTGCCTGGCGCGCTTACATCAGTTTCTTTGAAAAAGATGTTCCATGTGAACCGAAATGGGAAAACTGGTTTGCCTCTTACACAGAATTCCAGACACACTATGCCAAAATTGCAGAAGCCGAACAATGTGATCTTTTTATTGCAGGATGTGAGATGGTAATGACGGAACACCGCAGTGAAGAATGGAGAAACGTAATCGCTGCGATCCGAAACTATTACCACGGACCTGTTTCCTATAATACCGATAAATATCAGGAAGAAAATGTAACCTGGTGGGATTGTGTCGACATGATCTCCTCCAGCGGATATTATCCGATTGATCAGTGGGAACAGGAACTTGACCGTATTGAAAGGACCGTTCAGAAGTTCAAGAAACCATTTTTCTTCGCTGAAGCAGGATGCATGTCCAGAAAAGGTTCCTCAATGGTGCCTAACAACTGGGCAAATCAGGGAGCTTTACGTCTGGAGGAACAACCAGACTGGTATCGAGCTATGTTCGAGGCCTGCGCAAAACGCTCATGGGTCAATGGTTTTGCCATGTGGGAATGGGCACCGGTTCTTCCTTCCAGAAGTACTGCGGCAAGAGATACCAGCTACGAAATCTGCAACAAACCGGTACAGGAGGTTATTAAAGACTACTATGGGAGAGACACAAAAGAAAATAACATACAACAAACTTCAGAACAGGATCTCTGGCAGGAAGAAGCTGCCATGATGCACATCTTCAGCCGGAACAGAAAAAATAACCTGCGCACGCTTCTTTCTCTTTTCAAGGGACACTATGGCGCGCTGGCTGGTTCCGTTTTCTTTTTCATTATCAAGCATTCCCCAACCTGGGTTCTTCCAATCGTCACAGCTAATATTATCAATGCAGTGACAGACCACAACGGGAATATTACCAAAATTCTGATTCTGAATACCATCCTTATGATTGTATTTCTGGTACAGAACATACCAACCAACTACATCCATACCTGGCTCTATGCCAAAACGGTACGAACAGTAGAGAAAGAACTGCGCGAAGCCCTAGTCTGCAAGCTTCAGCAATTGTTGATCACCTATCACAAAGAAATGCAGTCCGGAAGGCTTCAGTCGAAGATCATGCGAGATGTAGAACAGATACAAAATCTTGCATCTCAGATCTTTATCTCTCTTTTGACTATCATTCTGAACATTGGTGTATCCTTCGGAGTGGTCATCTTCAAAAGTCGGATAGTATTTCTTTTCTTCCTCTGCACGATACCGGTTTCTGTTTTGATCATTGTTGGTTTTAAAGGAAAAATCAAAACCCATAACCGTGCTTTCCGTAAAGAAATGGAAGAAACTTCTGCAAAAGTAATGGAAATGGTTGAAATGATTCCTGTAACTAAAGCTCACGCTCTGGAAGATCAGGAAGCCCGTAAAATGAGTGAACAGCTTCGTAAAGTTGCTGAAAAAAGGGCTTCAGCTTGATATGATTCAGACATACTTTTCTTCAATCAGCTGGGTTGCATTTCAGATCTTTCAGGTATTCTGTCTTGCATTTACAGCCTACATTGCATGGAAAGGAATCATCGGTGTCGGAGATATCACCTTATACCAGACTTATTTTTCCAGCATCGTCGCTCAGATTGCAAGTATTGTGACTTTGCTGCCAATCATTGCGAAAGGCCTGGAATCCGTTGAATCGATTGGTGATGTGCTTTGTGCAAATGATATTGAGGACAACCGGAGGAAGAAAAAAGTAGTTGATCTGAAAGGTGAGATTACATTTCAGGATGTATCTTTTACTTATAAAGGCGATGAAAAACCGGTATTAAGTCATCTGAACTTCAAGATTCAGCCGGGGAAACAGTTGCCTTTGCCGGTGGTTCCGGCTCTGGAAAAACAACAATCCTCAATCTTGCCATCGGTTTTCTGAAAGCTGACAGCGGACAGGTATTGGTTGATGGAAATGACCTGATGGAACTGGATCTGCACAGCTACCGAAAGCAGATTGCCGTCGTTCCACAACAGTCCATTCTCTTCACCGGAACTCTCCGCGAGAATATCACCTATGGATCTGAATCTATCTCCGAGGAACAGTTATGGAATGTCATCCGTGCAGCCAACCTGGAAGAAGTTGTCCAGAAACTGCCTGATGGTCTGGACACGATGATAACAGAACATGGGGAAAATCTTTCCGGCGGACAACGGCAGCGCATCTCCATTGCCCGTGCATTTTTACGGAATCCGAAGATCCTGATTCTGGATGAGGCAACTTCTGCGCTTGACAGCATCTCTGAAAAGAAGATTCAGGATTCAATCCAGAAACTTGTGAAAGGACGTACCACACTGATCGTAGCCCACCGTCTGTCTACCATTCGCAATGCTGACCGGATTGCTGTGATTGGAAAAGGAAATGTTCTGGAATGTGGCGCTTACGAAGAATTGATAGAGAAAAAAGGCGCATTTTATCGGATGGAGAAAATGTAAAAAATCAGTAGCTGGTTAGTTCAGAAACCTGTCTGCGGGATTGATCTGGAAAGAGTAGAAAGAAAATAGCTGGACAGATGCAGAGGCACAGAGCAACATACTAACCTTGATTAAAAATACTTGATTTTACAGTGTTTTGGGGATGTTACAGTAGATTTTTACCAACGATTTACCAAAGCTATTTGAGTAGGGGATAAACTACTCAGGATCAGCCCGCATTTGAAAGAAGGTGACCACAACGAAACTGTTTAAAAAAAAAATCCCGCACAGACTTATGATAAAGCGAGCATCTGCAACGGCGAGCAGATTGCCGGTTTCAAGGATCTTCATACGGGCAAGATCGAGGAAGTGATGCTGATTAAGGGGCCGGCGGATCTGGAACGGTTTAAGAAAATGTATGGCATTGAGGATGAGATCGGAAAGGAGTATTGATATGGCGAAAAGGAATTGCGGGAACTAAACGAGGAGTATCGCAGCCGGGAGAACATGGAAGTATCGGAAGATTACAGATAAAAAGTATGGACAGCCGGAACATGGAGTACCGGACATAAGGCAGAGCGCGGCAGGGACAGCCGTGCATGGCAGAAAGTAAGGGAAGAACGCCGGCGGAACATGCAGAGAGGACAGAGATACGGGATGAACAGTATTTTTCACAGAATCAGCGTTAGAAAATATCAGAACAGGGACGTGGAGCAGGAGAAAATCGAGCTGATGTTAAAAGCGGCGATGGCGGCTCCGTCCGCGTGCAATCAGCAGCCGTGGGAATTTTATGTGGTGAAGGACAAGGCGGTGATCGGGCGGCTGTCAGAGGCTTCGCCCTATGCAAAATGTGCGAGGGACGCGCCGGTTGTGTTTGTGCCGTGCTTCCGGTCTAAGGGGATTGCGCCGAAATATTTTAACATCGATATGAGTGCGGCGGTGGAGAATCTTCTGTTAGAGGCGGATGAGCTTGGGCTTGGTGCGGTCTGGATGGGAATATCGCCGGATGAAGGCAGAATGAAAGCGGTGCGGGAAGTGCTGGATATTCCCGAGGATCTTCATGCGTTCGCGCTGATTCCCTGCGGTTACCCGGCAGAGGAGAGAGCGCAGGAAGACCGGTATGAGGAGAGCAGAGTGCACTATATTATGAAGTGATATGCAAATATTCCGAGAGCAGAAGATTTGCAAGCACAGCTGTCACGCTAAAAAACGGGGCTGCAGGGAAACGTTTCTCTGCAGCCCCGTTTTCGTGTATTCATGAAAAAAAAAAAAAACAAAAAGCCCGGGCTTGACGACACATCAGCGGTGCAGCTCCTGACAGCGTTTCCGGTACTCGGACGGTGTAACATCCGCGACTTCCCGGAAGACCCGGTTAAAATGTGTCAGATTGGAAAACCCGGTTTCTCTGGCGACTTCGGTGACATTCCGGTCCGTTTCCATGAAGAGCCGTTTGGCGTTCATGATGCGGGTCTGCTTGATATACTCCCCGATCGTGCGCTTGGTACTTTTCTTGAATTCCCGGCAGAGGTAATATTCGCTGACATAAAAACGCTCGGAGAGGTCTTTGAGTGTGATATCTTCTGCGTAATGGTTATGGATATACTGAATCACTTTGGTAACCCGGGTCTCGCGGAGGATGCCGGTGCTCTCCTGATTCATGCGCAGAAGCTGCACCATAATCAGGTTCAAAAGAGACTGCATACATTCGTCGTGGCAGTCCAGATGCGAATGCTGCTCCTCTTCCATGGCATAGATGATGCGCCGCAGCTGGTGAAGCTCCTGACTGTCAGGACGGTAAACCACCTGCGGGTGGAGAAGCTTATGAAGAAGATCCGCCGAGGTGATCGTTTTCGGGCGGAAATACAGCACCACCCGCGAAAATGCCATATCCTGGTCACCGTAGGAACGGTGCATCGTCTGTGGAGGGAAGAGAATACAGTCCCCGGCCTGAAGCTTGAAGAGCTTGTCATCCATCAGATGATAGCGCTCCCCGCTGTCGAGAAAATACAGCTCAAAATAATCGTGATAGTGAGACTGTGACATATTGTCATTGACGCCGGTTACCTGGGCGATGGCGCAGGCTGCACCGGCTGCCATACTTGTCTGTGCAACATCAATCATAAGGCACCTCATAGAAAATAAAAAACTCTGTTTCTATGGAAATTATAAAGCAAAAAACGCAACAAGTGCAAGATATGTAAAAAAAAGTGCGATTTTGAACAAAGTCTGCATAGTTATTGAACCTGAGTTTTTGTAAGATGATGACAGAAGGAAAACAGATCTGAATGAACCGGATATAGACAATAAGAAAAAGAGTTACAAAACCAAAGGAGGAAAACTCGTGAAAGTATGTTACAAAGCAGGTGCTGTCACAGCACAGAATCATTATTATTCGATTGCTGCAGACGCAGTGGAGATTCGTGTATGGTTCCTTACGGATGATATCATCCGTATCCGGGCGGGCTTTGACGGAGACTGGGATGAAGCGTCCTACAGTCTGGTAACAACCGCGTGGGAATCCCGCACAGATGAACTGATGAAGGATTACCGGAAGCGGATTCCCGTGGCGGAATCTACACTGGTGGATGGTGAGACCAGGGCAGTGATTACCGGAAAAAAGCTCCGTGTGGAAGTGGAAAAAGATCCGTTCCGCATCTGTGTCTATGATGCAGAAGGAACCATGCTTCATGCGGATATTCCGGAGCTTGCGTACCGTGAGGATTCTAACAGGCGCCGCATTCATACCAGCCAGATCGAGGATGACGATTATTTTTACGGATTTGGTGAAAAAGGCGGCGAGATCAATAAAGCAGAGAAATATATGAACATGGCTCCCGGAGATGCGATGGGATACAATGCGAAGGAGACCGATTCTCTGTACAAGCATATTCCGTTCTACATTAAGCTGCAGCGCGGCACGAAAAAAAGCCGTCGGATATTTTTATCACAGCACGGCAGAATGTGACTTCAATATGGGACGCGAGAAGCGGAATTACTGGCACCGTTATTCTTCCTTCCGTGCGGATGCAGGCGATGTGGATTTATTTCTGATCGCGGGACCGTCGATCGGGGAGGTCATTGAGCGCTACACCGATCTGACAGGAAAGTCCGTACTTCTTCCGAAGTCTGCATTCGGATATCTGGGATCGTCAATGTACTATCCGGAACTGCCGGAAAACTGTGACGATGCAATTCTGGAATTCATTGACACCACCAAGGAAGAGGGCATTCCGGTGGATGGTTTCCAGCTTTCTTCCGGATACTGTGCCGTCGAGACAGAGCAAGGCATCAAGAGATGCAGCTTTACCTGGAATTATAAAAGATTCAAGGATCCGGCGGACTGGTTTGCAAAGATGAAGCAGGAGGGCATCGTTGTCTCCCCCGAATGTAAAGCCGGGAATGCTTCTCGTTCATCCGCTTTTGGAGGAGATGAAGGAAAAGAAGATGTTCGTCCTCGACAGCACAACGGATGAGCCGGGAATCGGTACCTGGTGGGGCGGAACCGGAATTTTCGTTGACTTTACCAAAGAAGAAAACCGCAGGAACTGGAAGGAGTATCTGAAACAGGGGCTGATCCAGTATGGCTGCGAGTCTGTATGGAACGATAATTGCGAATACGATTCTATGGTAGACAAGGACGCCAGAGTATATTTCGAGGGAAAAGGCAGTACGATCGGTACGATGAAGCCGGTTATGAGCAACCTGATGTGCCAGCTGTCCAATGAAGCGGTAACGGAGTACAATCCATCGGTTCGCCCGTTCTCCGTGTGCCGGTCCGGACATGCCGGAATCCAGCGTTACGCGCAGGTGTGGGCAGGCGATAACCTGACCTGCTGGGATACGTTAAAATACAATATCGCAACCATTCTCGGAATGGGACTCTCCGGAGTCGCAAACCACGGCTGCGATGTCGGAGGTTTCTACGGTGTTTCTCCGGAACCGGAGCTTTTCGTCCGCTGGGTGCAGAACGGTATCTTTATGCCGAGATTTTCCATCCACTCGACCAACACGGACAATACGGTAACGGAACCGTGGATGTACACGGACAAGAAGCAGTATATCCGGGACGCAATCAAGTTCCGCTACCGCATGATCCCGTATCTGTATTCTCTGGAGAGCAGAGCGCATGAGACCGGTCTTCCGATTATGGAGCCGATGTTTATGGCATTTCAGAATGACCCGAAGACCTACAATGAAGGTGTGGATTTTATGTGGGGCGATTCACTCCTGGTAGCTAATGTTGTGGAAAAGGGAGCGGAGACCAGAAGCATTTACCTGCCGCAGACGGGGGATGAGAACGTTCGCTTCTATGATTTTTATACCAGAGAAGCGTATGCGCCGGGACAGACGATCGAGGTGCCGGTCGATATCAGTTCCATCCCGCTTTATATCAAGAGCGGTGCGATTATTCCGATGGCGGAGAATCAGATCTACAATCTGATGCATGAGACGGTAACGGGACTTCATATTCTTATGGCGCCGGACGTAGATTCTGAATTTACCGTATATGACGATGACGGAAAGACCAATGAGTACCAGAACGGGGCATATCTGAAGACAAAGATCAAAGTGACGGCAGGAGTCAGAACCTGTGTAGATTTCACTTATGAGGGAAAATATGAGAATACCGTGGATACGATGTATCTGGATGTGGTACACAGGGAAAAAGCGCCGTTCTATGTTCAGATTGACGGTGTGGAAGTTCCGCATTTCCTTCACAGACGCAAATTTGAAGAGGCGCAGACCGGCTGGTATTACAGCCAGAGCTTAAAGTCGGTACAGGTGAAGTACCCGAATCCGAAGAAGGATCATCAGGTGATGATTTCCTTTGAGGTATTCGACATGATTGGAATGTAATTTAAATTAAAATAAAAAAGGAAAAGGAGAACAAAAGCAATGAAAAAGAACATCGCCCTCATTTTGGCGGCAGTGCTCGTTCTGCCGACCGTAATTGCGGCAGGCGGCTGTGGAGCAAACTCCGGAGTTTCCAACAGTGCAGAGGCAACGGCGGAGAATCCGATGGTATTGACCCTGGCACACGGTCTTTCCGAGACGCACACCGTACATATTGCCATGACGCAGTTTGCGGATGAGGTAAAAGAGAAGACCGACGGACGTATCATTATCAACATTTTCCCGAACGGACAGCTCGGTTCTGAGACAGAGAACTTAGAGCAGCTACAGGCAGGCGTAATCGCAATGACCAAGGTTTCCGCACCGGGTCTTGCCACCTATAACGAAGCTTACAATACGTTCGGCCTTCCGTACATTTTCAATGATACCGAAGACTTCTACGACATTATGGATTCGGAGGACATGCAGGATTTCTTCCTTTCCTCCGAGGAAGACGGATTTGTGACGATCACCTACTTTACGTCCGGCGCCCGTTCCTTCTACACCAAAGACAAGGCAATCCGTGTACCGGAAGATTTAAAGGGATTAAAAATCCGTGTACAGGATATGAAGTCGCAGACGGATATGCTGACAGCGCTTGGCGGAACTCCGGTGGCAATGTCCTATGGTGATGTTTATACCGCTCTTTCCACCGGCATTATCGATGGTACCGAGAACAACGAGACGGCATTGACCACAGGTAAGCACGGCGAGGTCTGCAAGGTGTACTCTGTTGACCAGCACGCGATGATTCCTGACGTGATGGTTATGTCAGCAAAAGTATGGAACAATATTGCTCCGGAGGATCAGGAAATTATCCTGCAGTGTGCGCACGATGCGACCGAATGGCACAAAGAGGCATGGGATGAGGCCGTGAACGAAGCAATTACGGAAGCGGAAGATATGGGCGTGGAATTTGTCTACGATGTAGATAAGGAAGCTTTCCGTGAAGCGACGGCGGAATGATCGATGAATACCGCGAAGAATATCCGGGAGTTGCGGATTTGCTGGATAGAATTGATGGAATCAGGGAAGAGGAGGAGTAAAAAATGGCTAAGACCTTAGGCACGATTAAGAAATATATGAACAAAGTTCTCGCGGCTTGCTGCGCAGTCCTTCTGACGTTCATGACCTTCCTGGTATTGTGGCAGGTATTCACCAGATACGTCCTCAACAGCCCGGCGGCATTTACCGAAGAACTGGTAAAGTACTCGCTGATCTGGACCGGATTTATCGGCGCAGCCTATGCATTTTCCACCAGAGAGCACATGGCGCTGACCCTGGTAAGAGATAAACTGACCGGAAGACCACATCAGATTCTGGTTATCTTCATTGATGCGCTGATTCTTCTCCTTGCAATCTTTGTAATCACGATCGGCGGTTATAAGCTGGCAGTGTCTGCAAGGGCGGAATTCTCCGCACTTCTCGGAGTTCCGAGAACGCTGGTATATTCCATCGCACCGATTTCCGGCATCTTCATCATCATCGCACAGATTATTAATCTCTACGAAGACATTACCGGAAACAAAGTAGAAGAATAAGGAGGGAAAAAATGAATATCGTACTAACAACTATCATTTTGTTTGTCGTTTTCGGCGTACTGCTGTTCATGGGTGTTCCGATTTCTGTAAGTATTATTGTATCTTCCATCGTAACTGCAATGTCTACCCTTTCCTGGGATCAGATTACGTTTATTACCATGCAGAAGATGAATTCCGGTATCGAAAGTTTTTCCCTGCTGGCGGTTCCTCTGTTCATCCTCGCCGGTAACATCATGAATAATGGCGGTATCGCAAAGAGACTTGTCAATTTTGCACAGCTTTTCGTAGGAAAACTTCCGGGAAACCTGGCACAGGCCAATATCCTTGGAAACATGCTCTTTGGAGCGCTCTCCGGCTCTTCCGTAGCGGCTGCATCTGCAATGGGCGGATGTATCAGCCCGATTGAAAAAAGAGCAGGAGTATGATCCGGCTTACTCGGCGGCAGCCAACATTGCTTCCGCACCGACCGGACTTCTGATTCCTCCGACCTCTGCATTCATCGTTTACTCTACCGTAGCCGGCGGCGTATCCATTTCCACGCTGTTCATGGCTGGATATGTTCCGGGTATCCTCATGGGACTCGGCTGTATGGTGGTTGCATTTATTTATGCGAAAAAAATGGGCATCAAGGCGACCGGCCGTGACAAATCCATCAGTGTTGCGAAGACCATCTGGGATGCCATCCCGTCCCTGCTGCTGATCATTATCGTTATCGGCGGCATCGTATCCGGTATCTTTACGGCGACGGAAGGTGCAGGTATTGCAGTTCTTTACTGCCTCATCCTGTCCAGCATTTACAAGAGTATCGATTTCAAAGGGATTTATGGAGATTCTCTTGAACTCCGCAAAGACTTCCGGAATCATCCTGTTCCTGATTTCTGCTTCTTCCGCGATGTCATTCGTGATGGCTTATTCCGGAATCCCGGCAGCAATCAGCAGTGCGCTGCTCTCGGTATCCACAAACAAATATGTCATCTTCATCCTGATGAACGTCATTCTGATGATCATCGGTATGTTCATGGACATCACTCCGGCAATCCTGATTTTTTACACCGATCTTCCTGCCGATTGCACAGAGCTTTGGCATGAGCGACATCCAGTTTGGCGTAATGTTAATTTTCAATATGTGCCTTGGAAATATCACACCGCCGGTAGGCTCCGTACTTTTGTCGGATGTGGTATCGGACATGTATCGATTGAGGAAGTAACTCCGAAGCTTATTCCATACTTCCTGGTACTGATTGTGATGCTTCTTCTGGTAACCTTTGTACCGGGACTCTCCCTCGGGGTTCCGAGCCTCATGGGATTAGTCTAAGGATAGACCTGTGGAATTGCCGCAATAAGCATAGACCTCTTTTGGGTTGATAAGTAATATATTAGAAGATCACACCGTGGGATTTCAGCTGGAAATTCAGATGGATATTCGGTTCAAAAAATGTGGCATTTCTAACCAGCCGAATGTTTGCATCCTCGATGATCCGTGTCTTTCCAAGTTTGGAGCACTCCACGGACTGTGTCCGCAAATCATGAGACAATTTAAGAACTTTCGTTGGCGCTTTTGCCGCTGCTGAATAAAACATAATCGCGCGAAGCCATGTCTGAGTTGCCATCTGCCTTATTTTCAACAGCGAGTTTCGGTTCGCGCGATTTTTAATCGTCTATGAAGCAGCGGCATTAGCCGCCACTAGAAAGTTCGCCATCTGCCTTATTTTCAAACGTGGAAGAACACGGAATCCGATGCAAACATTCAGCTGGAAGAAATGTTCACATTTTCTCCAACAATATTCCATCTGCATTTCCATGAAATCCCCAAGTGCGTTCTCATAATATTACGTATCAAAGCAAAAGAGCGATATGCTTATTGCGGCAGTTCGTTTGGTTATCTTCGAGATAAACAAACAGCAGGATACCGTCTGCAGAGAAGCAGGACGCAGTCGATCAGGACAGATTCGCCGAGTACGTGAAGCGGCGAGATGGCAGCGGACATGCCAAGGATAAACAGGATATTGAAGAGATTCGATCCGACCGCGTTGCCGAGCGCCAGACCGCTGTCTCCTTTTCTGGTTGCCACAATCGAGGTGACGAGTTCCGGCAGGGAAGTGCCGATGGCGATGATGGTCAATCCGATAAAATTCTGGCTGACACCGAAGTTTGCGGCGATGATGCAGGCGTTGTCGACGACCAGATCGCCACCGAAGATGACAGCGGCAAGTCCGCCGCCCATAAAGAGAATACTTTTCGGAAGCGGCAATACCTTACAGACCTCGCCTTCTTCACGGTTGCGCAGGGCGGAACGGATCATGCATGTGATGTAGAGAACCATTCCTGCCAGAAGAAGAAACCCTTCGACGCGGCCAAGCGTTCCATCGAGAAACATGAGGCACAGAATCAGCGTGACCAGAATATTGACGGGCATGTCCCGCTTTAAGATCTCCGCGTTCGTCTGAAAGCCGGACAAAAAGGCGCAGATTCCGACCACAACCAGACCGTTGAATATATTCGATCCGACGACATTGCTGATGGCAATATCGTTGCTGCCGCCAAGCGCAGCGTTGATGCTGACGGACGCCTCCGGAGCGCTGGTTCCCATGGCAACGATCGTAAGACCGATGATGACGCTGGGCACCTTTAAGATTTTGGCGAGCGAAGAACTTCCCTCCACAAAGAAATCCGCACCCTTGACTAAGAGTACAAAACCGACGAGTAACAATACATATTCCATACGTGTTCCTTTCCTGCGACAAAGAAATGGGTATAAAAAAAGACCTTTATCGCATCAAAAATGAGTGATAAAAGTCTCGTTACTTACAATAATAACCGGCCTTGCGGCGTGATGACGATTATTATTTCAGCTTCTGCGCGCAGCGTCTGGCGCATCCGAAGATGAAAACTACTCCCTTTTATTAAGGCTATTTTAGGACGGGGCAAAAAAGATGTCAATAAAAATGTCGCTATTTGTCGAAATCCAAACGAAATCCAAGCAGTATATCATACAGACGTTTTTGCAAGATTATCGTTGTAACAATCGATGGATATGTCTATAATAACAGATAACAAACGGCAAGAGAACGGAGCGTGAGGACACATGTTTTTTATTATGGGAATTACGGACGGCAGAAAAGATTTTGATTTTCACCAGATGATGACCTGCGGCGCCTGCGGAGCTTACGGCAGATATCAGGTGTTCATGACATACACCGTACTTTCGCTTTTCTTTATCCCCTGTATAAAATGGAACATACACTACTATGTGCAGGCGAGCTGCTGCAATGCGCTCTATGAGCTGGACGCGGAGATTGGAAAACGGATTGCGCGCGGCGGGGATGTCGAGATTCTGCCACAACATTTGCGTCCGGTGCATCCGGGGAATCGTGGAAACGGCTGGAATACTACAAAACAGTGCAGAAATTGTGGTTTTACGACCACGGAGGATTATGAATTCTGCCCGAAATGCGGTCTGCGGTTTTAACAGCGGCGCGGGATGCGGAATAGAAAGAGGTTACAAAGGAGAGAACAATGGAGACATGGTATTATGAAGTGGTCTCGATCGATGGAGACTACGCGAACTTAAGAAGAACGGATATCCCGTCAGAAGATTTGAAGCTTGTGGCGCGGGCACTGCTTCCGGCGGAGATTATGGAAGGAAGCAGATTGAAATACGAGCTGATGCAGTACGAGATTGTGGAAGGCTAGAGGGGCACGGCGAAAAGGAGAAAAATACAATCAGGAGCCATTTCACATTCAGCATGTGCTGACGGTGGAACCGGTGCACGAGCCGACCGGGCTGATCTGGGCGGCGGCGCTGCAATGAGCGGACGGTAAGCCACTTTGCAGGTGGGAAAGCAGATTGTTTTCGGAAATTCGCTGCAAACACCTTGACAGTTCTGATTTTTTGAAATAGAATCTAAAGCAGCGCGAAGAAGAGAAGAGTACCAATGCGGCACCCTACAGAGAGAGATGCATACGGTGGAAGCATCTTGGAAGAAAGCCCTGGGAAGACCACCTCTGAGCGGCCCTAATCCGGTCCGGTGATTCCGTTATCATCAAACGAGTGATTTCCCGACATCGGGATGCGTGATCCGAGAGGATCCGGCAGTCCGGCATGATTTTACGGGAATAAGCAGGGTGGAACCGCGGATACAGTATATTCGTCCCTCATACAGGCACAGGTCTGTATGGGGGATTTTTTTCGTCCGGAAAAAGCACCCGGACGCAGAACAAGGAGGAAGAAAATGGTAGATTTTAAAGCAGATGAGAGACTGAACACACTCAATCATTCCTGCGCGCATGTAATGGCACAGGCAGTCAAGCACTTATACCCGGAAGCAAAGTTCTGGGTAGGCCCGGTCGTAAAGGAAGGATTTTATTATGATATCGATCTTGGCGATAACGCAGTCAACGATGATGTGATCGCGGCGATCGAAAAAGAGATGAAGAAGATCTGCAAAGAGGGCAAGAAGATCTACAGACGTGAGATCTCAAAGGCAGAGGCATTAGAGCTTTTTAAGAACGACGAGTACAAGCTGGATCTGATCAGCGATCTGGAGGACGGAACGATCTCCGTCTACGACCAGGGCGATTTTACAGATCTTTGCCGCGGACCGCACGTGGACAATACAAAGCTCTGCAAGAATTTCAAGCTGGTAAAATATTCCGGCGTGTACTGGAAGGGCGATGCGAACAACCACGTGATGCAGCGTATTTACGGTGTATGTTTCCCGACAGCCGAGGAGCTGGAGGCACATCTAAAGCTTTTGGAGGAGGCAAAGGAGCGCGATCACAGAAAGATCGGCAAGGAGATGCAGCTGTTTATGTCCGACGATCTGGTAGGACGCGGACTGCCGATGTTCCTTCCGAAGGGCTATACCGTATGGCAGGAGCTTGAGAATTATATCAAGGCAAAAGAGAGAAAACTCGGCTATCTGCACGTTATGACGCCGTGTGTCGGCACGGTTGGTCTGTACAAGACTTCCGGTCACTGGGATCACTATAAGGAGAACATGTTCCCGGCAATGGAGGTGGAGGGAGAGTCCTTCGTTCTGCGTCCGATGAACTGTCCGCATCACATGATGATCTATGCAAACAGAATGCATTCCTACAAAGATCTGCCGATCCGTATCGGTGAGATCGCACACGACTTCCGTTTCGAGGCGAGCGGTACGTTAAAGGGTATTGAGAGAGGAAGACATTTCTGCCAGAACGACGCGCACCTGTTCGTGACACCGGAGCAGATTGAGTCTGAGTTCGCCAGCGTGGTGGCTCTGATTTTTGACACCTACAAAGACTTCAATATCACCGATTACCGCTGTGTACTGTCCTTAAGAGACCCGGCGGACAAGGTGAAATATCACGACGATGACGCTATGTGGGATATGGCGGAGAATGCACTCCGAAAGGTATTAAACGATATCGGCATCGAGTATACAGAGGAGATCGGCGAGGCGGCATTCTACGGCCCGAAGCTGGATGTCAACGTAAAACCGGCAATCGGCAACGAATACACGCTTTCTACCTGCCAGCTGGATTTCTGCCTGCCGGCGAAGTTCAACTTGACCTACATTGACAGTGACGGAACGAAGAAGACTCCGGTTGTTCTTCACAGAGCAATCCTTGGTTCCCTGGATCGTTTCATGGCTTACATTCTGGAGGAGACGAAAGGCAACCTGCCGCTCTGGCTCGCACCGGTACAGGCAAAGATCCTTCCGGTCAAGAATGAGGATGAGGAGTTGAATGCATATTCTCACGAGGTATACAAATACCTTGAGGATAACGGAATCCGTGTGGAGATCGATGAGAGAAACGAGAAGCTGGGCTATCGGATCAGAGAGGCACAGATGGAAAAAGTTCCGTATCTTCTGGTTCTCGGCAAGAACGAAGTGGCAGACCGGACGGTAAGCTACAGACTTCACGGAGAGCAGCAGTCTACGACGGTATCCATGGAAGATTTCCTCGCCATGTTGCAGGAGGATATCCGCACGAAGAAACTGAATCCGGCTGCCGCAAAATAAATCATTATACGGCGGAGAGCGATTGGCTCTCCGCCGTTTTACTTGAACTTGAGATCATTTAATAGTATAATCACTACGATCAATAAAATATGAATATGTGCAAGAATAGATAGGAGGAATCTATTATGGTTACCTGGAACAACTTGGATACCCTTGCTTCTTTCAAGGAGCTTTCCAAAATGGAACGTGTGAATCTTGTCGAGGCAATGTCCGGAGAGAACGGTGCTGACCGTGTGAAGAATTACAGTGTGCCGATGGCTGGCGGATTTTCTTACAACTATGCAGCCAAGCAGGTGGATGATAAGGTGCTTGCAGCACTTGTAAAGCTGGCTGAGGAAGCACAGCTTGCGGAGAAGTTTGAGGCACTTTACAATGGTGAGGTGATCAACACCGGTGAGAAGCGTCTGGTGCTTCATCACATGACACGCGGACAGCTCGGTGATGCTGTGACGGCAGACGGTGTGGATAAGCGCAGCTTCTATGTAGAGCAGCAGGAGAGAATCGCTGATTTTGCCAACAAGGTACATTCCGGCGAGATCACCAATGCGGCAGGAGAAAAGTTCACAACAGTTGTTCAGATCGGTATCGGTGGTAGTGACCTCGGTCCGCGTGCGATGTATCTGGCACTTGAGAACTGGGCGAAGAAAAACGGCAAGTTCAAGATGGAGGCAAAGTTCATCAGCAATGTAGACCCGGATGATGCTGCAGCAGTGCTGAATTCCACCGATGTGGCGCATGCCATTTTCGTACTGGTATCCAAGTCCGGTACGACACTGGAGACCCTGACGAACGAGTCCTTCGTAAAAGATGCGTTAAAGAAAGCAGGACTGGATCCTTCCAAGCATATGATTGCTGTAACGAGCGAGACATCACCTCTGGCAAAGAGCGATGATTATCTTGCGGCATTCTTTATGGATGACTATATCGGCGGACGTTTCTCCTCTACTTCCGCAGTCGGCGGTGCCGTATTATCCCTGGCGTTCGGACCGGATGTGTTCGCACAGTTCCTCGAGGGAGCTGCTGCAGAGGATCAGCTTTCCGCAAACAAAGACGTATTGAAGAATCCGGAGATGCTCGATGCACTGATCGGCGTTTACGAGCGCAACGTACTGGGCTATCCGGCTACGGCAGTTCTTCCGTACTCCCAGGCACTGAGCCGCTTCCCGGCACATTTACAGCAGCTTGACATGGAGTCCAACGGTAAGTCGGTGAACCGTTTCGGTGAGCCGGTAAACTACCCGACAGGACCGGTGATCTTCGGCGAGCCTGGCACGAACGGACAGCATTCGTTCTACCAGCTGCTGCATCAGGGCACAGACATCGTACCGCTTCAGTTTGTCGGCTTTAAGGACAGCCAGATTGGCACAGATGTTGTAATCCAGGGCAGCACAAGCCAGCAGAAGCTCTGCGCAAATGTCGCAGCTCAGATCGTCGCATTCGCATGCGGCAAATCCGATGAGAACCGCAACAAGAATTTCGAGGGCGGACGTCCATCCAGCATCATCATCGGTGAGCAGGTAAACCCACAGTCTCTCGGAGCACTTCTGGCACACTTTGAGAACAAGATCATGTTCCAGGGCTTCCTGTGGAATGTGAACAGCTTCGACCAGGAAGGCGTACAGCTCGGAAAGGTTCTGGCAAAGCGCGTGCTTGCACATGAGACCGACGGTGCCCTGAAGGTATTCAGCGATCTGTTAAACATTTAATATAACGAAAAGAACTGTGTCACGTCCCGCGGCAGATGCGCGGCGTACACAGTTCTTTTTTTGTGTGTTGGGAAGGTTTGGCATATTGGGTGCAGTTCCTGCCAACGTATTCTGTCGCAAAATTTCATTTTTCTAACACGCATGCCCCGGCCATCAGCGATGATTCCTGTCTTTTTGAGGTTCGACAGTGCGCCACGGATGTTCGCGGACACCCGCGGCGCGCAGTCGAACGCCAAAAAAGAGACAGGAAAATGGATGACCGGGGCATGCATGAAGAAAAATAGAAATTTTGTTCCAAAGAATTCATTGACAGGAACCGCATCCAATATGGCGGCGGACTTCTACAGAAATAAAAAAGAACCGTGTACGCCGGGGCACTGCCGCTGGATGGACACGATTCTTTTTCGTTATAAAAATGTTTTTAAGAGCTGGAGGACTCCATTCTCCCAGTAGGGCGCACAGGTATCTTTTGCCGCGGCGATGACTTCCTCTCTGGCGTTGGCGACCGCGTAGCTCCTGCCGGCATTTTGCAGCATCTCGATGTCGTTCAGGTTATCTCCGAACGTGCAGGTCTCTTCCGGTGAAATGCCGAAATGCTTCTGCACGAACTCGATCGCGGTTCCCTTTGTTCGCACCGAGCGGATTGCAGTCCATCCACTCTTTGCCGGCGGCGGCAAGCTGTGCCTTGTCCTTCCATGCCGGGGTGAAGAGCGGCGCACACATTTCCTCACAGGCAGATTTGTGGTAGACGGTGAACTTGATGATATCCTGCTCAGGGATGTCGGCTAGGCGCTCAGCTTCCCGGATATCATAGCCGTAGGAATCGCGCAGCCAGTGGAACATGCGGCTTCCGGCGTCTTCGGCGAGACAGTAGTCCGGTGTGGCGACAAAACAGTCGCAGTGCGGCATCTGTTCCTGCACCATGCGGCACATGCCGCTCCAGACGTCGCGCGGCATCGTGTGAACCATCAGAATCTCCTGCGGGGTGCGCACGACCGTGCCGCCGTCCGTGATGTAGAGCAGCTGATCTTTGATCGGTGCAAACAGCTTCCGCTCACTGATGAACTGTCTGCCGGAGCAGACGGCAAAAATGATTCCTTTCTGGACAAGTTCCTTAATGACAGTCATGTATTCGGGATCGATCTGCATCGTTCCATCTTTTACCAGTGTCCCGTCGACATCGGTGGCAATCAGTTTTATCATGGGATTCTCCGTTTCATGGCGTCTGTTGCGCCTTCCGTAATCATACATAAATGCATAGCTGTATTATAACGTTGGGAAGTGTATTTTGTAAATGCCAACGGTTGTCAGTGGGATTTATTTTTGAATACAGATAGGTTATTGAATAAGCATTTATGGAATGGTAGAATGGCAGTGATAAATTGGAACTGGTGGAGAAGAAAATCAATGAGAATAGAAACGAAACGTTTCGTGATTGGGGACTTAGAAAGAAATGATTCCTTTATAGGAATTGTTGGCATGAGGGTGGAAGATACATTGAAAATTTCCAGTTATAGGAGGTGGTAATATGTGGTTCTGGTGGTTTATTTTGATATGTGATTGTATTATTCCAGCGGTTATGATAATTGCAGGCAGAATGATGTGGAAACATTGCCCAAAGAAAATCAATGGAGTAGTGGGATATAGAACCAGGATGTCAATGATAAATATGGATACTTGGGAATTTGCACATGAATATGCAGGAAAACTCTGGTGGAAAGCTGGAGTTGGCCTGTTGGGTCCTACATTGCTGATACATATTCCTTTCTATGGAGCAAGTGACAATACAATGGGAATACTAAGTATTATTATCACTGTAATACAACTGCTTTTTTGATTGGGTCTATTTTATCAACGGAAAAGGCATTAAAATGCAATTTTAATCAGGATGGAACAAGGCAATAGGACAACAAGTAAAACCAACACGTTGCAAAATGTGTGGCAATCAATTACAATTTTATCTGGGTCATCTTAGGATGACATACACGAAAGAAACAGGGCATTTCCGGAAAAGCGGGGAATGACTTGATAAGGAGAGAAACATGGCGGTTGGATTATGTCACAGCGACAAAAGGCGGTCTGCAGAAATCTGCAGTACAGTGAGAATGTAAATATGCCGGACAGCCCCGGATGGAAATGGGTGCAGACGGTACAGACGGAAACGGCGGACCGTTATCTGATCCGGCTCAAAAGCAGGGAGGAAGGAAGAGCGCGCAAGACGTACCGCGTGGAAGTGAAGGAAGATACAGTGGATGCAAAGAGTGCGCCCAATGTGACACAGATTGTGCTTCTGCTACTGTTGCTTCCGCTGTTGGGGATTATTTTTGCGGGACTCCGCTACAGCTTAACCTCGTTAAATCCGCAGGACGATCTGCAGCTGGTGCTGATACTTACCGTGATTGCCGCGATACTTGGGCTTAGAATCTGGCTGATACAGCGGAAGGCGGATAAAACGCTCCGCTATTTTCTCATGACGCGGATCATCAATGCGCCGGGAAATAGGAACGGGGCATATGCGGGTGCCGCGCAGCGCACCGCAGACCAGACCTGGGGACGGACGGCATATGCAGAAGACGCGGCATATGCCGGGGACGCAGCATACGCAGGAGAAGACATTGCCGGTTCGGTGGAGATGGAAGAACCGGAAGAGCGGGTCTGGGTGGCGGAGTGGCACTTGTCGGAGGCGTACCGGCGTTACAGCCGCCTGCAGGCAATCCCACTTGCGGCACTTGCACTGGGGGGAATCATATTTTTGTACGCGATTGCGTACCGGTTTAACACGTCCCATGACACTGCACGCACGATGCTTCTGATGGGAGAGGCGGGGCTTTATATGACATTGCTCGCCCTTTTGAGCAAGGTGATGCAGTACCGCTATCTGAAGAAAGCAAAAGCGCAGGCAAAGCGTTATCACGCCAGAATTGCCCGCGTCATAACAACCGGGAAAAATGGCGCGACCAAATATTATCTGTATGAGTTCATGGATGAACTGGGGCGAAAGTGCGAGGCGCGTGCCATGTATCCGGTACGGCAGGCAAATGTGGGAAATGTGCAGGATATGGTTGGCGGAAAAGCAGATATCTGGTTTGATGGTGCGCATCTTCCATATGCATTTTCAGAAAAAGACGGAGCGCCGGATATCCAGATGAAGCTTCGGAATCTGATTGCGGGTACTGTGGCGGCAGTGGTTGTGATCGCGCTCATGTTTGTGTATGCAGGAAACCACTATGTGGCTTACAACCAGGATGCCGACAGTCTGCTGATCTCTTATGATTCCCAAAAGGCGGAGTCGGATCTGACGTTTGAGGACGTGAAGGACGACCCGACTGTGCGCTGGATCATAGATGCTTACGCGATCTATGTACCGTTTGAGAACGGAGAATATGGCGAACTGGGCGGTCATTCTAGAGAAGACTGGGATCAGGAGCAGGTGAAGGAATATCTGTCTGACTGGTGGGGCATTACGAGCCGGGCAACGGCGACCCGCACGATCAGCCAGATGCTGAAAAAAGGAACCAGAGCGTCTTACCGTCATGCGTTTGAAACTTACCTGAAAAAAGGGTATCTGTCGATGGATGAGGATGGCTATGTCGATATTATAAGCATCAGTGAGATCCCGGAGGATGAGCAGTGCCGGACATGGGTATGCTATGATGCGTATGGACATCTGGACACGCGCGGTGTGGATGCTTGGGATTATGTCCGTATTATGCGCATCACGGGACTGTGCTATCAGTGCGGCTACATCAGCCTCGAGGAGTGCCTCGACCAGTGTCTGCCGATTGCGCAGAGACTGCAGAAGGAATATGGAAGCTTTGAGGAGATTTTTGAAAGCTACATCTATGGATATCAATTCTGGAAAAATGACAGCGATGACGACAGGATCTATTTTTACCGGAGGGCGGCGGGAGAAGCCGTCGAAAATATTCAGTCGGAGTACAATACAGAACTGGTAAAAAGACTGGGAGTAGGAGAGAAGGATGGAACAGGAGACACAGACACCGCACAAGCGGCGGGTGCGTTACAAGGGAAAATACCCGAAGAAGTTTGAGGAAAAATATAAGGAACTGCAGCCGGAGAAATATCAGGATACGATCGAGCATGTGATCCGGAAGGGAAATACGCCGGCGGGAATGCATATCTCGATTATGGTAAAAGAAATTCTGGACTTTTTGCAGATTGAGCCCGGAGAGCAGGGATTTGATGCGACGCTCGGCTACGGCGGGCACACGCGTGCCATGCTGGAATGTCTGAAAGGACAGGGACATATCTGGGCGACCGATGTGGACCCGGAGGAGTCCGCCAAGACGAAAAAAAGCGTCTGGAGGATCTGGGATCGGGGAGGATCTTTTGACGGTGCGCCTTCAGAATTTCTGCACGATCGAGGAGATCGCAAAAAGAGGTCGGCGGCTTCGACTTTATTCTGGCGGATCTTGGCGTGTCGTCCATGCAGATCGACAATCGAAGCGCGGCTTCTCGTTTAAGGTGGATGGACCGCTGGATCTCAGGCTCAATCAGGAGACGGGGATCAGCGCGGCGGAGCGGCTGGATACGATCACGCGGGAGGAACTTGCCGGGATGCTCTATGAGAACTCCGACGAGCCGTACTGTGAGGAGCTGGCAAAAGCGATCACGGACGAGATCCGCAGGGGCAGCCACATCGACACGACGACAAAGCTGCGCAGGGTGATCGAGGATACGCTGGATTTTCTGCCGGAGAAGGAGAAAAAAGACACGATAAAAAAGACATGCCAACGCACATTCCAGGCACTGCGCATCGACGTAAACCACGAGTTTGAAGTGCTGTATGAATTCATGGAAAAGCTTCCGGGAGCATTAAGACCGGGCGGGCGCGTGGCAATTCTTACCTTCCACTCGGGAGAGGACAAGCTTGTGAAGCAGGCGCTCAAAGAGGGATATAAGAGTGGGATTTACAGCGACTATGCGAAGGACGTCATCCGTCCGTCGGCGGCGCAGGAGTGCGCTGCAAACGGAAGGGCGCGTTCCACCAAAATGCGCTGGGCAGTCAAGGCATAAGAAAAAGGACATCATCGGAGCACAAAAATCCGGTGTTGTCCTTTTTGGTACTCAAAAAGTACAAGTGCCATACAGACGAAAGTTGTATTGTAACTGTAATAGAAAGTAGACAAACATTGTGGCGAAAGTGGAAATAAGGTACAAAACCGCCGGATAAAACAGTGGAAATATGGCGCGATATATGGTAAAACGCACAATAGATACAAAATAATTGCAAAAAAGTATGACAAAACACACACAAAACCATACAACTTTTAGAAAAAACTTGGTTGTATTTTCTTGAGGAAAAAGCAGGGAGTATCTATAATAAAATCACAAAAGGTTTTTACACAACCCAAATAAAATGTATAGGGAGGAAAAAGCATGAAATTGAAAACAATTTTCAAGAAGGTGACAGCTGCCGCGCTGGCAGCGACCATGGTTGTGGGTATGGCGGCCTGTGGATCGGGTTCCGAGACGGCGAGCAGTTCTGACTCGGCAGCGTCTTCATCCGGTACGGAGGCAGCGGCAACACCGGCAGTGACAGACAACTCCAAGATTAAGATCGGAGTTTCCATCTGGTCATCCACCGATGTTCTCGGTTCCCAGTGTAAGTTGATTCTTGATGCAGCGGCTGATGCTCTTGGGGTGGAGGTTCAGTACGTGGATCAGGGTCACGTATCCGAGAAGGTTACAGCATCTGTGGAGCAGCTGGTAGCAGCAGGATGCCAGGGTATTATCATCTGTAACTCATCCGATACAGAGATGACATCCGCAATTAAGACATGTAACGACAACGGCGTATATCTGGCACAGTTCTTCCGTATTATCAGCGAGACGAACAGCGCAGACATTTATCAGGCAGCAAAAGATTCTGCTTATTACATCGGAGCAGTACATGAGGATGAGCCGGCAAACGGTGAAGCTCTTGTAAACATCCTTCTTGATAAGGGTGACCGTGACATCGGTCTGATCGGCTGGGAGCAGGGAGATGCAACCTGGCTTGGAAGATGGGAAGGCTACAAAGCAGGCGTTGACAAGTGGAACGAGGCACATCCGGATGATCCGGCACAGCTTTCTGAGCCGCAGTACGCAGGTACAACTTCCGAAGGTGGTTCCAAGGCAGCAGAGGCTCTTATGGCAGCAGATCCGAACCTGGATGCACTCATCCCGGCAGGCGGCGGCGGTGACCCTCTTCAGGGTGCAATCGCAGCAGTAGAGCGTGCAGGCAAGACCCAGGATATCGATATCGTATCTACAGATTTCCTTCCGGATCTTGGAGACAGACTGGAGAACGGCTCCATGGCTGGTGAGTCTGGCGGACATTACTGTGATCCGTTAATTGCATTCATGATGGTTTACAACGCAATAAAGGGCAACTACACAGGATTTGCAGGCAACTTCGAGGACGTTTCCTTCCCGTACCTGTATGTATCCTCTGCAGAAGACTATCAGGCATATGAGAAGTATTTCGTAGACCAGCTTCCGTACACATCCGATGAGCTTGTTGAGATGTCCAATCTTGACTTAAGCGCTCTGAAAGAAGCAGCAAAGAATATTTCTATTGAAGATGCAGCATCACGTGCAGGGAATTAGTTCCAAAGACTGAGCGTTACTTCAAAAGGTCGGTGTCGCGTGGCGATACCGGCTTTTGTATGAAAGGATGGCTCACACAGCGTGACATCCGTTGATTCGAGTAAGAAAAAGAGGTAGATAATATGGGTTCAAAAAGCTGTCGGGAAGCGCAAAGGGCTATCTGATTCTTCTGTCGCTGGTTGTGGTTTCCTGGGTAATCTTTTTAAAATACTGACACCGCATAATTTTGGCTCGCCGGCCAATATGCTCAACTACTTTCAGGCCAGCCTGATTGCCACTGTAGGTGCGGTTGGATTCTATTTCGTCATGGTTATGGGAATGTTCGACTTCTCCATTGGTGCCAACATCATGCTTTCTGCAATCGTGGGATGCGTGTTTGCCACCCGGTTTAACATGGGGTACCTCGGACTGATCTTGGGCTGTGTGCTCACCGGCACGATCGTCGGTCTGTTAAACGGTCTGTTTTATGTAAAATTGAGAATTCCGTCGATGATTGTTACAACGGGTCTCGCATTGATTTATGAGTCACTTGCGAACTATATCGCAGGCGGCGTGGAGCAGACGCTTCCGTCAAATCTGCGCGCATTCGGTCAGATGCCGTGGGATATTATCCTGGCGATTGTTGCGTGCATTGTAGCATATATCTTTTTGAATTATACGAAAATCGGAACTTACACCTATGCAATCGGAAGCAACGAGTTCGTTGCCAAGAACATGGGTATCAATGTCAATAAATACAAGGTGCTTGCATTTGTGTTAAGCGGCGCGTTCTTGGGAGTTATGGCGATCTTAACCATCAGCTACGGTTCCTCCATGGTGGCGGTAACCGGTATGGCGTCCATGAGTCGTAACTTCGTACCGACGATGGGATGCTTCTTCGGACTGGCGTTCAAGAAATACGGTATGCCGCTGCAGGCGATTGTGATCGGTGAGTTCGTCATCAACATCATTTTCTTCGGATTCATCGCACTTGGCGCCCCGACCGCGATTCAGGACGTCATTACAGGTCTGGCACTGCTTATCATCATCACCGTGACCACCAAAGTCACAAAAGGTGAAATTGTCAAGTAATCGAGGAGGAGAATGCAATGAGTGAAGTCAGATTACAGGTAAAAAATCTTTGCAAGTCCTTCGGTATTACGAAGGCAGTACAGAATGTTTCCTTTAATGTCAACAAGGGAGAGGTTCACGCGCTGATCGGGGGAGAACGGTTCCGGAAAATCAACGCTGACAAACATGCTGACCGGTATTTACAGCATCGGAAGCGGAACCTTTATCCTCGACGGAAAAGAGATTCATCCAAAGAATCAGGTGGAAGCGAACAATGAGGGCGTTTCCATTATCGTACAGGAGCTGGGAACCTTGTCCGGACTTACGGTCGCGGAAAATATTTTCCTGGGACACGAGGAACAGTTCGTACATTTCGGAATCAAAAATACCAAAGCCATGAACCGCAAGGCAACGGAATTACTTAAGAAATACGGATTTGACCGGATCAAGGCATCCGACATCATCGATAATTATAATTTCGAGGACCGCAAGCTGGTAGAGATCGTAAAAGCGACATACTTCGATCCGAAGATCGTTGTCGTGGACGAGACGACGACCGCATTGTCCCAGGAGGGACGCGATGAACTCTACAAGCACATGGACCGTATCCGCAACAGCGGAAACTCCGTAATTTTCATTTCACATGACCTGCCGGAGGTTCTGGAGAAATCCGATACCATCACGATCCTGCGCGACGGCATCTACATTGATACCGTAAAGAGTGCGGATGTGACCGAGGATGATCTCAAGCGTCTGATGGTTGGACGTGAGGTGACCGGTGATTACTATCGTGCCGATTACGGAGAGAAAGTCTCGGATGAGGTTGTGCTTTCCGTGAAAAACGTGACGGTGCCGGGCATCATCAGCGATATCAGCTTTGATCTTCACAAAGGTGAGATGCTTGGTTTCGGCGGATTGTCCGAATCCGGAATGCACGAGGTCGGAAAAGCGATTTTCGGCGCATCCTACGACAGAGAGGGCACGGTGACGCTGGCGGACGGAACACAGATCAACGATATTCCGACAGCAATCAAGCACAGCATTGCTTACACGTCCAAGGATCGTGACAACGAGTCCGTGGTCATGAACCAGAGCATCGGCGACAATATCTGCCTGCCGTCCCTGGATGAACTGTCGAACAAGGCACATTTCATCAGCGATAAGAAAAAAAAGAAATTTGCAAACAAATATGCCAAGCAGATGTCGGTAAAGATGGTCAATACGGATCAGTTCGTGTCGGATCTCTCCGGCGGTAACAAGCAGAAGGTGGTACTGGCGCGCTGGATCGGTAAGGATTCGGACATCATCGTCTTAGACAGCCCGACGCGAGGCATTGATATCAAGGTAAAGCAGGACATCTACCAGCTCATGAACCAGATGAGAAAAGAGGGCAAATCCATCATCATGATCTCGGAGGAGCTGATGGAGCTGATCGGTATGTGCGACCGTATCATTATTATGAAAGATGGCAAGATCAACGGCGAACTGGAGCGTAATCAGGATCTTAATGAGAACAGTCTGATTACGATGATGGTATAAGGAGGCAGCAATGGAGAATCAAGCATTAAGACAAACACAGACCAGAAAGAGCAGCAGCTCAAGAAATTATCAAAAATGTCGCTGATCCGTTCCCTTCTGCCGGTGGTGGGACTGGTCGTGATCTTCCTTCTGTTCAATGTACTGACGAATTTCAGAATGGTTGGAAATCTGTCACTGGTACTTTCCCAGGTATATGTGACGATGATAGCGGCAACAGGCGTTTTCTTTATTATGACAATGGGCGGTCTCGATTTTTCACAGGGATCGATTTTGGGAATTGCATCCATCGTTGTGTGTATGCTTTCCAAGATCAGCATTCCGTTAGCAATCGTGGGAGGAATCGCGGCAGGCGCGGCGATCGGAGCATTGAACGGTTACTTTTATGTATACCGCAAGATCAAGTCGTTTATCGTTACGATCTGTACCATGTTCTTATTCCGTGGATTTATCAAATATCTGACCACCAATGCACCCGTGGCAGGTTCCGCAAAGCTCATTAACTACGACAGCACAGCGCTTAAAATGACGCTCACGATTATTGTGGTGGTAATCGGATTCATCGCATTCCGCTTCACGAAGTTCGGAACCTATTTAAAGGCAATCGGAGCAGGAGAAAAAGCGGCAATGTTTTCGGGTATCCGACCGACCGCATGAAGTTTTTGATCTACGTTCTGGCAGGAGCGATCACCGGATTTGCGGCATTTATCAACGTCATCAAAGTCGGATCGGTAACATCTTCCGGCGGTAACCAGTTGGAGACACAGATCCTCATTGCACTGGTACTCGGCGGTATGCCGATCTCCGGCGGAGCAAAAGTCCGGTTTGAGAATATCATCGTAGGGTCACTGCTCTACATCGTGCTCAGCAGCGGACTGACCATGATGGGATTCACGACACAGATGATGCAGTTGATTCAGGGTGTCGTATTCCTGATATTCGTGGCAGTATTCGCGGATCGCCAGTCATTGCAGGTAATCAAGTAACACCGCAGGGGCTTGGAGAGACAATCGGACAGCAGAGTTGCAGCAGGAAGCGGGGGAACAGAAATGTCAAAAAAAATCGGTGAGCAGAGTCTGTTAAAATATGAGAAATTGTACAACTGGGGCAGAACTTTAATCACGAGCGGAGTGATTCAGAATGAGACAAATTTCCGTCGGAGAACATTCTGCAGAAAAAGTTCGGGTATTCCAGACAGACGGTGCGCACTGCGCTAAATCAGCTTGAAGCAGAGGGTCTGATCAAGAGAGTCAAGGGGAGCGGCACATATGTATCGTATGAAGGCAACTTGAGAAACGGAGAGAGACCGCGCATCGGCTTGATTTTAAGCTATTTTTCTGACTATCTGTTCCCCCGCGTTTATGATGGAATCGATTCTGTTATGAAGGAAGCCGGATATGACATCGATGTAGCCGTCACAAAGAACCGGCTGAACGATGAGGCGATTTATCTGGAAGGTCTGCTCAACGGCAATGTGGCAGGATTTATTATTGAAGGAACACGCTCCTTTTTCCCGAATCCGAATATCCGTCTCTACGAGGAGATCCGGAAGAGGAACATTCCGACGCTGTTTATTCACAATCATTATTCCAATCAGCGTTTTGACAGTGTGGAGATGTCGGACGCCCGCGCCGCCTACAAGCTGACCGAAATTCTGATTCAGAACGGACACCGCAGGATCGCGGGAATTTTCAAGTATGATGATATGCAGGGAATCGAGCGCTATAAAGGGTTTGTGGAATGTCTGTCGGATTACGGGGTAAAGTTTGACGACGACTGGATCCGCTGGTACTCCACGAAGGATATGGAGGAGAAACTCGCAAAAAGGGACTTCTCCGGATGTATCGCCACACGAAAGACTGCACGGCGATGATTGTATACAACGATGAGGTCGCCGGCTATTACATGGAGTTTCTTGAGGAACGTGGACTGCACGTGCCGGAAGATGTATCGCTGGTGTCCTTTGACGATGAGGAGCTGCAGCAGGATGCGAGGGTCAAGGTGCTGTCGGTGGTTCACCCGAAGTACAATCTAGGCAGGATTACCGGGAAAAATCTGCTGCGCATGATGGATGATCCGGACTGGCAGAACAAGAATTATTCCTACCGTTTTCCGGTCAGCATCAACGACGGGAATTCAGTAAAGATATCCGGTGAAAAATATCATATCCGCTGACATGCGAAAACGGTCGGCGGTATGTTTGAAAAGAAATGTTTCGGTGCACACTATGCATTGATGTTACATCTGTTTTGTGATATGCTGTCTCTTATGACAAAAAAGGCGGTATATCACAATTTCTATTTTAGAGAGGGAGAAGCGATTATGTGTACAGCAGCAACCTATCGGACGAAGGATTTCTATTTTGGAAGAACACTGGATTATGAATTTTCCTACGGTGAGGAGATCGTCATCACACCGCGGAATTATGAATTTAACTTCCGGCATATGGGACAGGCAAAGAGCATTATGCCATCATCGGCATGGCGCATGTGGCGGGGGACTATCCGCTGTATTATGATGCTATCAACGAGAAGGGAATTGGCATGGCAGGACTGAACTTCGTTGGAAATGCCGTCTACGCAGAGGTGACTGAGGGAAAAGAGAATGTGGCTTCATTTGAGTTCATCCCGTGGGTGCTCCGCCAATGCGCGACGATGGATGAGGTGCGGGCGCTCCTTGCAAAAATAAATCTGGTCGGAACCCCGTTCGCCGAGCAGTTCCCGGCGTCACAGCTGCACTGGATCATCGCAGACGAAAATGAGGCAATCACGGTGGAGTCGGTGGCGGATGGTCTGCACGTCTACGAGAATCCGGTGGGCGTTCTTACGAACAATCCACCGTTTGCACAGCAGATGTTTATGCTCAACAACTATATCGGACTGTCCCCGAAGCAGCCGGAGAATTCTTTCGCAAAAGATGTTCCGCTTAGCACCTACAGCCGCGGAATGGGTGCGCTGGGACTTCCGGGAGATCTCTTCCGCGTCCCGTTTTGCGCGCGTGGCGTTCACGAGGATGAATGCGGTTTCCGGCGATTCGGAGACGGAGAGTGTCAGTCAGTTTTTCCATATTTTAGGATCGGTGGATCAGCAGAGAGGATGCTGCGAAGTGGCGGAAGGAAAATACGAGATTACGATTTATACGTCCTGCTGTAATGCGACCAGAGGAATCTACTATTACACGACCTATGACAATCACCGGATCATGGGCGTGGACATGCACGCGGAAGATCTCGACGGAACAACGCTCACCTGCTATCCGATGATCGAGGAAGGTCAGGTGAGCTGGCAGAACGGACAGAATTAAGACTGCGGTGAGAAAAATGCGACGGCGATGGCGCCGGGACCGACATGGGTTCCGATCGGCGCACCGAGGGAGCAGACCGGAAGCTGGTCTGTGTGTTCGCTCCAGAGAGCTTCGCTGTCTTTGATATATTTTTGCAGCATCTCATCGCTGAGTCCGGTGTAACCGAGGCAGAAGGGGCGGGTAAAATCGATTCCGTCTGCCTTTTCTATTTCCTTCATGAGAAAATTATTTCCGTTTTTGGAGCCACGCGCCTTGCCGAGCATGATGATCTCACCTTCCGATACGGCAACGACCGGCTTGATCGCCATGGCGCCGCCGAGAAATGCGGTGGCGGCGGAGATGCGGCCGCCTTTTTTCAAATATTCCAGCGTATCCAGGACACCGAGAGTGTGGATCTGCTCCTTGGAGGCTTCTAAGATTCCGACAATTTCTTTGGCTGATAATCCCTGATCTTTTAACAGAAGCGCATACTTGACCAGAATGCCCTCGCCGATGGTGGCGTTATAGCTGTCGATGACAAAAACTTTTCCTGTAAAATCTTCTGCCGCGATCGTGGCACTCTGGTAAGTGCCGGAGAGACGGCTAGAGATCGTGATTGCAATGACGGTCTCCCCGTCCGCCACCGACCTGGCATATGTCTCTTCAAAAGCGGCGGGGGATACCAGACTGGTCGTGGGCAGAGTGTCGCTCTCAATCAGCTTTTCGTAGAATTCGTGATGACTGATTGTGACGCCGTCGAGGTATTCCGTATCGCCGAAGCGTATCGCAAGCGGCAGAATAGTGAGGTCTTCTCTGGTAGAAGCAGAGAGATCGGATGCTGAGTCTGTGATAATTCTGATTTTTCCATAAGATTCTCCATATATTTTTTATTTTTGCTGACCCTGTTCGGTCAGATAGTCAGACAGGTTTTCACTGATGATTGCAAGAGTGCCATAGAAATCCCGGCGTCTTTCCTCCGTCAGCCCGCGCCCGCCGTAGGAGAGCGCTTCCTTGATGCGTGTCTGGATGCCGCTTACAACGGAGCGCCCCTGAACGGTAAGCATGTAGCGCGAGCGGTAGGACCGCTTGTGATCTGCCGGCTGCTCGCAGACGACGAGCTGCCGGTCGCTAAGCTGTGAGAGACAGCGGGAGACGGCAGCTTTGTCTTCCTTGCAGAGTTCTGTGAGCTGCGTTGCGGTCAGCCCCTCCGGGTGTTGTCCAAGGTAATAGAGACACATGGTGTGACTGGCCTTCAGCCCGAACTGCTTCATTTCCAGCTCTTTGATTTTCTGTAAGTACCGGTTCAACTCCAGGATGGAGAGTGAAAAGGTTTCAAAACGATGATCCATGGGCGCTCCTTTGTGAGATGTTGATTGATCAATATCTGGAATTATAATACATAGATGTTGATGCGTCAACATCTATGGGCGAAAGAGATGAAAGTAGTTAAAGTCAAGACAAAGAGTGAGTGAATATGAAAAAAATATGATATAATGTACGCGAAGGCAAAAAGTGAGCATGGCACAGAGACGGTTGCGCATGCTTGCATGCGGCAGACGGATACGCGCCATGTGAACGCGCCCGCGAGCACGGGAAGCCAAAGGCTTACCGTCCTTTGCCGGAGCGTAATGCACATACGATATAATGTTACGCGAAGCGTGAAAGGAGCACATATACAGATCAGATATGCAGGGACACAGGACATTCCGGGAATAGATAATCTTTTATCACAGGTTTTGACCGTTCATCATAATGGACGACCGGATTTATTCAAGGCAAACGCCAGAAAATACAATGAAGATGAGTTAAGGCAGATCTTAGAGGATCGCACGCGCCCGGTTTTTGTTGCGGATGACGGAGCGGGCAATATCTTAGGTTATGCATTCTGCGTTTTTCAGCAGCACATCAACGACAATATTTTGACGGACATCAAGAGCCTATGCAAAGACCTCCGGCTGTTACAATGTCACGCTCAATGTGTGGGCATGCAATGAAAACGCGCGGAAGTTTTATGAAAAGTGTGGGCTGATGCCGCAGAAGATCGGGATGGAAAAGATACTGTAATCCGGGAGACAGGAGGAAAATATGGGATTTTTTATAGCGATGTTTTTATGTAATCTATTGATGCCTTCTATTATGGTGATAGCGGGTTACTGCATGTACAAAAATCCTCCAAAAGAGATAAACGGGCTGATCGGCTATAGAACTGCCATGTCCGAAAAGAATAAGGATACCTGGGCATTTGCGCATGACTGTTGCGGAAAGTTATGGATCAAATCAGGCATCATATTGCTGGTGCCGACGGTTCTCGCTCAAATCCCGTTTGCAAAATCGGGTGAAGATGTAGTAGGGACAGTAACGCTTGTCATCGAAGCGGTTCAGGTTTTGGTTCTGATTGGTTCTGTTATTCTTGTGGAAAAAGCGTTGAAGCGCACGTTTGACGAAAATGGCAACAGGCGCGGATAGAGTAAGAGACGCAGCTGAAAGAGGAGGAGATATATGAAAGCAGATGAAGTGATAAGCCGGGTTGCGGATCTTTGCAGAGAGCATGGTGCGAAAAAAGTGATTTTATATGGATCGCGGGCAAAAGGAACAGCTGGGGAACGCAGTGACATAGATATTGCGGTGTCCGGCGGGGCTGATTTCGATGAGCTGCTTGAAAAAGTCGAAGAACTGCCGAGCTTGTACAGTGTTGATTTATTAAATATGGATACCTGTAGGAATGATTTATTGATGGAGGATATAAAACAATATGGACGCGAAATTTGACAGACGGTTTCAATCATTTTGTAATTCACTGGATGCTTTGGCGGAGGCCAGGGAAAGAGATCTTACGGATTCCTTTGTATTAAGCGGAACGAGTGCAAAATTTAGTATTACTTTTGATTTATCGTGGAAAGTAATGAAAGACATCTTAGTACAATATTATGCGATAACAGGGTTTGTTACCGGTTCTCCGAGAGATGTTTTGCGCGAAGCATTCAAAGCGAAGCTGATTTCGGATGATGCATGGATGGACATGCTCAAAGTAAGAAATGAACTCGCACATGATTACGATAGTGAGATTGTGAAAACATATTGTAACACAATTGTGAAAGAGTATATTGATCTGTTTTATGAGTTTAAGGGCGTGGTAAAAGCGTTGGAAATGTAAAAACTTGCAGGATGTTCCAAGTCATTGAACTATATTGATTCCCAGCCGGACTATATTTTGTCAATATTATGAGAGGGTAATTAGAATATGTACATATTTTTGCTAATCTTAATTTATATCGCTTTTATCAGCCTGGGCTTACCGGATTCACTTCTGGGATCCGGCTGGCCGGTGATGCATACCGAACTCGGCGTGCCGGTGTCCTATGGGCATCGTATCTATGGTTATCTCTGGTGGAACAATTATCTCGAGTCTTCTTTCTGATAAGCTGACCAGAAAATTCGGCACGAGAATCGTAACCGTTGCCAGTGTTTTTCTTACGGTCATTGCGCTGTTCGGCTTTTCCTTTTCCAGCCGGTTCTGGATGCTGATTGTTTTTGCTGTTCCTTACGGGCTGGGAGCGGGAGCCATTGACGCAGCACTTAACAACTATATCGCGCTTCATTATAAAGCGAAGCATATGAGCTGGCTGCATTGCTTCTGGGGCGTCGGTACCATCGTCAGTCCGTTCATTATGAGCTATGCATTGGCAAACAGGACATGGAACAGCGGTTATCGCATGGTTGGGCTGATACAGCTTGGCATTGCACTGCTTCTGCTTGTTACTCTGCCGGTATGGAATGTGAACCAGAGTACATCCCGGGAGGACGGAAAAAGTGTAGGTCTAACCGGTGCGCTTAAGATCAAAGGGGTTCCGTTTCTTTTGCTTGGATTTTTCGCTTACTGTGCTGCAGAAGCTACGACTATGCAGTGGGCAAGTACCTATTTTGTTGAGGTAAAAGGGATTGCTGCAGACCGTGCGGCCGGTTTTGCCGCGCTGTTCTATAGGGATTACTGCCGGAAGATTCATCAGCGGAATCATTACCGATCGGCTTGGCGACCGTAAAATGATTTTGCTGGGAACCGGGATTCTTGTCTGCGGGATTTTTATCCTGTGCCTTCCGGTGAAGTCCTATACGGTCGCGTTTGCAGCTTTTCTTGTGATAGGTCTGGGGTGTGCGCCTATTTACCCGTGCATTATCCATTCCACACCATATAATTTCGGGGCGGAAAATTCGGGAGCGATTATTGGAATCCAGATGGCAAGCGCTTATGTCGGTTCGACGTTTATTCCGCCGCTGTTCGGACTCCTCGGCAATGCGGTATCTTTTTCCATCCTGCCGGTCTATCTGCTGGGATTTGTTGTCCTGATGATTACGATGGTGGAGACGACATTCCGCATCACCCGCAAGGAAAAAGTTGTAAAAATGTAACAGATGTGTATGATAGAAATCAGAGAGTCACACACAACCAATTTAAGGAGGAAGAAAAATGGCAAAGGATCAGAGATTTGAAAAGGTTTATTCCCAGGGAACGATGACGACCACGGAAATCTGGGTGGATAAGGAAACCGGCGTGAATTATGTGTTTCACGCAAGCGGATATGCGGGAGGAATGACGCCGCTTCTGGACCGCGACGGAAAGCCGGTCGTTTCGCCGGTGATAAATGGATAAAAAGGAACTGCCGCAATAAGCATACCGTGTTTTGCGTTGATAAGTAATATTATCAGAAATAGACACTTAAAAGTTCCAGATAAACATGCGGCGGCAAATTCTGACCGCAAAATCCGGTATTTCTAACCATGCCGCAGCTGGCATCCGTGATGATCCGTGTCTTTCCAAGTTTGGAGCACTCCACGGACTGTGTCCGCAAGCCAGCAGACAATTTTAGGACTTTTGTGTGTGTCCCTTATTGGCACCTCTGAACAAAAACATAACCGCGCGAAGCCGATGTTTGAATTGCCATCTGCCATATTTTTAATAGCAGATGGCAACGAGTTTCGGTTCGCGCGGTTTTATATTGTCTGTGAAGAGGTGCCATTAGGGACACCAGAAAGTCCGCTCATTGTCTGTGGCTTGTCGGACACACTCCGTGAGTGTCCAAACGTGGCCAAGACACGGAATGGGATGCCAGCCACGGCATGGAAGAAATACGTGAATTTTGCTTCAAAGAATTTGCCGCCGTCTGTTTATTCTGGAACTTTTTTGTTCTCTAGTTTTCTGGTAATATTACTTATCACTCCAAAGAGGTCTATGCTTATTGCGGCAATTCCTTATTACGCCAATATTATGCCGCCTGACCGGCACGGTTCTTTCCAAACAGCTTCTTTAAGCAGCTGAAGGCAACCAGAACGCCGAGTACCATTAAAAGCACAGCGACGATAAACTGCAGTCCGTCGACGAGGAATGTCGCCTGACCGCCGGCGATGTTTTTTACCAGAGCGATCGTCTTCTGGATGAGTGCGGTGAACGTCACGGCGAGCATGGCGAACATCGGAATGTAGAGCGTCCAGCCGGTGCGTCCGGTTGTCTTTAAGAAGACTGCCAGTGCGATCAGGACGAGTGCGGCGAGAAGCTGGTTCGCGGAACCGAACAGCGGCCATACATTGTTATATCCGCCGAGTGTCAGCAGATAGCCGAAGAACAGGGTGATGACCGTGGCAAAATATTTATTTGTCAGCACGCGCTGCAGCGGAGACATTTTTGCCGGATCGGTCGTATCGCCGTAGAACAGTTCCTGGAAGGACATACGCCCGATACGTGCGACGGAATCCAGAGATGTCAGCGCAAGTGCGGAGACGCACATGGTCATGAAGACCGTGGCAACCTGTACCGGAAGACCAAGCTTCTCGAGGAAACCGGCAACGCCGGAGGAGAAGATGGCGAACGGAGTTCCGTCTGGCTTGGTTCCGTTTACCGCGACAGCACCGACGACGACAAGGGAGACAATGCCTCACAGGGACTCAACAACCATTGCGCCGTAGCCGACCATCGACATATCTTTTTTTCGTTGCTGATCGTCTTGGAGGACGTTCCCGAGGAGACCAGGCTGTGGAAACCGGAGACGGCACCGCAGGCGATCGTGACGAACAGCGTTGGAAAAAAGGCTGCTGCCGTTTACGGTAAAGCCGTTAAAAGCATTTAACTGCATGGCAGGATGAGCGACGAGAACGCCGACCACCGCGCCGATGATCATGCCGAGCAGCATGAACGTTGTCATATAATCACGCGGCTGCATGAGAAGCCACATCGGCATCACGGATGCCAGAAACAGATACGCCATGACAATGTAGATCCAGGCGGATTTGGTGGTGCAGATCGGAAGTGCCATACCGACTGCAAACATGGCAACGAGCAGCGCGATCGCAACAACCGCTTTTACCACTTCATTCATCTTGCCGACGTGCTTCTGGATCAGACCGAAGACAACGGCGACGACGATAAAGAGCATGGAGATGGAAGCGGCGGCGGAGTTCGCGTAGGAGGTCTCGGCGGTCATGCCGTCCATGCCTTTTCCGACAAACGTGCCGGCAACCATGTCCGTGAACGCTGCGATGACAAGCAGGGTGAACAGCCAGCAGAACAGCATGAAAAGCTTCCGGCCGGTCTTGCCGATATATTTTTCAATAATCATACCCATCGACTTGCCCTCATTTTTGACCGAGGCATATAGCGCACCGAAATCCTGTACCGCGCCGAAAAACAGACCGCCGATGATCAGCCACAAAAGTACCGGCACCCAGCCGAATACGGAGGCTAAGATCGGACCGGTGACAGGGCCGGCGCCTGCGATGGAAGAAAACTGATGAGAAAACACAGTAAATCTGGAAGACGGGACGTAATCCTCGCCATCCTCATGGGTGTAAGCGGGAGTCTTGGCATTCGGATCAATGCCCCATTTCTTTGCCAGCCAGCGCCCATAGAAGAGATAGCCGGCACCCAGTGCTACGATTCCGATTAAGATAATCACTAAACCATTCATTTTTTTTCCCGCCCGAAGGCGGCTCCTTTCTGATAGATCAACATTGGGCAAAGAGAAGGATGGCATTTTCTGTAAAACAAAAACGCCCCCGTCCCGCTGCACGAATGTGCAGCCAAAGACGAAGGCGTAAGCTTCCGCGTTACCACTTTGCTTGTCGTAAAAAACGACCTCTCAATCTCATCTTTGCGGGCGTAAGCCTGCAGCAATAAGCTTCCCTGTAACGGGGAATCCCGGTGACACCTACTTGGTTCAGTGCACTGCTCGCAGAGGATAGTTCCTGAAACCGCATACCGTCTCGCACCGACCGACGGCTCTCTGTGATGCGGGGAATCAGTAAACCGTGTTCTGTTCCTTGCATTTGCTCTTTGTTTGATTATGAAGATAGCACTGTGATGTGTAAAAAGTCAAGTACAAATTTTTAATGTAAGAATCTGGTAAAGACGGTTGACAAATAAAAAACATAATATATAGTATTCCTATCAGAACAGTATGAGAAAGGAGCGCGGCTTCTATGAAACAGATATTATGCTTTGGAGATTCAAATACATACGGATTGATACCGGGAACGAAGGATCGCTATGACTGGGACACCCGCTGGAGCGGACGGATCGGGCAGCGGCTGTGGGAGGATGGCTGCCGCATTGTCGAGGAAGGACTGTGCGGACGGACGACGGTTTTTGATGATCCGTTGCGGGATGGCAGACGGGGAACGGAGCTTTTATCTGTGATCTTAGAGACGCATAAGCCGGTTGATGTGGTTGTGCTGATGCTCGGGACGAACGACTGCAAGACGATGTACGATACATCGGCGGAGGTAATCGGGAGAGGCGTGGAGCGGCTGCTCGACCAGATCAGAAGCAGCACCCCGGACAGTAAGATTCTTTTGATGTCGCCGATCGCACTCGGCGAGGGCGTTGGCGAGGCAGGGTACGATCCCGAATTTGATGAGAGCTCCGTTGCGGTGTCAAAGCGGCTGCCGGAGGTTTACCGGCGGATCGCGCATGAGCGGGGCATTTCGTTTCTGGCGGCATCCGCATATGCAAAGCCAAGTGAGGAAGACAGAGAGCACATGAATGAGGAAGGGCATGCCGCGCTGGCGGAGGCAGTGTATGCAAAGTTAAAGGAAATGCTCGCCGGAGAGAAAGAGAACGCACAGATCCCGGCATAGACGAATCCGGCAGGGAGAGAGGACAAAAACGGAATCTTACGGCAGTGTGCCTGACAGGATAAAAAGAGACGAAAGAAAACGCGCAGCGGGAATGGAAGGATGATGGCTGCTGAACCGCCCGGGAGCAGACGGCATAAGATAACAGCAGAAGACGCTGCTGCGCGGAGAAGGAGCGAAAGGAGTATGCCGGCTGAACCGCACGGGATCCGGCGGCATAAGATAACAGCAGGATACGCTGCGGCGCGGAGGAAGAGACATGGCAGAGAAAAATCTGGATTTTGACACGGTCATTGACCGGACACATACCAATTCACTCAAATATGATTTTGCAGTACAGCGGGGAAAGCCGAAGGATGTGCTGCCGCTTTGGGTTGCAGACATGGATTTTCAGGTCTCTTCCTATATACAGGAGGCACTCGCGGGCAGCGTGGCGCACGGCATTTTCGGCTACAGCGAGGCGGCCGGCAGCTACTTTGAGGCGGTTGCGGGCTGGATGGGACGGCATTACGGATGGAACGTGGAGGAACCCTGGCTGGTCAAGACGCCGGGGATTGTTTTTGCGCTGGCGCAGGCGGTGCGGGCGTTCACGGAGCCGGGCGACGCGGTGCTGCTGCAGCAGCCGGTCTACTATCCGTTTTCGCAGGTGATCCGCGATAACGGCAGGAAGATTGTGGATAATACGCTTGTGCAGGGAGAGGACGGAAGATACCGGATCGATTTTGCGGATTTTGAAGAAAAAAATACGCAGCTGTAAGGTAAAGCTCTTTTTTCTCTGCAACCCGCACAATCCGGTGGGACGCGTGTGGACAAGGGAGGAGCTCCTGCGGCTGGGCGACATCTGTGAAAAATACGGAGTGATTGTGGTCAGCGATGAAATCCACGCGGATTTCGTCTTTGAGGGATCGCATCAGGTACTGGCGGGTCTCAAAGAAAGCTACCGGAAATTTGTGGTGACCTGCACGGCGCCGAGCAAGACATTTAACCTTGCGGGACTTCAGGTCTCCAACATTTTTATCCCTGATGATGCGCTGCGGCGGAAGTTCGAGCAGGCGGTCGCGGCGTCCGGCTACAGCCAGCTTAACACCATGGGGCTTGTGGCTTGTGAGGCGGCGTACCGGTATGGAGAGGAGTGGTACGACGCGGTGAAGGCATATATCCGTGAAAATCTTACCTATGCGCAGCATTTTCTGGAAGAACAGATTCCGCAGGTAAAGGCAGTGAAGCCGGAGGGAACGTACCTGCTGTGGGTGGATTTCCGCAGCCTGGGGCTCTCAAGGAAGGAGCTGGAGGAGCTGATTGTAAAAAAGCCGGACTGTGGCTGGATTCCGGAGACATCTTCGGCGCGGCGGGAAGAGGCTTTGAGCGGATCAATGTGGCATGTCCGCGCAGCGTGCTGACGGAGGCGCTGGAGCGGCTCGCGCGTGTAGTGCGGGAAAAAGAACCGATCGTGTGCAAATAGGAACCACTTATGAAAAATGGGGTGCAAAGGCACCTCATTTTTGTTATGTTAAATACAGTTCTTGAGGACACGAAAACATGCCGGCAGAGGAAGACATTTCGGAGAGGAGGAGCATGTGAAAATCAATATTGAACTGGACAATGCACTGGAGGAGACCGAGGTACTGATCCGGGCAGCGAAAATGACCGAGGAAGTCAACGGAATCCAAAAAAACTGGAGGAGCCGTCGATGCAGATGATTTCCGGTTTTGCGGGAGATACACTGGAGATACTGGAGCAGGCGGATATTATCCGCATATACGCGGCAAAAGGAAAAAGTCTATGCGGTGACGGCAAAGGGCGAATATCTGCTTCGGATGCGGCTTTACGAGGCGGAGGAACGGCTGGATCAGACGCGTTTCGTACGGATCTCAAATTCGGAGATCATCAATCTGAAAATGGCAAAACGGTTTGATCTGAGTTTTTCGGGTACGATCTGCGTGAACCTCGCGGGAGGGCAGACGGCTTACGTCTCGCGCAGATATGTGGCAAAGATCAAGCGGCTGTTGGGAATATGAGAAAGGGAACGGTGAGAGATATGAAAAAGAAAGTGTTACAGAGAGGATTGTTCGGAATTCCAACCGGGATTGCGATCGGCTATGTGATCACGGTCATGATGTCGGCATTCTGGGGCGACGGCAGCTACTATCCGTGTGTGCCTGCGTTTGTGGACGCGATGGGGAGTGAGATACGGGCAGTTGTGGTGCAGACGGTGCTGTGTGGTCTGGTCGGCATGGTGTATGCGGCGGGATCGGTCGTGTGGGAAGTGGATCGATGGAGTCTTGCCGGTCAGACGGCGGCGTATTTTCTGATTACACTCGGCTCGGTGCTTCCGGTGGCGTATGCGGCATACTGGATGGAGCGCAGCGTCGCGGGTGTGCTTGGCTACGTCGCAATCTTTTGTGCGATCTTCGCCGGAATCTGGATTGCCCAGTATCTTGGATGGCGCGCAAAAATAAATCGTATAAATAAGAAAATAGCGCTTGACAAATAAGATTTCGCGTCCTATAATCAATTCATACAAAACATAGTAGTTTTATAGGAAAACAAAAACACCATAGAAACGGAAATGAATTGAGAACAGGAGGATTTTATGATGAGTAAAATTGCTGAGAGCGCACTGGATCTGATCGGAAACACACCTTTATTAAAGCTGAACCGCTATTCTGCGGAGGCGGGCGTAAAGGACGCAACAATCTTAGGAAAGCTGGAGTATTTAAACCCGGCAGGCTCCGTAAAGGATCGTATCGCACTGGCGATGATCGAGGATGCGGAGAAGAAGGGCATCTTAAAACCGGGCGCAACCATTATTGAGCCGACCTCCGGCAACACAGGTATCGGACTGGCAGCAGTTGCTGCGGCAAAGGGCTACCATGCCATCCTGACACTGCCGGATACGATGAGCGTAGAGCGCAGAAACCTTCTGGCAGCATACGGCGCCGAGCTGGTGCTGACTGAGGGCGCGAAGGGTATGAAGGGCGCTATCGCCAAAGCAGAGGAATTAAAGGAGTCAACACCGGGCGCTGCGATCTTAGGACAGTTCGTGAACCCGGCAAATCCGGCGGCACACAAGGCAACCACAGGACCGGAGATCTGGGAGCAGACAGACGGTAAGGTAGATATCTTTGTAGCAGGCGTAGGTACCGGCGGAACGGTAACCGGTGTCGGCGAGTACTTAAAGGAGAAGAATCCGAACGTCAAGATCGTTGCGGTAGAGCCGGCAACCAGCCCGGTATTATCTAAGGGCACACCGGGTGCGCACAAGATTCAGGGTATTGGCGCAGGATTTGTTCCGGATGTACTCAACACAAAGGTGTACGATGAAGTCATCACGATTGAGAACGACGACGCATTTACAGAGGGAAGAGCGTTTGCACGCAGCGAAGGTATCCTCGTAGGTATCTCTTCCGGCGCAGCATTAAAGGCGGCAGCCATTCTGGCTGCAAGACCGGAGAACAAGGGCAAGACGATTGTGGCTTTGCTTCCGGATTCCGGAGACAGATATCTGTCCACCTCCCTGTTTGCAAAGAACTAGGAGACCGCTCGAAGAGCAAATGCCGGATCCTTTGGCAGCACGGTTTTGCCTGTGCCGCCGGAGGATCTGTTTTTGACCGTGAAATGTGTGGAAGGTCTGTTTTTGACCGTGAAATGTGTGGAAGGTCTGTTTTTGACCGTGGAAAGTGCGGAAGGTCTGTTAGTGCATGGGAAAAGTGCGGGGCATCCCGGAAAAACAGGCGCAGAGACAGGAAAACTCTGGACATTTGCTGAAAACATGATATGATATCAAAGTATCACAATGACAATCTATCGTGACAGGTGTCTTGTCACCTGAAAAGCGGATGTATAGAGAACGGAGATAAAAATGGAAGCAGAGAGAGCGAAGCGGATCAAGGAATTGCAGAAAGAGAAGGATGTTGTCATTCTTGCGCATTATTATGTGGACGGCGCCGTGCAGGAGATTGCCGATTATGTGGGTGATTCCTTTTATCTGAGCAAGGTTGCGACGAAGGTGCCGCAGAAGACGATTCTGTTTGCCGGAGTGACGTTTATGGGTGAGAGCGCGAAGATCTTAAACCCGGATAAGACGGTTGTGATGGCGGACGAGTGTGCGGACTGCCCGATGGCACATATGATTACGGCAGACCGGATCGCGGAAGTGAGAGAGGAATACGAAGATCTGGCAGTGGTCTGCTATGTGAACTCCACGGCGGAGATTAAGGCGGTATCGGATGTGTGCGTGACTTCCTCCAACGCGGTAAAAGTCGTGTCCAACATTCCGCAGAAGAATATTTTCTTCGTGCCGGACAACAACCTCGGCAGATATGTGGCAGAGAAGCTGCCGGAGAAGCATTTCATTTTCCACGATGGCTTCTGCCATGTGCACAAGAGCATTCACGCGGCAGAGCTGCAGGCGGCAAAGGATGCCTGTCCGGACGCACTGGTGCTGACGCACCCGGAGTGTACTGAGGACGTGGTTGCGATGTCCGATTTCGTGGGAAGCACGTCTGAGATTATTGATTTTGCGACGCAGAGCGACTGCAAAAAGTTCATCATCTGCACGGAGATGGGCGTATTCTTTGAACTGCAGCAGAAGAATCCGGATAAGAAGTTCTATTCGGTGGGACACAGACAGTTTTGCCCGAACATGAAGAAAGTGACGATTGATAAAGTCGAGCAGGTGCTTGAGAAGCTCGGCAGCGGAGAACTCGAGGAGATCACGCTCTCTGACGAGATCCTGACCCGTGCCGCAAAGCCGCTGCAACGCATGTTGGAACTTGC